>OLGF01004509.1_pt1 | contig 10263 bp, 9 predicted proteins | sample 1604971 | NCBI WGS metagenome assembly OLGF01 (sample SAMEA3888902, study PRJEB22519) | human gut metagenome | biome: human gut; feature: human-associated habitat; material: faeces | place: Denmark | collected 2011 | reverse complement strand
CGTAGCGCCACACCTTCCATCTCACCTGCAAACTTGCCATGGCTAATTGCAATGCCAGCATGGCTGTAATGACGCAACATACAAGTTGCAATATGAATAACGATGTCATAATATTGTTATAACCTTAATTCCGCAACACTATTATAAATCAAACCTTTTAAGCCCCAGAACAACAAAAAGTTGCTCAGGATTTTGTCATGTGAGAATTTTCACTTATCTTAGTGTTGCGAAAAGAAAACAAGCAAAACTCTGACATAACATGGCAAAGATACAAATTAAATCTGAGAAACTCACTCCTTTTGGAGGATTTTTTCGGGTCATGGAGCAATTTGACTCCACATTGTCTTCTGTAATCGACCCAACCCTCGGTCTAAGGTGTAGATTGTTCGGTTGGATGCATCAGAGACGTAGTTTCCATGGAAAACGTGATTGAAACTATGAACAGCGTGGAAATCGTAGTAGTAGAAGAAGAACTGTTTTTTTATCTTTTTTAATTCTATTTTTCCTATGCATTCAGCTAAAATTCATACCTTTGCATTATCTTTTCAAAAAACAACAAAATGTAATCAATATGAAACAGAAATATGTTATAACGGGATGGCTTGTCGCATTCATTATCAGCTGTATGATGCTGGCAGGATGCACCGAAAAATCCAGCAAGCTAGAGAAGAAAAACGTGAAAGTTGAGACTATCTCCGTGGGGAATACAAACCTGGGGGGAACGAAAGACTATGTGGGAACCATCGAGGAAAAGATGGGATCTACACTCAGTTTCGAGATAGCCGGAAACATCACTTCCATACGGGTGGAAGAAGGAGATAGAGTGAGCAAGGGACAGCTGCTCGCCACCATCAACCCTACCACCGTGAAGGAGGCTCACCGGGCAACACTCACCACCCTGAAACAGGCGCAGGATGCCTACAGAAGATTCCTGCCCCTGCACCAGTCGGGAACCATCTCGGATATGAAATGGGTGGAGATAGAAAGCAAACTGGAACAGGCAAAGGCGGCTGAAAGCATCGCCCGCCAGCAACTCTCCCACTCTACCATCACAGCTCCTTTTGCAGGCGTCATCGCTGCCAAGAACGTGGACTTGGGAACCTACGTGCTCCCCGGACAGCCTGTGCTGAAACTCGCCAATGTGGCACAAGTCAACGCCAAGGTATCCGTACCCGAAGCTGAAATATCTCATCTGCACGTGGGCGACAAGGTGAAACTGACGGTAGCCGCTCTTTCGGGTGCCATTTTCCGGGGAACGATTTCAGAAAAAGGCATCGATGCCAACCCCATCTCGCATACCTACGATGTCAAGGTGGGCATCACCAATCCGCAGGGCCGTCTGCTCCCAGGCATGGTATGCAACGCCCAGGTGCAGGGTAGCGCTGCTACCCCATCCCACATCACCGTTCCGCCACAAAGCATTGAACTGGATATAGATAACTCCCGATTCGTATGGACCGTGGTAAACGGAAAGGCACATCAGCAACCCGTAACTACCGGCGATTTCGAAGGCGACGGCATCGTCATCCTTTCGGGACTGAAGGCTGGCGACCAGGTTATCATCAATGGCCAGCAGAAAGTTTCTGAAGGAATGAATGTAGATACAGCAAAAAGCGATAACCGATAAAAAAAAGTGGAGGGAAAAGATATGAATCAAGAGACAAGGCAAAAGACAAGCCAAGAGACAAGGCTAGAGACAAACAAACCGGAGGATTCCAAAAAGCCGGAGAGAGACACCGCCCTTCGCGACCACATCAAGGCACGCATCACCAGGAAGCCCAACCGCATCATCAAGCGCTCGTTCATCGAGTCGGCGATGTGCAACCACAACATCGTGATGCTTCTGATGGGCATGCTCGTATTTCTAGGCATACTCGGCATCTGTATCATGCCCAAGCAGGAGATGCCGCAATTCACCATCAGGCAGGGTGCCTGCGTAGCCGTATATCCGGGCGCTACATCCGGAGAGGTGGAAGAACGGGTGGCTAAACCGCTGGAGAACTTCATCTTCGGATACAAGGAGGTGAACAAGAAAAAGACCTATACCCAGAGTAAGGACGGCATGCTGATCGTGTTCCTGGAACTCAACGACGACGTGGAGGACCGGGATGCCTTCTGGAGCAAGTTCAAGCATGGCCTGCAGGCCTTCAAGAGCTCCCTTCCTACGGGTGTCCTTGCCCTGCAGGCTGTGGATGACATCGCCGATACCTCTGCCCTGCTCATCACGATGGAAAGCAAGCAGAAAACCTATAGGGAACTGAATACATACATAGACCAGCTGAAGGACAGACTGCGCCGCATTGATGCCATCTCGAACCTGCGAACCTACGGACTGGAAAACGAACAGATAAGCATCTGCCTGGACCAGAACAAACTGGCCAAATACGGCATCGGCCCCTATAAGATTCTGAACGACCTTGCCCTGCAGGGCTTCACCACCGTGAGCGGAAACCTGGAGATGGGCAACCTCAACCTGCCCATCCACATCACCGACTCCTACAACAACGAGCGGGATGTGGCAGAACAAATCGTATATTCCGACCCCAAGGGCAACATCGTGCGCCTGAAGGACATCGCACAGATTAAAAGAGAATATCCGAAACTGAATAAATACATCAAGAGCAACGGCAACAAATGCGTGCTCCTATCCATTGAAATGCGACCGGGAAACGACATCGTGAAGATGGGAAGAGACGTACACAAGATGATGGATGATTTTGAACAGTCCCTGCCAGGCGATGTACACATCAATACCATTACCGACCAGAGCAAGGTGGTAAGCGAATCGGTGCTAAACTTCCTGCGCGAGCTGCTCATATCGGTCATCTCCGTCATCATCGTGGTCATCCTGCTCATGCCGCGCCGCGTGGCAGAGGTATCAGCCCTCAGCATCCCTATCACCATCTTCTCGTCGGTGGGCATATTCTATCTTTTCGGCATGGAGCTGAACACCGTTACACTGGCTGCCCTCATCGTAACACTGGGTATGGTGGTGGATGATTCCGTGGTTATCATCGACAACTACATGGAGAAGCTGGGCCATGGCATGTCGCGCTGGCATGCAGCCATCGCCGCTCCTAGAGAATTCTTCATGTCGGTGCTTTCTGCCACGCTCTGCATCTCGCTCACCTTCTTCCCATTCCTCTTTACCATGCATGGCGACATGGGCGATTTCGTAAAATCATTCCCCTGGGCTATGTTCATCATCCTGAGCATCTCGCTCATGGTTTCGCTGCTGCTCACACCTTATTTACAGTATATGGTGATTCACCAGGGCATCAGCAGCCTGCACAAGCCCAACGCCCGCAAAAAGCCGCTCGACTATCTGCAGATGGGGTATACCTGGTTGCTGAAACGCTGTTTCGCCTTTCCACGCACCACCCTCGCTGTGGGCATCATGCTGGTGAGCACCGGAGCCATCATCTTCGTACATCTTCCGCAGAGAATGATGCCTATCGCCGAGAGAAACCAGTTTGCCGTAGAGTTCTATCTGCCTAGCGGAACCACCGCTGCAAGAACCGCACAGGTGGCAGATTCTATGGCCCGCATTCTGCAGCGCGACCCGCAGGTAACAGCCGTAACCACGTTTGTTGGTCAGGGTTCACCCCGTTTCCACACCACCTATGCGCCACAGATTGGCGGTGAGAACTTTGCACAGTTTATCGTGAATACGGTAGATAACGATGCCACAGAAGAGGTACTCGACCGATATGCCGACCGATACTCCAACTATTTTCCCGACTGCTACATCCGCTTCAAGCAGATGGATTACAACAACGCCACCTACCCTATCGAAGTAAGAGTGAGCGGCGACAGCATGGGCGACCTGAAGGCTGCCGCCAGGAAGATAGAAGCCTGCATGCACAAGATAGAAGGCATCAACCTGATTCGTACCAACTACGAAGAGCCCCTGCCTGGCATCAGGGTAACTCCAGATGCTACCGAGGCCAACCGGCTGGGTGTGAATAAGACCATACTCTCTGCCGACCTTGCCATTCATTATGGCGATGGCATCCCGATGGCCACCCTTTGGGAAGGCGACTATCCGGTGAAGATGGTTCTGAAATCGGAAAACGACAGCGACCTTGCCAATGAATACATCCCCGTGATGGGAGGAACATCGAGCGTTCCACTCCGCCAGCTGGCTAAGATTTCGCCCGACTGGCACGACGGCAGCATCATACGCAGAAACGGCGTGCGTACCATCTCTATCATAGGTGAACCTTTAAGGGGATTCAATGCCAACCAATTGGCCAACGAACTGAAGCAGGAAGTATCCAAACTCCCGCTAGATTCCAGTCTTGATTGGGAGATTGGCGGTATGGCAGAAAAGGATGCCGAAACCCTTCCTCAGGTTACATCGGGCGTGATGATAGCAGCCTTAATCATCTTCTTCATCCTGCTCTTCCATTTCAAGCGCATCAGTCTGGCACTGGCGAATCTCTCGTCCATGTCGCTCTGCATCTTCGGTGCAGCGATAGGCCTTCTGGTTACAGGTTTCGACGTGAGTCTTACCTGCATATTGGGCATTGTGAGCCTGATGGGTATCCTGGTAAGAAACGGCATCATCATGCTCGACTATGCCGAGGAACTGCGCCGCGACAAGGGGTTATCAGTAAAGGAAGCCGCCTTCCAGGCTGGCGAGCGCCGCATGCGCCCTATCTTCCTTACATCGGCAGCCGCCTCGGTAGGCGTACTGCCTATGATGGTAGAGAACAATACGCTGTGGTCGCCAATGGGAGCCGTTATCTTCTTCGGTACGCTTATCTCGATGGTACTCATCGCCACCATCCTGCCTGTGCTCTATTGGCTCGTGTTCGACAAGCACGGCAAGTATAGTTTGAGGAAGCAGTAAACGCAGAAGCCTGCCGGCATCACTGCCGGCAGGCTTCACTTTTCATAAACCGAACCTAAAATCCTACTTATCTTTTGAGATAATAAAACTGCAATTTAAACCTAAATATAAACTTTTACCTTGATGAAAACTCTTTCTACTTCTTTATCTATCTATATATATATATGTACTGCGAAAAAAGTCTCACAGTCTCACTTTTGTCTTCAAAATACCAGTTATCTTTCTGATAATTAACAACTTAACATCAATGACACTTCTTGAAAAAATGCAGCAAGAAGTATCATCAATGTATCATGGAAGTATCATCATATTATGGTCGTACAACTAAAAGGTGTATAGTTGTACGACTATAAAGCTACGATTGTACAACTATAGGGTGTATAGTCGTACGACTAAACAGGTTATAACCGTACAACTAAAGGGGTTATAGTTGTACGATAACAAGGGGGTGCCACTAAGCTCGACAGAGGTGCTGACTGCAGTCAGCAGACTTGCTGACTAGGCTCAGCAGAGCTGCCGAGCCTAGCGGCAACAGTTGGGAAGATACTTGATTGCACCCGAGAAGATACTTACTTCAACCCAAAAGGATACTTACTTGAACCCCAAAAGCCGTTTACTTCAACTTCCTATCATCATTCCTTCTTCCACAAACGATAGAGCGTAACAGGACCTTCCTTGGTAGCATACATTCTGGCAGCCGGTTCCTCACAGAGATCATTCAATACCTTATTGGCATGATAGCGGGTGACACCGAATTCACGAATCATATCCTTCACCGTAATATAACCCTGCTGCTGACAAATCTCTACAATATCAGCAAACTCCTTATCCGCCTCTTTTGGAGTAGATTTCACACTCCAATACTGTCGGCTGCAACCATTAGAGTGGCGCTTCAGCCTTTCCAGAAACTCCTTCGTGGGCTGAATTTCCAAGCCGCAGATATCCACCTCGTTGGCTGGAATCAGGTCACCCTCATGATAGGTTCTTTTCCATTCGATTCCATTCTTGTCCTTATGCTTCACCATCCCCAGCTTAGGCTTGACGATAAACATATCGCCTACCCTCACCTCGTTGCCCTCAGCCAAGGCGTAAAGCGTTTCATCCTCCAGCGTTTCCAATGCGGAGATAAAGGACGAAACGTTCATCGCACAATGATCGCGAACACGCTTCTCCATCTTCTCCCGGTCAACGATATCCCGCTTCACAAACATCGGATGTATCTGATACTTACCGCTTTCGTCCTTCAAGGGCGTGCGATGCTCCAAATAATTGATTGAACCTGTTGCTCTAGCCATATTTTTAGTTTTTTTGATATTTCTTTATATCCCCCATCTACTTCTCCGCAAACAAATTAGAGATAGCATAAAGAGGAATGATGTCTATCTTCTTGCCATCGGGACTCTCGAATGTACCAAAGTTTTCGAGAGAACAGCGGATGCCCATTTCTATATGCTTCTGCGGATCGCGCATCAGCGAATACATGCTGCTCATGGAACCCTTCACACCCGATTTTACTTCTATCGGAACTATGCTGCCACTGCGAGCTATCACATAATCCACCTCGGCACAAGTACCTTTGTTCATGTTTTGCCAATAGTACAACTGATGCCGCTTCTGCGGAGAAGAATATTTGATAAGTTCCAAGCCCGCCATCATCTCTGCCACATGTCCCTTGTCAACAAGATCGCTGGAATCTGCCACCATCATCTCCTTGATGCTGTCGTCGATGTCGTCATCTATTCCCAGGATTCCAAGCAGCACGCCTGTATCATGGATAAGATATTTCACAACCCGCTCGTTGATTTCAGCCCCAAGCGGTACCCCATTGGCATCCGTATGATAGGTCGGGATGATTAGTCCGGCATCCTTCAGCATCTCCAAAGCCACCTTTACTTCTGCCGAACGATATTTTCCTTCTACCCTACTGTAAACAAACTTGGCTCCTGCCTGATGCGCTACGCTTATGAGAGTTTGGCGCAAAAGCAGAGGATTTGCCTTGGCTCCGTACTTGGCAAAATCGTCCTGATACCCCTGGATGATTTCATTTACAATATCACTGCTATAGCGATAAGACCCTGTCTCCGTGTAGGTTGCCACGGCTTCTGGCATTCCGCCAACCAGCATATAACTTCGAAAAGCCTCCACCAATCTGTTATAGAATGCCTTGGGCAGCGGATTCGTAGGACTGCTATTTCGCTTGGTTCTAAGAAGCCCCTCTTGCCCCGTTGCCGTCAGGAATTCATCAAAAGACATCGGATAGACAAACAGTGAACTTACTCTGCCCACTCCAAATGAAGACAAATCCTTCAGCGCAAACTCCAGGAGCGAACCTGCTGCAATGACATGAAGTTCAGGATAATCTTCCTTAAAGAACCAAAGGCTGTGAACGACATCTTCGCTCTTCTGTATCTCATCGAGAAAAAGAAGGGTTTCGCCCGGAACAACCGGCACATTAAAGAAGTCGGATAGCTTAGCAGCTATGCTCTTCACGTCACGACAGCCCTTAAAGAATTCCATCACCTCAGGATTTCTTTCCACATTAACTTCCAAAAAATATTTGAAGCTCTTGCCCAAATGCCGAATGGTGCTCGACTTGCCTACCTGTCGGGCGCCCCTCACCAAAAGAGGTTTTCTTCGAGGATTATCCTTCCATTCCAGCAAAGCCTGGTCGATGCTTCTTGACAAGTATTTATCCATATCTTTGCGTCTTTATGATTATACAGCTGCAAAAATACTGATTATTAACGAGATAAGCAATTATTTTATGTTAACTTTGCTAAAAGATAGAGTTATAAAGGGGTGTTTTATGATAAAAGATAGAGTTATAATAGGATGTTTTGTGATAAAAGATAGAGTTATAAAGACATGTTTTATGATAAAAGATAGAGTTGCAAATTTAAAAAATTTTTCGTAAACTTGGTGCTTTTAAATTTGCACGTTACAATCGCTTGGTCGAATTTTACTTATGCAGCCTTAGCATTTGATTATAAATCTCAAAAATTACAAGAAATGTTTGGCTGTATCAATTATTCAGCGTATCTTTGCAACAATAATAAAAGAAAGGAAAGCTATATGGAAACAAAAGACAAGAAAATACAAGTTCATACCATAGACTACAAAGACATCGACAAGTTTTTTCCTGCTCGTAGCGAAATTACAATGTCTCCACTTCCGAAAGGACACATAGCACGACTCGCTACCATCCACAAGGTTAAGGCTCAATAAAAAACTTCAAGATGAAAAAGTCTATTACACAAAAATATCTAGCAAAGGCTGAAAGCATCCTGTCAAGTTGTTTTGTGATAAAACCTGCAACTAACAATAAACTTGAATATTGCGAAGTAAACAGAAATGTGGTTTTGAGCCTTCTTGTTAACCTGAAACTTAAAAGCAACCAGATCTGAACAACAGGTAAATTGGAATACCTGAATTATTGAGCAATGAAAGGCTGCTAAGACAGATGTCTGTTGTCGTTAAAATGTTGCATTGCATTACCAAATTCCTTGATGGATAATGCAAAGAACAGAAATACAGCTACTATTGATGCTAAAAAACACCAATTTTCATAATCTTTTATAATAATTCTATTTGTAGGTAATGAGTCTCTGCCCGGTCTCCCATCCACCTTTACGGTTGAGCATGTCCGGTTCATACCATTTGTTGAAAATCACATAGTCACGCTTTGGCTGACGGACTATTACAGCGTTGAACTGTACATTGGTATGGTCTTCCTTCATCGAAACGGAATATACTGTCCTTGGTAGGAATGAAGCCCGGACACAAAGGTTCCACCGCTATTTTGGTCAATGCCCACACTTGTAATGATGATGGTGTTGGGCACATACGTCTTCCCATCGAAGCAGGAACCATAGTAGTTCCTGCAGAATATTTCCAATACATACTTGCAGTCTGCTGCCGAGAGCTGCGCCTTGCATATCCCCACATACAGGATAGCAAGAAGAAACAAAATTATCTTCTTCATATTTAAGCTGTGTTAGTTATTCATTCTATTGATATCAAACAGTCACAAAATTGCGTACAACATCTACCGTGGTGGTATTCAGCAGGGCAGCAGCCTTGGATTGAGTGATGATACCGCTTGCCAATGCTCTGTAAACCCTACTCTCTAACTTTGTGACCTTCTCCTTGGTAATGGAGCCCGGTTCTGATTTCTTCGTGGAATCAGCACTGCCAAGGTTCTTGCAATAATCGGAATAGTGATTTGAGGAAACAACACCGAGATATCTTGCCTTAGACATCAGAGCATCCACTGAAATGCCATACTCACTCTGTAGATATTTCAGCTCCATCAAGGCTATCTCATGACGTTTTTCACCTATTACAGAGAGGAAAACATCATGTGGAAGAAGCATTTCGTTGGCGAAGACGCTGCAAAAACGCTCTTTCTTTTTGTTATCGATACTCTCATCAAAGTAAAGAATGGCATGCGCCAATTCCTTAAGGGCAGCAAAACGAAAGTTTTCTGTATCCATGTTGCTGTTGATGGCAATCACCGGAATGGTGTCATCCAGAATAGCATGTTGGCTTATGAATGGATCAAGAGCATCAATTTCTGCTGTGATTACGCCATTTGATTCCAAGAGATTTATCACATTGGTGATAGCTGCACTACCAATTTTCCATGCCTCACGAAGTATGGATGCAGCCTGGTAGATATCAGAAAGTGTCTTTACCGGCTGTTCTGCAGGAATAGAATTGAACGAATGTTCTCTCCCACAGATATTTTCTATCTCACCAGTTCGTTCTATTGTATTTTCAATGATACTGATGATAGCCATTTCTTCCCTCTTGCTCAATCCCTGCAGCTTACCATAGCGTATGTTTTTAGGAGAAGAGCTTTTGTAGTTGAAAAGATAATCCGGGTTTATCTCCAGGGCATCGCACAGGGCTATCACTATGCCACTTTTAGGCAGCATCACCCCATTCTCATATTTGGATAGAGTCTGTTTGGTGATAACGTTGTCCATCATATCACATAGCTGCTGCATAGACAATCCTCGCATTAATCGAGCGTTATGCAATCTTTCTGCAAAGCTTTTCTTTAAGTCCATTATATTATTATTTTGGAATAGTTACCTTTTGGCAAGAAGATTCTTACTAAGAGCCTTCTAACTTATTAGTAACTAATATTTGTTCAATAACCTGATCCTTTTAAACGTTTAAAGTCTTTTTGGATATACAAAGATACATTATCCCCCTCACATCGCCAAACTTCTTGCATTATTTTAACTTAGAATAACAAGCTTGCTTGATTGTTATGCAGAGGACAACTAGAAGACCAGGAAGGCAATGAACTTGATTTCCTCCTTAATAGCATTCCATTCTCATATTGTAGATCATTTCAGATGGATGGTCTGTGTTTTCCCCGTAATATCAGTTACCACAGC
>OLGF01004507.1_pt1 | contig 10265 bp, 8 predicted proteins | sample 1604971 | NCBI WGS metagenome assembly OLGF01 (sample SAMEA3888902, study PRJEB22519) | human gut metagenome | biome: human gut; feature: human-associated habitat; material: faeces | place: Denmark | collected 2011 | reverse complement strand
GTACATCTATCGGAACTACCACTGACCTTGATGGAAAGTTCGTGATTAGTAATGTACCAAGTTCATCAAGAACTTGGTAATCATTAGTCCATTCCTTCTATTTTCGTCTTTAATTCTACTTTTTATTGTTCCTCTTTCTCCCTATCTCCTTCCTTTTCCATAGGATCCTTAACCAGTTTTTTGGAGGTATGAAATCGAATTTCAATGTCTATATGGCAGTCATTATCCACCGTGCAGTCTATATCTGCCGAATCGTCAACAATTAGATTTAAAACATGACACAACACTTCGGGAAATCCGGGAATAAATTCAGACTTTCCAATGATACAAGCAGAATAATTATGAATAGTTGTCCAATCGGGGATAGGACTCTGACCGTCAAATTTACATTTACACATACGTCCTATTGAAGAGCGCGAACAATTCGAATGGTTCGCCACATATCTTTCCGGAATATTATTCAACTGTTCTATCTTAAAAATACGATCCACCACCGCTTTCTTCACATCGTCGTCACTATGACGGACACCGGTTGTTTTACTCTGTTTATCTCTACTTTTTACTTTAAATTTATTGCTTTCCTTTTTCATAATTTATTTTTATATTATTCCACAAAAGTCCGATATTTCTTTTAACATTTGTGTTCAAGCATGACACATTCGTTCTTATTCCATGAATAAATTTAAATATGGATAGATTTGGAGGTACCCATTTTCTACCCAACTGACATAATCAAAAAAAACAGGTCGAATCTTTTAATGCATCGACTCATTCAAGCATGACACATTCGTATCCATTCTTTTTTTATGCGTCAAGCTTGGACAACCTTTACGCAACTCATCTTCTACCTTTGCCACCGTAATCAAAAATAAACCGAATAAAAAAAATGACTGAAATCAAAAAGAATCATTCACTTCAACGGATACGGCTTATGAAGCAGGCCGCTGTCATCCGGCAAAGTAATGGCATGAGCCGACACGATGCACTCGTCACGGCTCACCGGATAGGAAAGCTTATCCGACAAATGCATCACGGAAACGTCTGTTTCCGATATACCAAGCAGGATGGAACCATCCGTCGTGCCACCGGCACACTCATCGGCTACGAACATAGTTTCCGCCGCCCGTACACACCAAAACCGGAGAACACATTTGTCGTCTATTACGACATCGATGCCAAAGGCTGGCGCACCTTTCATGCTGAAAATTTTCTGGATATCGAAGTGGAATGAACCTACAAGAAAAAGGAATGAATCAGCAAGAACGAAAAGAGTGGGAAGCTCTTTGCAGACAGTATAATGTAGACTCCCTGCAAGAAGCGATTCAAGGTTGCCGGGAAGAATTAGAATTTCTCATTCACTGTGCCGAACGGCTCGAACCTCCTACAGAGCAAGATGAAGACAGCAAGAAACGCCGTTTAACACATACAAGAAACGCCGCTTTTCCACACTAGGAAGCGCCGTTTAACAGATGCAGGAAACGCCGTTTCTCCTTGCTAAATTCAGAGAAGCGACTATTTTTTAACAGAGTATAATTTTATTAACATTTATCAGTATCAAGTATGGAAAATTGGAGATTTATTGAAGAAAACCCCGACTATATGATTTCAGATCATGGGCGGGTATTGAGTTTCAAGGGCAAATCGAAGTTAATTCTTTGCACTAAAATCATCGGAACCGGTTATGAAACGGTATCACTCCTGAATAAAGGAATTTGTACCGATTACAACGTCCACCGCTTAATTGCCAAAGCATTTATTCCGAACCCGAAACATCTGCCGCAAATAAACCACCTTGACGGAAACACAATGAACAACCACGTGTCAAACCTTGAATGGTGCGATGCATACACCAACACGATGCACGCCATCCGCACAGGATTACGCCCCACCGGAACAGGTTCCCGCAAAACTCCCTGCGCCGTAACGGATGCGAAAGGAATCATTTTACGTGCCTATCCGTCTATGAAAGAAATGGGCAGAGAGGAACGTCTGAAACCGTCACACCAACACTGGCTCATCCTGCAACTGAAACATCCGGATCGTGTATGGCTACATAACCTACGTGCAAGGCAACATCGGGGAAACGATTTCATGAAAGTTCCCTTTGCCAATTCATCGGCTTTATCACAACTGCCTGTCTTTTTAAACTCATTGGCAATAACGGATACGGCTGTACCACCGATTCACGCTCCCTTCACTCCGGTGCACCACTCGGTGACAAAGCAATATTACCGTCAACTGTCTGCAGAGGAGGCTGCCGCCTTCGGATTCACCTCCCCTACTATACGCAAACAAGAAAGGAGGATTTCACAATGAGAGACACCATCATCATCCACTGTTCCGCCACTCGTGCGGGACAGGATTTTACCGCTGCCGACATCGACCGCTGGCATCGTCAACGCGGCTTCCGTTCTATCGGTTATCACTTCGTCGTCCGTCTCGACGGCACGGTTGAACCGGGAAGGGATGTTGCCCTCGACGGAGCACATTGCACGGGATGGAATCATCGGTCTATCGGTATCTGCTACATTGGCGGACTGGACAAGAACGGTCGGCCTGCCGACACACGAACGGAAGCGCAGCGTGAAGCACTTGTCCGGCTGGTAGAAGATTTGCGCCTTGTCTTCCCTTCTCTGCAACAGGTGATAGGACATCGGGACACCAGTCCCGATCTTAATGGAGACGGTATTATCTCACCGAACGAGTATATAAAATCCTGCCCCTGCTTCGATGTAAAAGCGGAGTTTATTCAATAATTATCAGTTATTTATTATCAATTATTTACAATCAGTAATTTATCATCATGGCCCGCATTTCCAAACCCGGATTAGATTATTTTCCCCTCGATGTCAATTTTCTGCAGGACAGAAAAGTACGCCGCATCTCCTGTCGCCACCATGCGGCAGGGATTGCTGCGCTCACTTCACTGCTTTGCCTCATTTATAAAGAGAAAGGTTATTATATTTCGTGGAACAAAGACACGCTCTTCGACATCGCCCAGGAAGCGTGTTGCGAGGAGGAGGAAATGCAGGCCATTATTGATGATTGCCTGGCGGTGGGGCTGTTCGACAATCTTATATATAAGGAGTACGGTGTATTGACTTCACAGGCCATTCAGGAACAATATCATAAAATCATCACCGACAGCCGGAGAAAATACAAATTACCTCTGGAACATTTCTGGCTTATCAAGGAAGATTTTAAAGATGTAACAGAATCCCATGATTTTGCTACAACAATGCCACAAACAAAAGAGGAAACGGATACAGATATCAAAGGTAAACAGGAAATGGATATGGAAAATGAGATCAAATCTGAAATCAAAAAAGACAAAGAGACAGAGAGACAAGGAAAATGCCAAAAAGAGAATGAGAGGATAATGCCGCCCGTTCCGTCAAACAGCGTTTTTCAGGCTTCGCCTGGGGCGCCGCAGGCAGTTTTTTGCGCAGGCCGAACAGTGCGACCACACCGAAATAAACGGCGTACAGGCAAAGCGGGATGCTCAGCACAAAAACGATCCGTGTCAGAATCAAAGTCACCATTTGGGGTTCATCTCCTTTAAAGGGCCGAAGCCCGGTAAATTCCGTGTTTTTTTCATTCCATGCCTATAATACGAGACAGCGGCCGATTTGTCTGCAAAATCGGGAGAAATTTTCAGAAAAATTTTCGTCCGGCATAGCGCGGCGCATTTTTTCATAAGTTTTAGCAATCATGGGCCTCTTTGCCCAAATCAAAAAAGGGGAGAAACGCATGCTGCAAAACACATCTGCGGGCTTGTCCGAAGCCGAGGCAAAAGCCCGCCTTGCGAAAGTGGGCGAAAACCGCCTGCGCGGGAAAAAGGGAGCCAGCGTGGCCGCCATGTTCTTCTCGCAGTTCAAGGACCTGATGATCCTGATCCTGGCGGCGGCCACGCTCATCTCTGTGCTGATGGGCGAGGGCACGGAAGCCATTACCATTATAATCATCGTGCTGATGAACGCCACCATGGGCTTTCTGCAGGAATACCGCACGGAAAAAACGCTGGAAGCACTGAAAGAGCTTTCGGCGCCCACGGCGCGCGTGCGCCGCAGCGGCAGGGAACTGGAGGTCGGCGCGCGCACCGTGGTGCCCGGCGACGTGCTGCTGTTCGAGGCCGGCGATAAGGTAGCGGCGGACTGCACGCTGCAAACCGGTGTGCAGGTATCGTGCAACGAGGCCATGCTCACGGGCGAGAGCCTTCCCGCCGCAAAGCAGCCCGGAGACAGACTGTACATGGGCTGCATCGTGATGACGGGCCGGGGCGAAGGCGTGGTGACGGCCACCGGCATGGAGACCGAGATGGGAAAGATCGCCGGGATGATGGAAACCGCCGGCGAGGAGCCCACCCCCCTGCAGCTCAAGCTCAAACAGCTGGGACGGTTCGTGGCCGTGGCCTGCGTCACCATCTGTCTGGCCGTCGGCTTCCTGGGCTTTTTGCAGGGCAACGATTTTCTGGAGATGCTTCTCACAGGCATCTCCCTCGCCGTAGCCGCCATCCCCGAGGGCCTGCCCGCCATCGTAACCATCACGCTGGCGCTCAGCGTCAACCGCATCCTGCGGCGCGGCGCCGTCATCCGCAAGCTGCACGCTGTGGAAACACTGGGCTGCGCAGGCGTTATCTGCACAGACAAAACCGGCACCATCACGCAGAACAAAATGACGGTACAGCGCATCTGGGTGCCCGGGCGCACACTGAACGTCTCGGGCAGCGGTTACAGGGCGCAGGGCGCCGTGGAGGAAAACGGCCGTCCCGTACAGGCCGCGCGGGACGCGGCACTGGGGAGACTGTGCGAGGCCGCCTCCCTGTGCACCACCGCGCACATCACCCGCGCCAAAGACGTCTACGACGTGATGGGCGACCCGACCGAGGTTGCCGTGCTGGTGGCCGCCGCCAAGGCCGGCGTAACAAAAGAGGCGCTGCTGCAGCAATATACCGTCATAGGCGAAAACCCATTCGACGCCGCACGCAAACGCATGAGCGTGACCGTGAGCGGTCCCGGCGGTGCACGCCTGCTGTGCAAGGGCGCGCCCGATATGCTGCTGGCCCGCTGTACGCATATCGAAACCCCCGCAGGTCCGCGGCTGCTGGCCCCGCGGGACCGCGCCGATATCAACGCCGCCTGTGCCCGCATGGCGGGCGAAGCGCTGCGCGTGCTGGGCTTCGCGGAAAGCAGCACCCCCGCCGCCGGGGAGGAAAAGCTGTGCTTCTTGGGCCTGATGGGCATGCTGGACCCGCCCCGGCCCGAGGTGCGCCCCGCCGTACAGCGGTGCCGCGAGGCCGGCATCAAGCCTGTGATGATCACCGGAGATTACAAGGAAACAGCACTGGCCATTGCCCGGGACGTAGGCATCGCCCGCGCGGGGGACGGCGTGCTCTCGGGCACGGAGCTGGACGCGCTGTCCGATTCGGAGCTTGCCGCGCGGTGCATGCGCGTCTCTGTTTACGCCCGCGTCTCCCCCGCCCACAAGCTTCGCATCGTGCGCGCATACAAGGCGGCGGGCCAGGTTGTCGCAATGACAGGAGACGGCGTCATCGGGCAATGCCACCTTGCCCCCCGCCGCCGGGCGATGTACAGGATGCATGCCTCCAAAGGATACAGCAAAGCCGGAGGCCGCATTCAAAGCACCCTCCGGCTTTCCGCACGGACAACCGTATCCGGCATGGTGTCCCCGACTGGAATCGAACCAGCGGCCTAACGCTTAGGAGGCGTTCGCTCTATCCAACTGAGCTACGGAGACAAAACCGCCGCATTTCTGCAGCTATTCCATTATAAAGGCACGGTAAAAAAATTGCAAGCCCGCGCTGCGAAATCGGCTTTTGTTCATTTCCTCCGCCTTTGGCGGTTGTATTTGGTCCGGAGGTAGTGTATATTAATAGCATGCAAAAAAATAGGCGGTTCCTGTTAATAACCTATTATTCTATGCAAACACGCAAAATGAGGTGTTCTGTTGAAGGGGTTTTCTCTGGCCGAGGCGCTTTCCCACAACGCCCGGCGCAAAAACACCAACCCTACCCGGTTGATCGTCGGCAGCTTTCTTGCCGTTATCCTGTGCGGCACGCTGCTGCTGATGCTGCCCGTCTCCAACCGGGACGGACAGATGCTGGACATGCTGGACGCCATGTTCACCGCTACCTCCGCCACCTGCGTGACGGGCCTTGTGGTATTTGACACCTACACGCAATTCTCCACGTTCGGCCAAGTAGTCATCCTGCTGCTCATTCAGGTGGGCGGGCTGGGGCTGGTAACGCTTACCACATTTTTCAACATTGCCGTCGGGCGTCGGCTGGGCTTCAAAAGCCTTCGCCTTGCCAGCGAGAGCATCAACCTTTCGGACGCCAGCCAGGCCCGGGCGCTGCTGCAGTTCGTTATGAAGGTCGCCTTTGTTTTCGAGGCCATCGGTGCGGCGCTGCTTGCTCTTGTGTTCGTCCCTCAGTTCGGTGCGGATGGTATTTTCATCTCGGTGTTCATTTCCATCTCGTCGTTCTGCAACGCGGGGTTCGATATCCTGGGCCGCGTCATGCCGGGCGGCAGCGTTATTCCTTATCAGAGCAATCCGTACGTTTTGGCTGTTATTTCACTGCTCATCATCAGCGGCGGACTGGGCTTTCTTGTCTGGCAGGACCTTTCGGCCTACCACCGTACACACCACCTGCGCACACACACAAAGCTGGTTTTGTGGATCACTGGCTGGCTGCTCCTGCTGGGCACTGCGGGCATCCTGTTCATGGAGTATAACAATCCGCTCACGCTGGGGCCGATGAACCTGTTCGACAAGATCACCAACGCGGCGTTCCAGTCTGTCTCCGCCCGCACAGCGGGCTACAACAGCATCCCGCTGGGGGATATGACGAATTTCACCAAGATCTTCATGTCTCTGCTCATGTTCATTGGCGCGGCGCCGGGCGGCACGGGCGGCGGCATCAAGGTCACCACGCTCAGCGTGGTGCTGCTGGCCGTGGCCAGCGTCGTCCGCGGCCGGGACGAGGCCATGATCTTCGGCCGCCGCATCGACCATAAAACCGTATATAAATCGCTCACCATCCTGATGCTCTCTCTGTTCGCTGTGATCGCTGCCTCCATGACGCTGTTCTACAATACCGGGTCGGAGCTGAACGAGGTGAACAGCGTGTTTGAAGCTGTGTCTGCCTTCGGCACCGTGGGGCTTTCAGTGGGTGTGACGCCGTTGATGAACCCCTTTGCCCGCGTGGTGACGATGCTGACGATGTTCATCGGCCGCGTGGGGCCTGTTTCGCTGGCCATCAGCCTTTCCGCCCGCAAGGACAGTGCCGCGGCACGCCGGGCCGTACAGCCCCAGGCGCACATCAATGTAGGCTGAAGCCGAGGTGACAAAAGTGACTGACAATCAAATGTATAGCCTTTGGAAGCATATGCTCCATACTCTTTCCACCCCTTGTGAATTTCATACTGTTCCACGTTCTCAACGTACGCCTCTCTGGTTTTGCGCATGCGCAAAAAACAATTTCATTTTTGTAAGCAATGCCCAATCGCATATTCCCTCATGCCATATATCTTCTCCTCGCAGGCTCACATTTGAAGAATTCCTTCGTATCCACCCAATTTTTCTTCGCCGCGAACGGGGAGAATCTGTTTCAAAAGACGCTATTGCCGCCACTTACAATCAAGTATATTGGTTTGCACTCATTAAAGAGCTTTTATAGGTGTTGATATATCAAACTTCTCATCTAAAAAACTCTTGACAAACCTCGCGCGGGCCATTAAAATAATAGCAGTATGAAAAAATGCAACGACGGGGAAACCGCACACAGTCCTGAGCCGCAGAGAGCTGTTGGCTGGTGAAAAACAGCGCCGGGCGTGATGCGTACTGGCCCCCGAGCAGCAAGCTGAAATGCATTCGCAAAGTAGGCGCAGCCGGGTTTGACACCGTTATCATGTCAGGCTGTTCGCCTGTTTTGCAGGCTGATGGCACGAAGCGGCCGGGTGTTTCCCGGCAACAAGAGTGGTACCGCGAAGCTGATTTTTAAAGCTCCGTCTCTTGGCCCAAACGGCCATGAGACGGAGCTTTTTTCGTTCCCATGGCCATCCCCCAAAACCGAACAGGAAAAGGAGAATGGAACCATGATGCATGCAGACAAGTACAAACCCGGATATTTTCCCGCCCCCCGGTGCGAAATGCGCTGGGCAAAAAAAGACCACATTGAAAAACCGCCCATCTGGTGCAGCGTGGATCTGCGCGACGGCAACCAGAGCCTTATCGTACCCATGAGCCTGGAGGAAAAGCTGGATTTTTTCCGTTTTCTCGTCAAGCTGGGCTTCAAGGAGATCGAGGTCGGGTTCCCCGCCGCCAGCGAAACGGAGTACGAATTTCTGCGCGCGCTCATCGAACAGCACCTCATCCCGGACGACGTGACGGTGCAGGTGCTCACCCAGTGCCGCGACCATATCATCCGCAGAACCTTCGACGCCCTCAAGGGCGCGCCCAGCGCGGTGGTGCATTTCTACAATTCCACCAGCGTGGCGCAGCGCGAGCAGGTGTTTAAAAAATCGAAGGAGGAGATCAGGAAGATCGCCACGGACGGCGCGGCGCTCGTCAAGCAGCTCGCGACCGAATACGAGGGCAATTTCCGCTTTGAATACAGCCCCGAAAGCTTCACGGGCACCGAACCGGAATACGCGCTGGAGGTCTGCAACGCGGTGCTGGACATTCTGGAGCCCACGGCGGAAAAGCCCGTTATCATCAACCTGCCCGTCACCGTGGCCATGAGCATGAGCCATGTGTATGCCAACCAGATCGAATACATGAGCGACAACCTGAAGTACCGTGAGCACGTCATCCTCAGCCTGCACCCGCACAACGACCGGGGCTGCGGCGTGGCCGACACCGAGCTGGGCCTGCTGGCCGGCGCGGACCGCGTGGAGGGCACGCTGTTCGGCAACGGCGAGCGCACGGGCAACGTGGACATCGTTACCGTCGCCATGAATATGTACAGCCACGGCGTGGACCCCGGGCTGGATTTTTCCGACATGCCCGCCATTGTTGCCGAATACGAAAAGGTCACGCGCATGCATGTATATGAGCGCGCCCCCTACGCCGGAGCGCTGGTGTTCGCAGCGTTCAGCGGCAGCCATCAGGACGCCATCGCCAAGGGCATGAAATGGCGCGAGGAGAAAAACCTTTACGAATGGACCGTCCCCTATCTTCCCATCGACCCCCACGACGTGGGCCGCGAATATGAAACGGACGTCATCCGCATCAACAGCCAGTCCGGCAAGGGCGGCATCGGATATATCCTGGAGCAGAATTACGGCTACGATCTGCCGCCCAAGATGCGCGAGGCGCTGGGCTACGCGGTGAAGGATGTCAGCGACCATCTGCACAAGGAGCTGAACCCCAAGGATGTTTACGGCATCTTTGAAAGCGAGTTTCTCAATAAAGAAACGCCCTTTGCCATTCCCGAGGCCCATTACATCCAGAAAGACGGCATTTACGCGATGGTCACCGTCACGGAAAACGACATTACCATGGAGTATACCGGCAAGGGCAACGGCCGCCTGGATGCGGTTTCCAACGCCATCAAAAAAGGCAGCGGACGGGATTTCTCGGTGCTCACCTACAAAGAGCACGCGCTGGAGACAGGCTCCACCAGCCACGCCGTGGCCTATGTGGGCCTGACGTGGGCCGACGGAGAAACCACGTGGGGCGCGGGCCAGCACACGGATATCATGGTGGCCAGCGTCAAGGCACTGGCAAGCGCCATCAACAATCACGAATGGCGCCGGCAGAGCGAACTGTTTTGATTTGACGGAAACACCCGTCCAAAAAACACAACACCGGAGGGAGAAGCAAAACGATGGGAATGACAATGACACAGAAGATCCTGGCGGCGCATGCCGGGCTGGATTCCGTTGTATCGGGCCAGCTCATCATGGCAAAGCTGGATATGGTGCTGGGCAACGACATCACCAGCCCCGTGGCCATCAACGAATTTGAAAAGGCGGGCTTTGACGCCGTGTTCGACAAAACAAAGATCAGCCTGGTGATGGACCATTTCGTCCCCAATAAGGACATCAAGGCCGCACAGCAGGCCAGGCAGAGCCGCATGTTTGCGGACAAATACGATATCCTGAATTTCTACGATGTGGGGGAAATGGGCATCGAGCACGCGCTGCTGCCCGAAAAAGGCCTTGTGGCCGCAGGCGACTGCGTCATTGGCGCGGACAGCCACACCTGCACCTACGGTGCACTGGGCGCGTTTTCCACAGGCG
>OLGF01004505.1_pt1 | contig 10267 bp, 10 predicted proteins | sample 1604971 | NCBI WGS metagenome assembly OLGF01 (sample SAMEA3888902, study PRJEB22519) | human gut metagenome | biome: human gut; feature: human-associated habitat; material: faeces | place: Denmark | collected 2011 | reverse complement strand
CAGGCGGAGCTGGTGCTGGTGTGCCGCAAGCTCTATGTGCAGGACCTGGATCTTGGCGGCATGGCGGAGAAGGTTCAGACCTTCTACGGCCCCGCTCAAGGCGGTATTCACCGCGCCTACACCGGTGAAATCCTCGAAGCCTATACGTTTTCTTAAAAAGAAAACGTATCAAAAAGAATTTGGCTCGCTCTGAGGGCTGGGTAGTTCACCAAGCCTCTGCGACGGCAACGCGGCCGGATTTGCGCCGGAGCGGGAAAAACGGACCGGGTACGGCCGGAAATTGATGGAAAACAAGGAGCGTTCATGCAGGATACGACAAAGGAAATTCGAGACAAAGTGGTGCTGGTGGGGTTGAACTCCCCGGTGCTGAAAAAAGAGGAAAACGCCGACGAGGACACCATGGAGGAGCTCTCCGCCCTGGTGGAGACCGCCGGAGGCGAGACCGTGGGGATTGTGCTGCAGAACCGGCCGTCCCCGGACCCCCGGACCTTCATCGGGGAGGGCAAGGTGGCGGAGGTGCAGCTCTACTGCGAGAACACCGGCGCCACCATGGTGATCTTCGACAACGATCTGTCCCCCTCCCAGATGCGGGTGCTGACGGAGCTGCTGGGCGTTCAGGTGCTGGACCGGTGCGGATTGATCCTGGACATCTTCGCCCAGCGGGCCAAGACCAAGGAAGGGCGGCTCCAGGTGGAGCTGGCCCAGTACCAGTATCTGCTGCCCCGGCTGACCGGCATGTGGACCCATCTGGAGCGACAGGCGGGCACCAGCGGCAAGGGGCCCATCGGCTCCAAGGGCCCCGGCGAAACCCAGCTGGAGACGGACCGCCGCCACATCCGCCGGAAGATCGACAAGCTCCGGGAGGACCTGGAGGAGGTCCGCCGGGTGCGCTCCACCCAGCGGCAGCGGCGGCAGAAGAACGAGATCCCGGTGGTGGCCATTGTGGGCTATACCAACGCGGGCAAGTCCACGCTGCTGAACCACCTGACCGGAGCGGGCATCCCCGCCAACAACCGGCTGTTCGACACGCTGGACACCACCAGCCGCCTTCTCACGGTCAGCGACACGCTGGACGTGGTGATCTCCGACACGGTGGGGTTCATCCGCAAGCTGCCCCACCAGCTGGTGGAGGCATTCAAGGCCACGCTGGAGGAGTTGGAGTACGCAGATCTGCTGCTCCACGTCATCGACGTGTCCAACCCGGAGTGGCAGCAGCAGGCGGCGGTGGTGGAGAACCTGATCCGGGAGCTGGGGGCCGGAGAGCTGCCCCGGATCGACGTGTTCAACAAGTCCGACCGGCTGCCCGCCGGAGAGATCATGCCCCACGGTCAGGATATCTGCTCCCTCTCCGCCAAGACCGGCGAGGGTGTGGACAAGCTGTTGGAGATGATCGGGGAACGCCTGGACAGCGGCAGCCGCCGCTGTGTGCTGCACATCCCCTACGACAAGGGCGGCCTGCTGGACCAGCTGTACCGGGAGGCCAAGGTGGAGAACGTGGAGTACGGGGAGACCATCGCGGTCACGGCGGTGTGCACGCCGAAGGTCCTGGGGCAGATGGCGCCGTTCCTTGTGGAATGAGCGCCCCCAGGCCCGCCCCGGTGCGCAGGCCCAGCAGGAAGGCGTGGATGGCGGTGAATTCCAGGGTCTTGTCGAATTCCTCCCGGAATTGATATTCCAAGTCGCTCTCCATCAGGGACAGCCACATCTCATATTCTTCCTGGGGCGCCGCCTCCACATAAGGGCGGATATACCGGGGATAGAGCCATTTCATAAAATCTGTCATCCTAAAAATCACCTCGAATAACATAAAAAATGGCGTGTTTCTAAGTTTAGTATAATACCTAAAATTTGGCGTGTCAAGGGGGACGCATGGAATTTCAGGAAAAATTGCGATCGCTCCGAAAAGAGCGCGGAGAAACCCAGGCCCAGGTTGCCACGGCCATTGGAATTGGAGAACGGCATTACCAGAAATTTGAGTCTGGAAATAATTTGCCCAGTTTCCATAATCTGTGCGCCCTGGCGGACCACTTCGGCGTGTCCATGGACTATCTGGCGGGCCGGACGGACCGGCGGGACGTGTGGAAATGAGCGCGGAGCAGACAGGGAGGACGGCCATGACCACCTATCGGGTGCCCTTTGAAAACGGGGAGAGCGCGTTCACGGAGAAGCGATCCCGCTTCATCAGCCACATCTGGCGGGTGGAGACCGAGGCAGAGGCCCGGGAGCGCATCGAGGAGATGAAGAAGCGCTACTACGACGCCCGCCACAACTGCTGGTGCTATCTGCTGCAGGAGGGCGGCGTGGTCCGTTACTCCGACGACGGGGAGCCCCAGGGCACGGCGGGCCAGCCCATGCTGAACGTGTTCCAGCGGGAGAGCGTCACCAACGTATGCTGCGTGGTGACAAGGTACTTCGGCGGCGTGCTGCTGGGGGCCGGGGGACTGACCCGGGCCTATACCAAGGGAGCCAAGGACGCCCTGGCCGCCGTGGGCATCAGCACCATGAGCCTGTGGACGCTGTGGGACGTGCCCTGCACATATCCCCTCTTCGAGCGGGTGAAGCTGGAGATCATCGCCTGCGGCGGCGTGGTGCGGGACACGGCGTACGGCGCGGATATCCGCCTGCGGGCGGCGTTCCCGGCGGGCGGGGCGGAACAGTTCGTTCCCCGCCTCACGGAGCTCTCCGCGGGGAGTCTGGCTATGGAGGCGGCGGGGGAGGAGTTTCTTCCAGGCCCCCGGGAGTCCGCCAACGGAACATAAACAAACCGGGAGCCGGCTTTTTGGCCGGTTCCCGGTTTTGTTATGCGTGTTCCTGCCGGACGTGGTAGCCCAGCGCCTGGATCTTTTCCAGAATGTCCGCCTGCCGGACGCCTGTGGCGTCGTAGTCCACCGCCAGCTGTCCGCCGCTGCTGACGCTGACGGAGGTGACGCCCGGCAGGGTGTCCAGCTCCCGCTTCAGCAGCTTCACGTCATGCCGGTCCGCGTTCCGGTCCAGGGAGACGGAAATGCTTGCCATTCGCTTCACCTCCCAGCTGTGGGGAAGAAGTCCGGAGTCCTCACAGGTCCTCCAGGTCTGCCGCCGGAATGTCGTTTTCCACGTTGTCCCGGGCCAGATCGGTGTCCAGCACCGGATAGACGCTGGGGATGGGCTTCTCCTGCTTTCTCCGCCGGGGGAGCTCTACCTTGCGGCTGTCATCATGCATTTAGATCACCTCCGCCCTAGCTTGTCCCGCGCCGGGCCGAACCATGCCGGAAAAAGCCGGAAAACAGCGGCAGGCACATGCCCGGCCTGGACGCAAAAGCGCGGCCGGGCACAAAAACTCCTGGGAAAACTGGGGAGATTGCCGTCCGCATCCGTGGAAAATCCGCGGGATTTTTCATAAATTCCATGGATTTGGACAGGAGGCGTCCCCCTGCGGTAAAGTAGGAAAGGAAATCACGCTGTCCTCCCCGAGAGGATGGAAAAAAGGAGCGAGACCGCATGAGCCTCAAGAAATTCAAGACCATGGACGGCAACGAGGCAGCCGCCTATATCTCCTACGCGTTCACGGAAGTGGCGACGATCTACCCCATCACGCCCTCCAGCCCCATGGCAGACCACGTGGATGAGTGGGCCGCCGCCGGCATGAAGAATATCTTCGGCCAGCCTGTGAAGCTGATGGAGCTCCAGGCCGAGTCCGGCGCCTGCGGCGCCATGCACGGCGCGCTGGAGACCGGATCCCTGGCCACCACCTATACCGCCTCCCAGGGCCTGCTGCTGATGATCCCGCCCATGTACCGGATCGCGGGCTCCATGCTGCCCGGTGTCATGCATGTCTCCGCCCGGACGGTGTCCACCCACGGCCTGTCCATCTTCGGCGACCACTCTGACGTCATGGGCTGCCGCCAGACGGGCTTCGCCCAGCTGGCCTCCTCCAGCGTGCAGGAGTGCATGGACCTGGGCGCCGTGGCCCATCTCGCCGCCATCAAGGGCAGCATCCCCTTCCAGCACTTCTTTGAGGGCTTCCGCACCTCCCATGAGATCCAGAAGATCGAGGTGCTGGACTACGACGACATGAGCCGCCTGGTGGACTGGGACGCCGTCCGCCGCTTCAAGGCCCGGGCCCTGAACAGCGAGCATCCCACGGTCCGCAACACCGTCCAGAACCCGGACACCTTCTTCCAGCACCGGGAGGCCTGCAACGGCGCCTATGACCGCCTGCCCGCCATCGTGGAGGAATACATGAAGGCCGTCAGCGACCTGACGGGGCGGGACTACCAGCTGTTCAACTACTACGGCGCGCCGGACGCGGACCGGGTGGTCATCGCCATGGGCAGCGTCTGCGGCACCCTGGGGGAGGTTATCGACTACCTGAACGCCCAGGGCGAAAAGGTGGGCATGATCCAGGTCCATCTGTACCGCCCCTTCTCCGTGTCCCACTTCCTGGCCAAGCTGCCGGATACCGTCCAGACCATCTCCGTCCTGGACCGGACCAAGGAGCCCGGCGCCATCGGCGAGCCCCTGTATGAGGATGTGTGCACCGCCCTGGCGGAAGCCGGGCGCAGCGGGATCAAGGTGCTGGCCGGCCGGTACGGCCTCAGCTCCAAGGACACCACCCCCGCCCAGATGAAGGCTGTGTACGACAACATGGCCGGCGAGCAGAAAAACCACTTCACCGTGGGCATCGTGGACGATGTGACCCACCGCTCTCTGGACGTGGGGGAACACATCAGCACCGCCGGCGGCTCCACCATCGAGTGCAAGTTCTGGGGCCTGGGCTCCGACGGCACCGTGGGCGCCAACAAGAACTCCATCAAGATCATCGGCGACAACACGCCCCAGTACGTCCAGGCGTATTTTGAATATGACTCCAAGAAGTCCGGCGGCGTCACCAAAAGCCACCTGCGCTTCGGTAAGGAGTCCATCCGCTCTGCCTACTACGTCACCCAGGCGGACTTCGTGGCCTGCCACAAGCAGAGTTACATCCACTCCTATGACATCGTCCACGAGGTGAAGCCCGGCGGCACCTTCCTGCTGAACACCCTGTGGAAGGGGGAGGAGCTGGAGCGGAATCTGCCCAACCACGTGAAGCGGACGCTGGCCCGGAACCATGTGAAGTTCTATACCATCGACGCCGTGTCCATCGCCCAGGAGCTGGGTCTGGGCAACCGGACCAACACGGTCCTCCAGGCGGCGTTCTTCAAGCTCTCCGGCGTGCTGCCGGTGGATGAGGCCGTCCAGTACATGAAGGACGCCATCACCCACAGCTACTTCAAGAAGGGCGACAAGGTCCTGAACATGAACTACGCCGCTGTGGACCGGGGCCTCCAGTCCGTGGAGGAGATCCGAGTGCCCGACAGCTGGAAGGACCTGCCCGACGAGCCCCTGGAGCAGACTGAGGCCGCAGGTGTGCCGGACTACGTCCGGGACGTGCTGATCCCCGTCAACGCCCAGGCCGGCGACAAGATCCCTGTCAGCAAGTTCCTCAGCTTTGCCGACGGCGTGACGGAGGTGGAGACCTCCAAGTACGAAAAGCGCGGCATCGCCGTGGATGTTCCCCAGTGGCTGCCGGACAACTGCATCGGCTGCAACCAGTGCTCTCTGGTGTGCCCCCACGCCGCCATCCGGCCCTTCCTGTTTACCAAGGAGGAGGCGGAGCAGGCCCCGGCCGGCTGCATCACCCACAAGGCCAACGGCAGGGGGATGGAGAATTATACCTTCCGCATCCAGGTGGATCCCCTGGACTGCCAGGGCTGCGGCAGCTGCGCCGACGTGTGCCCCGCCAGGGAGAAGGCCCTGGTGATGAAGCCGCTGGAGTCCCAGATGCCGGAGCAGGACAACTGGAATCACTGCCTGTCCCTCTCCGAGAAGGCCAATCCTCTGGACAAGTTCACCGTCCGGGGCAGCCAGTTCCAGCGGCCGCTGATGGAGTTTTCCGGCGCTTGCGCCGGCTGCGGCGAGACCCCCTACATGAAGTTGATGACCCAACTGTTCGGCGAGCGGATGTACATCGCCAACGCCACCGGCTGCGCCCAGGCCATGTTCCTGTCCGTGCCCTCCATTCCCATGGTGAAGGACTCCGCCGGTCACGGACCGGCCCTGTCCAACTCCCTCTTCGAGAACAACGCCGAATACTCCCTGGGCATGTGCCTGTCCGTGGACCAGCAGCGCAACCAGGTCAAGACCCACGCCAAGGCTGCCCTGGACACCACCTCCGACGCTGCCCTGAAGGCCGCCCTGGAGAGCTGGCTGCAAGACGGCGACGACGGCGACAAGACCCGGGCCGTGTCCGACGCCCTGATCGCCGCCCTGAACCAGACCGCCGACTCCGGCGCCGACGTGCGGTTCCTGCGGGACAACGCCGACCAGCTGGTGAAAAAGACTATGTGGATGTACGGCGGCGACGGCTGGGCCTATGACATCGGCTACGGCGGCTTGGACCACGTGCTGGCCTCCGGCATCGACGTGAACATCCTGGTGGTGGACAACGAGCTGTACGCCAATACCGGCGGCCAAGCCTCCAAGGCCACGCCCATCGGTGCGGTGGCTCAGTTCGCCGCCAGCGGCAAAAAGACCCCCAAGAAGGACCTGGGCATGATTGCCATGAACTACGGCCATGTCTATGTGGCCCAGGTGTCCATGGGCGCCAACCCCGCCCACGTGGTGAAGGCCCTGAAGGAGGCCGAGGCCCACAAGGGCCCGTCCCTCGTCATCGCTTACGCCCCCTGCATCAACCACGGCATCGCCAAGAGCATGAAGGTGAGCCAGGCGGAGCAGAAGCTGGCGGTGGAGTGCGGCTACTGGCCCCTGTTCCGGTACAGCCCTGAGCTGGCGGCGGAGGGGAAGAACCCCTTCCAGCTGGACAGCAAGGCCCCCAACGGCAAGCTGCGGGAGTTCATGATGGGCGAGGTCCGGTTCTCCGGCCTGACCCGCACCTTCCCTCAGATCGCCGAGCAGCTCTTCGCCGAGGCGGAGGAGCAGTGCGCCGCCCGGTACGCCCAGTACGAGAAGCTGGCGGCCCAGAAATAACTTTGCTGAAATCGACACTCCTATAAACGAAAGCGCCCCAGGGCTTTGCCCTGGGGCGCTTTCGTTCCGCCGTCAGCGGGATCCGGCGGCGTGAAAGGTGCGGTTGATGAGGCAGCGGCTGCAGCAGAAATCGATGTGCCGCTCCATGGCGGAGCGAGCCAGCTCCGGCAGCCCCAGGCCGATGGCGGAGCAGATAGCCACGTGCTGGGAGCCCATGACGATCAGATTGTCCTTTTTCTGTTCCGTGGCAACGAACTCGCAGGAGCGGATAGACAGGTAGTGAAGGGTGCCCTGGAGGGTCTCGAACATGTCGATGAGATACTCGTTCTCTGTGGTCAGCACCAGCTGGTGGTGGAACTCCAGGTCGATCTTGGCCCGCTCGGAGGCGGTGGGGGCGGTATCCAGATCCTTCGCAAAGTCCTGCCAGGCGGACTGGAACTGGTCCGCCAGCTTCTGGAGCCTGGGCAGGTCAATCAGGGTCCGCTTCTGTGCGCAGAGGAAGGCCGCCTCTCCTTCGATGGCCCGCCGGGCCACGAACAGGTCCTCCAGGGACTCGCTGCTGAGGTCAAAGACGAAGTAGCTGCGGTATTTGCTGTCGCTGCTGCGGACGGCGGTCACCAGGCCGTTTTCCTCCAGCCGCTCCACCGCCCGGGTCACCGGGGAGGTGCTGACCCCCATCTGCTCCGCCAGCTTGGAGATGTTCAGCCTGCTCCCTGGCGGGATGGCGGAGGAGAAGATGGCCTTCTCCAGCAGTTCATAGACGATGTCGGAGATCTTGGCAAAGGGATTCTTCTCCTGGGCCGCTGTGATGTTCTGTGCGGTGAATCGGCAGCCGTCCCGCTGTCTGGGATCCTGGGGCATAGGGCACCTCACTTCTGAAAAATATCTGTATCCTATCATAGCGGCCGCGGGCGCGAAAATCAAGCCCGGCGCAGAAAACCGCGCCGGACCGGGAGGGGGCTCCTTCAGTCCCGGAGGTCTTCCTCCAGATTGATTTTGCCGTGGACCTGCTCGAACTCCGTGATACAGCGGCGGATCAGGTACAGAATCTGCCCGCTGCCTGTTCGTCCTTCATATTCCGCGATATAAAACAGCTTGTCATGTGTCTCCTTATCCATGCGAAATCCAAGATGACTGTCCCGTGGCTTTTTCATAGTAAACTCCATTTCAGTAGAATATAAGTTGATTTTAAGTACAAAACGAGTTACTATGTAAAAAGCGTACTAGAATATAGACACAAAATTTAGGGAGGTGTCAGAATGGACGATCTGGAGACGGCGGAGGCATACAGGCGGGAAGCGGAGTTCTATAAGGAGAAAGCGGAGGAGAACATCCGGTACAAGTACCTCTATCTGCGGCTCGGCGGCGAGATGTATGAAGTCCTGGAGATCCTGCGGCGGACACCCTGCGCCTGCGCCCCGCTTCAGGAGGCGGAGAGCCGTCTCCGCCAGATGCTGGAACAGGCGGATGAGGACGACTGCCAGAAGGGTGTATACGATTTCTTCCGCAAAAAGAAAGGCCGTCCACCCGTTGACAAGCTGTAAAAAATCGGCTAGAATACCTCTTACAGTGATGAAGCGGAGCAGTACCCGGGAAGACCGCCCCCAAGAGAGCCTCTGGTCTGGTGGAAAGAGGCGGGCAGGGCCCGGCGAATACACCGCGGAGCTGGCACCCAAACGGCCTTCGGCCCAGTAGGCGTGCTCCGGGAGCGCCCGTTACAGCGCCGCCGTGTGTTCGCACGGCCTGAGGCGTCTGCCCGCGAGGGCGGCGCGAACAGAGGTGGTACCGCGAGAACTTCTCGCCCTCTGTCCCCTGGGGGACAGAGGGCGTTTTTGATACCTGTCCCAGATTTCACAAACGGACAAAAGGAGAGACAAATCATGCAGATCTACGAGGAACTGAAGGCCCGGGGGCTCATCGCCCAGGTGACGGACGAGGAGGAGATCCGGGAGCTGGTGAACAACGGCAAGGCCACGTTCTATATCGGCTTTGACCCCACGGCGGACAGCCTGCACGTGGGCCACTTCATGGCCCTGTGCCTGATGAAGCGGCTGCAGATGGCGGGCAACCGCCCTATCGCCCTGATCGGCGGCGGCACCGGCTATATCGGCGACCCCTCCGGCCGGACGGACATGCGTTCCATGATGACGCCGGAGACCATCCAGCACAACTGCGACTGCTTCAAGAAGCAGATGGAGCGGTTTATCGAGTTCGGCGAGGGCAAGGCCCTGATGCTGAACAACGCCGACTGGCTGCTGAAGCTGAACTATATCGAGCTGCTGCGGGAGGTGGGCGCCTGCTTCTCCGTCAACAACATGCTGCGGGCCGAGTGCTACAAGCAGCGGATGGAAAAGGGCCTGAGCTTCCTGGAATTTAACTATATGATTATGCAGTCCTATGATTTCTACCACATGTTCCAGACGGTGGGCTGCAACATGCAGTTCGGCGGCGACGACCAGTGGAGCAATATGCTGGGCGGCACGGAGCTGATCCGCCGCAAGCTGGGCAAGGACGCCTATGCCATGACCATCACCCTGCTCATGAACTCTGAGGGCAAGAAAATGGGCAAGACCGCCTCCGGCGCGGTTTGGCTGGACCCCAACAAGACTTCTCCCTATGATTTCTACCAGTATTGGCGGAACGTGGGCGACGCGGACGTACTCAAGTGTATCCGAATGTTGACTTTCCTGCCGCTGGAGCAGATTGACGAAATGGATCAGTGGGAGGGCAGCCAGCTCAACCAGGCTAAGGAAATTCTGGCCTATGAGCTGACCAATCTGGTCCACGGCGAAGCCGAGGCGGAAAAAGCCCAGGAAACAGCCCGTAAGCTGTTCTCTGGAGGCGGCGATGCAGCCGATATGCCCTGCACCAAACTGCGTCGGGAGGATTTCGATGGTGAGAGGATCGACATTTTGACCTTGTTGGTCAAGTGCGGCCTCTGTGCTTCCAAGGGCGAGGCCCGGCGGCTGGTGCAGCAGGGCGGCGTGACGGTAGACGGCCAGAAGGTAGGTGACATCGAGGCCGCCTGGAGCTGCAAAGACTGTTGCGGCGAGGGCAAGGTCATCAAGAAGGGCAAAAAGGTCTACCACAAGGCGTTGATGGAGGAGTAAGCCCTCTTCTCAGCGCCCCCTGCAAAACGAAACACAGACGCGGGGCGGCGGCTCCGCGCCTGTTCGCATTTCATATGAAAAGGAATGAAAGCCATGATTACTGTCAATGACGTCAGCATGAACTTCAGCGGTCAGACGCTTTTCAAGCA
>OLGF01004501.1_pt1 | contig 10272 bp, 9 predicted proteins | sample 1604971 | NCBI WGS metagenome assembly OLGF01 (sample SAMEA3888902, study PRJEB22519) | human gut metagenome | biome: human gut; feature: human-associated habitat; material: faeces | place: Denmark | collected 2011 | reverse complement strand
AAGCGGCAGATGGAAGTGATCTCGCAGATCTCGCCGGTATCCCTCCGAATTCCCGTTCCCGTGGTCGGGCATTCGCACACCGCCCCGCGGTCGTCAACCAAGCCCAAACCGGTGTACTGGCAGCAGCAGGCTTCGCCTCCGGCGACGGCGCCCAGCTCGTCTTCATCGAGTTCCGCCGATGAAGGGGCGAAGTCCTCGGCCGACAAGTCGAAGCCGGCTTTCTGCGCGATTGCAGCCGCCTGTTCTGCATTCTCTTCCGCAGACAGGCCTTCAAGCGCTTTCAGCTCGTCTTTGATCGACTCGTCCTCGCTCGCCTTCTTCAGAAAGTCTTTCAATTGCTCGTTCATGCGCAATCCTCTCCGTTTCTTCGGTTTGCTAGTTTTATTGCGTTAACACGCAATAGTAATTCGGCCAATCGAACTGACCGTACTTGCAGGTGGCGCAACACTTCGTCTCCGATGCCTGGAAGTCGCACACGTCAGACGGGGACACGACATGATAGGCCCCGCCGACGGTCGCATCCAGCTGTTGCTCGGTGAGCTCGCCTTCCGCGGTTCTCACCGCCATGAAGGCTGCCTCTTTTTCGGGACTCAACTCAAGGCCGAGCTCGGCGCTGACCTCGCGAAGCTCCTCAATCGTCTGGATGCGCGCGGCGCGCTCCATCATCTCTTGCTCGGTAGCCGCCATAGCAGCTCCCCCTTCCTGTTCCGTCCGTCCTTCTTGAGCGATGCCTGCCGATAAGTGTAGGAATCGCCGGCCTTCGCACGCAAGGCGTCACGAACGAACGACCTATTCAACCGCACGAAAAGCCTGTTGCGCAGTGCGCAGCGGTAGGCAAAGGGAACGCTCGTTTCGTTTGAAGGGGCGTTCGTTTCGACCTCGTTTGGCATCGACGAGCCGTCTGCGGCTTTCTTCTATACTGCGGGGAAGGCGCTCGTCGCCTTCATCCTTTTCTGCATTTTGAAAGGTTGCCAGTGAAGAAGGCCGTGTTGCATACTTCGTTCTCGCGCCGTTCGGCGCATGTCTCCAGGAGAACATACCGTGACTAGCGAGAGCAGCAGGCATGTTCGGGGCGAGGCTCCCGTGGACGATCCTGCTTCTCATCCCCTGATGGACGAGACGATTTCGCTGACGCGTGAGTTCGTCCATCGGTACTGGAACGGCGGGACAAGCTGGTGCGCCGCCCGCCTTTCCGATGATTTCGCATGGATGGGGGCACAGGACGACCAGTCCGACTTATCAAGCGATTCGTTTCGCCGCCAGATGGAGCAGATCGCAATCGAACGACCCCGCGTGGTTCTTATGTGCGAGCAGTACCTGCCCGTTGCCGCCCAGGAGACCCTGTGCATCGTGGCAGGGAGCTACCTGGTTTTCGGCGACCCGGCATCCGGCCGACTTGCCGCACAGGAGCAGCGCTTCACATTCGTGTGGAAGCGCGACGAAAACGACGACTCCCTGAAAATCTGCTATTGCCATGTATCGCATCCGCTGCCTCCTGCACCAGATAGCGAGCCGCTTTCCGTGAGCGTGAGCAAGCAGGCATACCTGTACCTCAAAGCCGTCCTGATGCGCCAACGCCAAGACGAGGCCGTTACCGTGCGCGACGTAGACGGCACTTCATGGCGCATCAATCCCGATGAGATCGTGTGCGTGGAGGCGCGAAAGGAGCGCACTGTGCTTCATTGCGAGAAGACGGACGTAACGGTGCACGGCTGTATGGGAAACGTGCTGGAGCAACTTGGATTGGACATGATGTACGTGCATCGTAGCTTCGCTATCAGCCCGCGCCATGTCGCGAGCCTGGAGAAACGCGATCTGGTGATGGACAACGGGCTTGTCATCGAGATTCCCACCAAACGCCTATCCCAGGTGAAGAAAGAGCTATTCGGCTAGCAACAAGGGTTTTCGTTGCGCGCGAGCGGTCTTTCGTTCGCAAGGAGTTGCGGACGGGCGCCGTCGCTTCGTATGCTAGGCGTCGCAAGCTGCTTTCAAGCAGGCGGTTCAGAAAGAGAAAGAAGGCCCGCCATGGCAACTGGCAAAGAAACCAGCACAGCGGCAGAAGAAGCTGCAGAAAAGCTCGCCGATCAGGAATTGGATGCAACCGGAGGAGGGCCAGGGATCCCTCTTGACCGCATAATAAACCCCAATCGCTACCATTTCGGATGCGGATTATGGGTTCCCAACCCCGGACACGAGTATGACGAAAGGCACTATTGCATTCATTGCCGCTTCTTCTTGGACACCGGCCCGCACTCTTTCGATTGCGTAAGAACATCGTCCCCTTGGGATTGGGGCGGCTAGGGGAGGGGATCTTCCGTTCGCGGAATTCAGCATCTAAGCTTGGAAAAGACGACTGAAAATTGTTCAGAACCCTCCATCTCCGCCAAGCACTGCGATGTGGCGGCAGGGCTCACATGCAACGCGCTGCTGAATACGGCGGGGAAATGCGAAGGGCTGAGCCGACAGAGAGAATCGCTCGCTTCGACCCCGCCCTTCGCCAAGAACGCTTTCACCTGCTTGTTCGCGCGCCTTCCTTTCGCCATCTTCCAGCAAGACCACACGGGGAAGGCCTAGCCAACGTCGCCCATCGAGTGGCAGACTCTATCAACGTTGACGAACCCGCTTCCGTCGGTCCAGGCTCCTGTCCCCTCTCTTGGGCAATCGCACAGCACAGGGCGATCATCCATCAGGCCCGTACCGGTTTGCCTACAGCAACAGGCGTAACTTCCTCCTGCCACGACGTTGAGCTCGTCGTCGTCAAGCTCCGTTTCGACAGGAGCGAAGTCCTCGACCAACACATCGAAGCCGGCTTCCCGGGCGATGGCTGCCGCGCGCTCGGCACGCTCCTCTTCGGGCAGGCCGGCGAGGGCGCCGAGTTCCTCTTTGAGCGGCCCGTCCTCGCTCGCCTTCTTCAAAAAGCCTTTCAATTGCTCGTTCATGCGCGCTCCTCTCTATTGAAGGTTTCCGTTGGACTGCAAAGGCATGACTTCGGCAGGCTTCGGCCCGCCTTCGTTTTTATCTAAAAAGCAGTAGAGATTTGGGTACGAAAAACGGCTATACGCGCAGGAGGCGCAGCAAAGCGTGTTATCTTGTTGGTAATTGCACTTGAAGAGTGGGGACACGATTACGGAGCCGCCGGACACGGCAGCAAGCTCGCTCTCGTCGAGCTCCGTTTCGGCGGGGTCGAGATCCTCGACCGTCACCTCGAAACCGGCCTCGCACGCGATGGCGGCCATTCTCGCCGCGACTTCGTCTTCTGGCAGACCAGCGAGGGCCTCCAGCTTGACCCGCAGGCCTTCGTCTTCGCTGACCTTCTCCATGAATTCCTTCATGCCCTGCTTCATTCGTTCTCCTTTCTCTCGGCGATCCTCGTCTGAGCCCTCTCCACGGTCTCCCGAATACGGGCCGCGTAGCCGCCTTTCAGGATGAGGCACTGGGCGCGATCGGGCGACAGTATGTCGTCGGGGGCGGTGAACAGCGCGCTCGCGCGGCACCCGCCAGCGCATGCGCCGCGGTGCTCGCACTGGGCGCACTCGGGGTTGTGCTCCCACAGCGCGCTCACGCGCGTATCGATGAGCGAGAGGTACTCCGAGTCGGACAAACCCTGCCTCAAGCCGATCTCGGTGGCCAGCGGGTACCTTTCCTGCATCGGCATGGACGACAGCGCCATGCACGGCAGCATCCGCGCCTCCGGGGACAGGTAGAGCGTCTGGCGCGCGTGGCCGCACGTCACCTGCGACGCGCACGCGGCGGGGTCGCGCTCCTCCGGATGCTTCCCTATGTTGGGAATGGTCCAATCCCCGCTGCCCGGACGCGCCATGAAGAAGCCGCCCAGATGCAGGCCCAGAGGCGCGCCGTCCTCGTAGAAGCAGGGGATGTAGTCCAGGTAGACCTCGAAGGTCTCCTCCAAGGTGAGCGACCTGTCCTCGCCCAGGCGCTCCCACGTGTCGGTGTCCGCCACGGGATTGACCTTCAGGCTCTCGCAATGGTGCGCCGCCAGCGTGCTGACGCTCTCTCGCAGCAGGTGCTTGTTGCCCTGGTGCAGGCACATCTCGGCTCCGGTGGGAAAACCCCGCTCGTGGCAGAGGTCGAACGCCGCCAGCACCGCGTCGCCTGCGCCGGGGACGCCGCGCATCCAGTCGTGCCAGCCCTGCGTGCCGTCGTAGCTCATGTTGAACTCGGGACGAATCCCGCGCTCCTCCAGCTGGTCGAGCAGCTTCTCGTCCACCAGCTTGCCGTTCGTGTAGATCTGCGCGATCCGTATGCGGTAGGACAAAAGCGCGTCCACCAGCTCCATGAAATCGCGGCGTATCGCCGTGCCGTCGTCGGTATTGGTGGCAATGCCCATCACGCCCCGCACGCAGACGTCCGGCATACGGGCAAACGGGGCCGTGCGGACATACTCCATCAGTTCGGCCATATTCCAGCCTGTCTTGGTCTCCTCCTCGGCGACGTGGATCTCCAGGAGGATTTCGAGCGTCCGGCCGCACTTGGCCGCCTCGCGCTGGATAGCCTCGGCCAGCCGCGCGCTGTCGACCGAATGGATCAGCGCGACGAACGGGGCGATGTATTTGATCTTGTTGGTTTGCAGGTGGCCGATCATGTGCCACTCGATGTCCTTGGGCAGGGCTTCGTGTTTTTCGCGCAGTTCCTGCGGGCGGCTCTCGCCGAAAACGCGGTGGCCGGCGTCGTAGGCCGCGCGGATCGCCTCCGCAGGGTGGGTTTTCGACACGGCGACCAGCTTCACCCCCTCGGGAAGCGTCGAGCGCACGAACGACAGTTGACAGGCTATTGAAGACATAAGTTTTTCGGTATTTGCCCGGTAAAAATACGCAAAATTCGTACAACACGAAACAGACCCGGGAAAAATCCGGGCCTGCGACTCGTTTTTCTGCGCGAAAACACTATTTCGCCATGACGATCTCCGAGCAGCCGAACTCCCCGGGAAGGGTCCGCTGCGTCTTCTTCAGCGCATCGTAGACGTGGATGCGGCGCATGCCGTCCGCCTCGCACAGCAGGTAGATTTCCAGCGAATCCTTATCGGGAGCATACTCCGTGACCGAAAGCGCCGTGCCCGGAACTTCGGCCAGCGTCTCGCCGAAAGCGCCGTCACCGGCGGCGTTGAACAGCCGCAGCTGCGTTTTGCCCCCGGCCGAAACGGCATAGCCGCCCGCCTGAACCATCCTGTCCGGCTCGTCGGCCGAGGCGACCACGGTCCAAAAGGGGATCATCGCATCGGCCCCGACGGCTTCGCCCGGTCCCGCCCCGCCGTAGACCCTCAACACCAGCGGAGCGCACGTCCCGTCGGCATTGCGCTGCGCAAGCAACAGGTCGGAACCGACCCGCACGAACGGCTGCACGGCCAGCGTCTGCACGACCTCGTCGGGCACCTGCCAGGAGACCGGAGCCGGGGAGGGAGAGCGGGTCGCGCTTCGGGTCGTCAGCGTCAGCCGCCCCGCGTCGTGGGAAATGAGTCCGACGGAGGAATCGGAGATATGCCCGGCCAAGAGACTATTCCGGTACCCGAAATCGTCATAATAATTCATTGTGAGGTCGAAACCTGCCATCGAACCGGAGCAGACGCCGTAAATCCAGCCCGAGCCGGGAAGCCCCACGGCGCAGGCGATTCCCCGGCCGATGCCGAGCGTCGCAACCCGTGTCACCCCGCCCGTTGACAGGTCGATGCGCTCGATCAGGGTTTCGTCCGTATCGGATTTCGAAATGCCGTAGAGCGCTTCGGCTTTCGGGGTTCCGTCGGCAACGCGGATCTTGCCCAGCGGCATCATCCGGCCCCGGCGGAGCAACAGCACCCGAACCGTCGAAGCGGGGTAGTGCCCCGGGGCCAGAAAGGTGACGCTCGTGGCGGAACGCACCATGACGATCCCGCGCACTCCCTTGGCATAGCCCTCCGGAGCGAACCCCTCGGCACTCTCCTGCCAATGGATTTCGAGCATGATTTCGTCATCAGCCTCGAACCCTTCGGCCGAGACGGTCACCCCGTCGCCGGGCGCAAAGACCCACGAATCGGGCGGCATGACGACGTTCTTCACGAAAACGGGAACCCGGTCCTTGTCCGAAGAACAGGCCCCGAAGATCGCCCCGGAAAGGAGCAGGAACAACATCTTTTTCATTCAAATAGCTGGATTTCATATTTTTACCGCCACTCCGGGGGGGGGTATTTCCGGGGTGCGCAGAAAGCGCATCCGCTCACAAAGATAACGTTTTTTCGCCGTTATCCGATTTGTTTTCCATCTTTGGCGTCGTAACGACATTTTTATTCACCAGTCGGAAGATTCGGTTTTGAATCCATCCGACTTTTTCGTATCTTTGGTCTCAAAACCTGAAAAGCATGAAAAAAATCCGATTGATTCTTGCAGCGGCGGCCGCCCTCACATACGGCGCGGCGTCGGCCTGCACCAATTTCATCGTCACCCGAGGTGCCTCGACCGACGGTTCGGTGATGGTCACCTATGCGGCGGACTCCCACGCGCTCTACGGCGCACTGTACCACACCCCCGGCGGCAAACACAAGTCCGGGGCGATGCTGCCCGTCTACGAATGGGACACAGGCCGTTACCTGACGGACATCCCGCAGGTCCGCGAAACCTGGTCGACCATCGGCAACATGAACGAACATTCGCTCATCATCGGCGAGACGACCTACGGAGGCCGCCCCGAACTGGAGGACTCGACGGGCCGCATGGACTACGGGTCGCTGATCTACATCACCTTGCAGCGTGCCAAAACCGCACGTGAGGCCATCAGCGTGATCGCCGAGCTGGCCGACACCTACGGCTACGCGTCGAGCGGCGAGTCGTTCTCGATCGCCGACCCCGACGAGGCGTGGATCATGGAGCTGATCGGCAAGGGTTTCAAGGACGACGGCAAGGGCGGCAACGCCCGCAAAGGCATCGTCTGGGTGGCCCGCCGCATTCCCGACGGCTACGTCTCGGCCCACGCCAACCAGGCCCGCATCACCACCTTCCCGAAGGACGATCCCGAGAACTGCCTCTACTCCCCGGACGTGATCTCGTTCGCCCGTGAAATGGGTTACTACGACGGCCCGGACGCCGATTTCAGCTTCTCGGACGCCTACGCGCCGCTCGACTTCGGCGGCATGCGCGCCTGCGAAGCCCGCGTGTGGGCCTTCTTCCGCACCGTGGCCGACGACATGGACCGATACACCGACTACGCGATGGGCCACAACAAGGACAACCGCATGCCGCTGTGGGTCAAGCCCCGCGCGAAGGTGTCGCCCAAGACGCTCTTCGACTGCATGCGCGACCACTACGAGGGGACCCCGATGGACATGACCACGGATCTCGGCGCCGGAGGCCACAACTGCCCCTACCGCTGGCGTCCGATGGAATTCGAGGTCGACGGCGTGAAGTACGTCAACGAGCGCGCCACGGCCACCCAGCAGACCGGATTCTGGTTCGTGGCGCAGGCCCGGCCCGACGTGACGCGCGACATGGGCATCCTCTGGTTCGGCGTGGACGACGCGGCCACCTCGTGCCTGACGCCGATCTTCTGCTCGGCGCAGGAGGTCCCCGGGTGTTTCCGCGAGAACAACGGCTCGATGCTCGAATATTCGCCCACGTCGGCGTTCTGGCTCTTCAACCGCACGACCAATTTCGCCTACATGCGCTACGACATGATCTCCGCGGACATCCGCAAGGTCACGGACAAGTGGGAGAACGACATGCTCCGCAACGTGCAGGCGCTCAACGCCCGAGTCGGAAAAATGTCGCCCGAGGCACGCCGCAGCCACCTCACGCAGTTGAGCGTGGAGACGGCGCAGCAGCTGTTCGACCGCTGGCAGCGGCTCAACAACTACCTGCTGGTGAAATACATGGACGGCAACGTCAAGAGCGAGCACGGCGACGTGCTGACGTTCCTCGACGGCGACGGCTCTGCGGCGCATTTCGTCGACAACGGCAACGGGAAACAGATTCCCGGCAAGATCCAGTTCCCGGGCTACAACGAGAAATGGAAGCGCGCCGTGGCCAAAGACAATGGTGAAATACTAAAAGTAGTGAAATGATGCGGTACGACATCATCATCGTGGGCAGCGGCCCCGGAGGCTATGTGGCGGCGATCCGCGCCGCGCAGTTAGGGAAAAAGACGGCGCTCGTGGAGCGCGCCGAACCGGGAGGCGTCTGCCTCAACTGGGGCTGCATCCCGACCAAGGCGCTGCTCAAGAGCGCGCAGGTCTACGGATACTGCAAAAACGCGGAGCATTACGGACTGGAACTTGCAGGGGAGGTGCGCCCCAACCTCGAAGCCATCGTGGCGCGTTCGCGCAGCGTGGCCGAAACCATGTCGAAGGGCGTGCGGTTCCTGCTGAACAAGAACAAGATCGACCTGATCCCCGGATTCGGGCGGCTCACGGCCCCGGGGCGCATAGACGTCGACGGGGCGGAGTACGAGGCCGACCACATCGTCCTCGCCACGGGAGCCAGGCCGCGCGAAATGGCCTTCATGCCCATCGACGGCGAGCATGTGATCTCGTCGCGGCAGGCGCTGACGCTCACGCGCCTGCCCGAATCAATGATCGTCGTGGGTTCGGGAGCCATCGGCAGCGAGTTCGCTTGGTTCTACGCCGCGCTGGGCGTGCGGGTCACCATCGTCGAATACATGCCCCGCATGATGCCGCTCGAAGACGAGGAGGTGTCGAAGACCATGGAGCGCGCATTCCGCAAACTGCGTGCGACGGTGCTCACTTCGACCACGGTGAAAGCAGTGAAGGTCAACGCCGAAGGGCTTTGCGAAGTGGAGGTCGAGGGCAAAAAAGGCGCGGAGACCCTGACGGCCGATGTCGTGCTGTCGGCCGTGGGCATCAAATCCAACATCGAAGGCATCGGCCTCGAAGAGCTGGGCGTCGCCGTCGAACGCGACAAGGTCGTCGTAGACGAATTCTACCGCACCAACGTTCCGGGCGTCTACGCCATCGGCGACATCGTGCCGGGTCCGGCGCTGGCGCACGTGGCTTCGGCCGAGGCCGTCTGCTGCGTGGAGTCCATCTGCGGACTCGACCCCGCGCCGGTGGACTACACGACCATTCCGTCGTGCATCTTCACCCAGCCCGAGGTGGCGTCGGTCGGCATGACCGAACAGCAGGCGCAGGAGCGCGGCATCGCCTATAAAGCCGGCCGCTTCCCCTTCACCGCATCGGGCAAGGCCACGGCGGCGGGCGACCGCGACGGATTCGTCAAACTGCTCTTCGACGAAGAGGACCGCCTGCTGGGGGCGCACATGGTCGGAGCGTCGGTGACCGAGATGCTGGCCGAGCCGACGCTGGCGCGCACGCTGGGCGTCACGGCCCACCGGATCGCCCGCACGATCCACGCCCATCCGACGATGAACGAAGGCGTCATGGAAGCCGCCGAAGCGGCCCTGGGCGCGGCGATTCACCTGTAAAGGCCTCCGGCCATCCCCGGAAAAAACATGCGGCGGACCCCGAAGGGTTCGGTATTTGTAGGTAAAGAGAAGCGCAGGAAAGAGCAAGTATCAAGTTCACAGATATTTGATTCTCTCTTCTGCATATGCTCCGAGCAATAAAAAAGCATAATCGGGCAGGTTTAACAGTGAGTTTCGTTACTTATCCGTTACCTGCCCGAAATGCTTTGGTTTGCATCAAAACATTCGTTTTCAGTTCGTTGCATCGAATTACCGCATACCAAATAACTTGACATTACGTTTAACCAATCCTCAAAGTTCAAGTTATTATGCAACGCAGCACTTTCAAAGTCCTTTTCTATGTGAAACGGCAGTCCGAAAAATCGGGTCAGGTTCCCGTCATGGGTCGTATCACGATCAACGGTACGATGTCGCAGTTCAGCTGCAAACTCTCGGTTCGTTCTTCTCTCTGGGATGCCAAAGCGAACAAAGCCGCAGGCAGAAGCGTCGAATCGCAGCGCATCAACGAAAAGCTGGAAAATATCAAGACCAATATCGGCAAACAGTATCAGCGTCTCTGCGACCGGGATTCGTATGTTACGGCCGAAAAAGTCCGCAACGCCTTCCTCGGTATGGGCGACGACTGCCGCCTGCTGTTACAGACTTTCGACGAATACCTTGCGGGCTTTCTCAAACGTGTGGGCAAAGACCGCGCCTATTCGAGCTATGACAATTACCGCAAACGCCGTAACCGCCTTGCCTCTTTCCTCGAATACGAATACCGTGTAAAGGATATTCCTTTCAAAGAGCTGAAGCGTGATTTCATCGAAAAGTTTGTGGTCTACCTCTCCTCGGTACAAGGGATGCGTTCCG
>OLGF01004500.1_pt1 | contig 10272 bp, 8 predicted proteins | sample 1604971 | NCBI WGS metagenome assembly OLGF01 (sample SAMEA3888902, study PRJEB22519) | human gut metagenome | biome: human gut; feature: human-associated habitat; material: faeces | place: Denmark | collected 2011 | reverse complement strand
GGAAGCAGACCATTGTCCTGGTGTCCACCCACATTGTCTCTGACCTGGCGCACATTGCGGATGTGATCCTGCTGATGAAAGACGGACGGATCATTCACCAGGGCCCGGCATCGGAGATCGCGGACCTGGAAGCATTCTACCTGGAAGCGTTTGGAGAGGAGGGAGAGCATGGCGGAACTGTATCGCTTTGAGCTGAAAAAATGTTTGCAGCAGAAGGTGCTCTGGATCACAGGGGGAATTTTGCTGTTGTGCCTGTGTCTGTGGGGGGCGGCAGCCTGCCTGCAGACCACGGACAGCGGGCTGCGGGGCGAGGAGATCATCCGTCTTCACCGAGAGGGCGCCGCCGCGCTGGCCGGTGAGACCGTGGACCAGGATATGCTGGACCAATTTCGGCCGGCCTATGAAAAAATGGTTTTTGCAGGGGACGCCAGGGAACTGATGGGCTGCATCGACCTTTATGAGTTTTTGGGCCATGTGCTGGACACTGCGGCCAGCGCGGAGATTCTGGCCGTGGATCAGCAGATGCTGTATGACCGGCTGGAAGATAAGCTGCGCACAGGGGCGGAAAAGGGAAGCGCCACGGAGCAGGCGGCCTCTTACTGGCAGAGCAAGGTCCAGCAGCAGCTCTCCCAGCCGCTGGTCTATGGAGGGTATCATGAGGGGTGGAGCCAGATGGCCTCCCTGATGAATGTGTCGGTGAACGAGCTGGACTCTCTCTCCCTGAAGCACGAGAAGATCTACCCCATTGCAAGCCGCTGCGGCGTGTTCGCCAAGAGCGATATCCAGCCCATCCTGAACCAGGGCGGTCGGAAAGAGGACGTAGCCGCCTCCATCTTCCAGGCGGTGGTGGACCAGACGGTAGCCGGCCTCACCCAGGGCCGGGAGCTGAAGGGAAAGATCGTCTTTCTGGGCGGGCCCCTCCACTTCCTGATGGGCCTGCGGCAGCGTTTTGTGGAGACCCTGAAGCTGGACGGGGAGCACGCCGTCTTTCCGGAAGACGGGGACTGCTTCGCCGCCATGGGCGCGGCCCTGTGCGCCACCGACTACGAGCCCGTCCCCTTTGAGGACGCCCTGAAGCGGCTGGAGGAGAGCCGGGAGACCAACACCTCGGCGGACACCATGCCCCCTCTCTTTGACACGCAGGAGGAGTACGACGCCTTTCTGGTCCGGCACAATGCCAGCCGGCCCCCAGAGGCGGACATCCACACTTACGCCGGCCCCGCTTGGCTGGGGATGGATGCAGGCTCCACCACCACCAAACTGGCCCTCATCACCGCCGACGGCGGACTGCTCTACACCTACTACCACTCCAACCTGGGCAACCCGGTCTCCATCGTCCTGGAGCAGCTGAAAAAAATCTACGAGCTGTGCGGCGACCGCATCCAGATCAAAGGCGCGGCGGTCACCGGCTATGGCGAGGACCTGATCAAAAACGCCTTCTCCTGTGACCTGGGCCTGGTGGAGACGGTGGCCCACTACAAGGCCGCCGCCCACTTCAACCCCGATGTGGATTTCATCATTGACATCGGCGGCCAGGACATGAAGTGTTTCAAGATCCGCAACGGCGCAGTGGACTCCATCATGCTCAACGAGGCCTGCTCCTCCGGGTGCGGCTCCTTTATCGAGACCTTTGCCAAGGCCCTGGGCTCCAACATCGCCGACTTCTCCAAGATGGGCCTGTTTGCCAAAAAGCCCGTCAACCTGGGCTCCCGCTGCACCGTGTTCATGAACTCCAGCGTCAAGCAGGCCCAAAAGGACGGCGCCAGCGTGGAGGACATCTCCGCCGGCCTGTCTATCTCCATCGTGAAAAACGCCATCTACAAGGTCATCCGGGCCGCCTCCGCTGACGACTTAGGCCAGCACATCGTGGTCCAGGGCGGGACCTTCCTCAATGACGCGGTGCTCCGCTCCTTTGAGCGGGAGCTGGGGCGGGAGGTGACCCGGCCCACCATTGCCGGCATCATGGGGGCCTTCGGGGCCGCTCTGGCCGCCCGGAACCTGCACCTGGAGCGGAGCGCCCTGCTCTCCTCCCAGGACCTGGAGAAGTTCACCCACACCGCCAAGCCCGCCACCTGCGGTCTGTGCACCAACCACTGCTCCCTCACTGTCAACACCTTCGACGGCGGGCGGCGCTTTATCTCGGGCAACCGCTGCTCCCGCCCCCTGGGGGAGGAGCCCCACCATCTGCCCGACCTGATGCGGTACAAGTATCAGAAGCTCCGTGCTCTCCACGGCAAGGGAGAGGGGGACGGTTCCCGGGGCCGCATCGGCATCCCCTTCGGGCTGAACATGTACGAAAACCTCCCCTTCTGGTTCACTTTCTTCACCAAGCTGAACTTTGAGGTGGTCCTCTCCCCTGAGTCCTCCCGCAAGCTGTATCTCAAGGGGCAGCGCACCATCCCCTCCGACACAGTGTGCTACCCCGCCAAGCTGCTCCACGGCCACGTAGAGGCCCTGGTGGAGGCGGGGGTGGACGCCGTCTGGTACCCCTGCATGTCCTACAACAACGACGAGGGCATCGGAGACAACCACTACAACTGCCCGGTGGTGGCCTACTACCCCGAGCTGATCGCCGCCAACGTGCCCTCTCTAAAGCAGACCCGTTTCCTGGACCCCTATGTGGGCCTGTGGCGGCACAAGGACTTCGGCAAGCGCATTGCCCAGCTGATGCATCAGGAGTTCGGCATCCCCAAAAAGGAGTCGGCAGCCGCCGCCCGGGCCGCCTACGAGGCCTATGAGGCCTACGTCCACGACGTGCGCGCCACCGGCCAGGAATACATCGACTACGCCCGCTCCCACGGGCTGAACATCATCGTGGTGTGCGGCCGCCCCTATCACATCGACCCGGAGATCAACCACGGCATCAACGATCTGATCACCTCCTTCGGCTTCGTGCTGGTCACGGAGGACGCCCTGAGCTATCTGGAGGGCTACGCCCCCCGGAAGGTGCTCAACCAGTGGACCTTCCAGAGCCGGATGTACAACGCCGCCCGGTATGTGTGCACCCAGCCCGACATGCAGGTGGTCCAGCTGGTCTCCTTCGGCTGCGGCACCGACGCCATCACCACCGACGAGATGCGCTCCATTCTGGAGGACGGGGATAAGCTGTACACTCAGCTGAAGATCGACGACATCAGCAACCTGGGCGCCGTCAAGATCCGCATCCGCTCCCTCATGGCGGCCATTGATGCGCGAAAAGAAAATTAGAAATCAGAAATGAGGGAACTGGGACCGACCCGCTCCGGCGGGACCGGTTCAAACGCGCCGGCGCAGCCGGCCCCCTCAATTCCTGACTTTTCTTTCCCCATTCCTGATTTTATTGCGACTATCGGCAGAAAGGGATTTTGATATGGCGAAGCTAGTATATGACGACACCGGCCGTCTCCTCTTTACCAAGGAGATGAAGGAGGAGTACACCATCCTCATGCCCCAGATGCTGCCCGTCCACTTCGGGATGTTCCAGCGTCTGCTGGAGCTGGAGGGCTACAAGGTGGATATGCTCACCTCCAACCACCGGGGCATCATCGATGAAGGGCTCAAATATGTCCACAACGACACCTGCTACCCCGCCCTGCTGGTCATCGGACAGCTGATCGACGCCATCAAGCACGGCGGCTATGACCCCCACAAGGTGGCCCTGTTCATCACCCAGACCGGGGGCGGCTGCCGGGCCTCCAACTACATCCACCTGCTGCGCAAGGCGCTGGAAAAAGCGGACCTGGCCTTTGTGCCGGTGATCTCGGTGAATCTGTCCGGTCTGGAGAAAAATCCCGGCTTCTCCCTCACTCTCCCCATCATCCGCAAGATGGTCTACGCCATGATGTACGGGGACATCATCGTCAATGTGGCCAACCAGGTCCGGCCCTATGAGCGGGAGCGGGGCGCCACTGACGCCATGGTCTCCACCTGGCAGGGCCGGCTGATCCAGGGCTTCCAGCAGGGTAAGGGGATGAGCCGCGGCCAGATGCGGACCAACTTTGACGCCATCTGCGCCGACTTTGCCTCCATCCCCGTCACCAGGGAGCAGAAGGTGCGGGTGGGCGTCGTGGGTGAGATCTATGTAAAGTTCTCTCCCCTGGGCAACAATAATCTGGAGGACTTTCTGCTCTCCGAGGGGGCCGAACCCGTGGTCCCCGGCCTCACCGATTTCATGATCTTCAAGATCTACAACCGGGTAGTGGACGTGGATCTGTACGGCGGCAAGTGGATCAAGAAGGCTGCCTGCCAGCTCTTTATGAAGTACATCGAGGCCTGTCAGAAGGACATGATCCAGGCGCTGGAGCGCTCCGGCCGCTTCCGTGCACCGGGCACCTTCCAGGACCTGCACCGAATGATCCAGGGCTATCTGGGGGACGGCAATAAGATGGGAGAGGGCTGGCTCCTCACCGCCGAGATGCTGGAGCTCATCCACACCGGCACCCCCAACATCGTCTGCACCCAGCCCTTCGGCTGTCTGCCCAACCACATCGTGGGCAAGGGCATGCTGCGCAAGCTGAAGGACGACTATCCGTACAGCAATGTGGTGGCTATCGACTACGACCCCGGCGCCACCAAGATCAACCAGGAGAACCGCATCAAGCTGATGCTGGCCAACGCCAAGGCGCTGGCCAAGCAGCAGGGCGGGGAAGCCCCCGCCGCCGCCCGGGAGGCGGCCCCCACCCCCTCCTCCTACACCCACGCTGGGGCCCACGCGTAAATTCTATCTTCCAGAGGGCGGAGCTACATGGCTCCGCCCTCTTTGGGAGAAAAACAAGGCGTCTGAGCTCTCACTCAGACGCCTTGCCTGTTTCCTCGTACGGAGTTCACGCCTCCGGGTCCCAGATCCCCTGGGAACAGTCCAAGTCTGGGTCCAGCTCTTCCACCAGCAGGGCCAGCCGCTCCTCTCCTTCTGGGAGCCCCGCTTGGGAAAGCAGGTCCGCCATACCGTCCTCCGGCGCCTCCAGCCAGACCCGCTGGGCATACCGCTCCAGCAGCTGGGCCGTCTGGCCGCCGGGACTCTCATCCCCCTCCAGCACCGCCCAGGTGCTCCGAAGGGCCAGCCGCGTCCCGTAGGGCTCCAGAGCCGCCTCCGCTCTGGCGAGGAACTCCTCCACCGGCTGAGACAGGTGCTCCAGGTCGTAGGCATTCCCCTGCTTGATATAGCCCAGATTTCCCTCCGCCGGATAGCCCCAGTTGTCCAGCAGGATCTCGTCAAAGCCCAGCTGGGCCAGCTCCACCATCAGAGCGACCAGATAGTCCTGGACCGCCTGACTGGCTGGGCTGCTCCACCGCAGCTCCTCCGGATCGGTCCACCGGTAGCCGCTGTTGGTCCGGATGGCATATGTCTCATCCTTGGCCAGGGCGTGGTCCCGGAAGCAGGACAGGCGGGCCACCGTGTACAGTTCCCCGCTGTTGAGGGCCTGGAGCTGGCGGTTGATGTCCGCCTGTCCGGCGTTGACCCCCGCCGAGGCGGCCATGGCCAGCTGGGAGACGAAGCCCAGCTGGCCCCGGTCTGTCTTCATGTCCAGCAGGACGCTGTTGGCTCCTGCCTGGGCGGCCAGCGCCTCCGCCGAGCCGTCCTCCACCGCTGAAAGGGGGACAGTCACCGCCGCCAGAAGGGGCTCTCCCTCCTCCGGTGTCTCCTCCGGCTGGGAGGCGGCAGGCTCTACCGCCACCCGGAAGTCCTCCGGCTCCTGGGCCGGTCCCTCCTTTTGAAAGAAGGGCAGCTCCAGGTGATAACCCCCGTCGTCGTAGACGATGTATTTCTGCGCCATCCACACTCCGGCCACGGCCAGCACCACCAGTACCGCCAGGATCAGGGCTACGGTCTTCAACACGTCTGTGGTGCTCCTCCGTCCCCGGTAGGAGCCGTACACGAACCGCTTCCCGCGCATCACGGACCTCCTTTCCCACCCACCCGGCGTGAAAGGGGTCCGCCCTCTCCCTCGGGGGGTCGTCTCATTTCAGTATGCCGCCTTTCGGCGGCGCTATTCCCTCTCTCCCGCTCCCGCGGTCAGATCACGATCCCGCCGTTGGGCTGGATCACCTGTCCGGTGAGGAAGGGGGCGCCGCCCCCTGCCAGGAACCACACGCTCTCCGCCACCTCTTCCGCCGTGCCGATCCGGCCCAGGGGGGTCTCCTCCGCCAGAGCGGCCAGGGCCTCGCTATCCAGTCCCCCGTTCATCTCCGTGTCGATGACCCCGGGGGCCACGCAGTTGACGGTGATGTGGGAGGGCCCCAGCTCCTTGGCCAGCGCCTTGGTCAGGCCGATGACCCCCGCCTTCGCGGCGGAATAGGCCACCTCGCAGGAGCCGCCAGTGACCCCCCACATGGAGGATACGGTGACGATGGCCCCCCGCTGCCGGCGGACAAAGCCGGGGACCGCCGCCCGCAGGGTGTAGAACACCCCGTCCAGATCCACCCCCATCACCTGGCGCCACTGCTCGTCCGTGGTGTCGGTAAGCAACTGCTGGGGCAGGGCGACCCCTGCGTTGCACACCAGGGCGTCCAGGGGGCCCAGCTGTTCCTCCGCCGCCCGGACCAGAGCGGCCGCCTGGGCCGGGTCAGACACATCGCCGGGCAGGAGGGCGGTCTGTCCCCCGGCGGCGGCGATCTCTGCTGCCAGGGCCTCCGCCCGGCCACGGGAGGTGCGGTAATTCACCCCCACACGCCAGCCCTCCCGGGCAAAGCGGCGGGCCACCGCCGCCCCGATGCCCCGGGAAGCTCCGGTGATAAGCACAGCCCTGTCCATCGCCTCTCCTCCTTACAGATTGCTTTTGAAGTTCCCCAGGACCCGCATCTCTGCGGATGCCTGGGACAGCTCCTGGAGGGCACCGTCCATCGCCGGGTCCGCCAGACTCCCGTCAAACTCCAGGAAGAACAGATACTCCCAGCTCCGTCCCGGCAGAGGGCGGGACTCCAGCTTCACCAGGTTCAGCCCGTGGACGGCAAAGATGGTGAGTACCTCATGGAGGCTGCCCACCTCGTCCGGAAGGCTGAGGACCGCGGAGATCTTGTCCGCCCCCTCCCGCAGCTCCATCACCGGGGAGACCACCACGAAGCGGGTGGTGTTGTTGCTGTTGTAGTTGACTCCCCGGGCCAGAATCTCCAGGCCATACAGCTCCGCCGCCCGGCTGGAACAGATGGCCGCCTTGGTGATATCCCCGGTCTGGGCCACATACTGAGCGCTGCCCGCCGTGTCCCCGTGGGCCACCCCCACCCAGCCGGGATGCCGGGCCAGGAAGGGCTCGCACTGGAAGAGCCCCTGCTCGTGGGAATAGACATGGGTGATGGTATCCAGGGTAGCCCCATGGGGAGCCATCAGGCAGTGCTCTACCTTGACGGTATTCTCCCCCACGATGTAGCACTCATACCTGCCCAGCAGCTCGTACACCTGGCGGATAGCCCCGGTGGAGCTGTTTTCGATGGGCACCACGCCGTAGTCCGCCCCGCCCTGGGCCACTGTCTGGAACACCTCTTCAAAGGTGGGCAGGCCCTGGCACCGGCAGTCCTCTCCAAAAAAACGCAGGGAGGCCATCTCGCTGTATGCCCCCGCCACGCCCTGATAGACCACCCTGGGTCTCTCCACCGGCTGCCGCGCGGCGGCCTCGGCCCTCCGGCATCGGCTGTATCCCGGACCGGGATCGTTCCCTCCCACCCGGCGCCGCAGGTCCCGGCGGCTGAGGGCCAGCACAGTCTCAAACAGGTGGGCCAGCTCTAGTTTCCGGCCCTCATCCAACGTCTCCGCCGCTGCGCTCCGGAGCACCTCCAGCTCCCGCCGGGGGTCCATCAGGGGCAGCCCCAGCTCCTCCTTGCAGGCCCCGATCCGGCCGGTCACCTCCATGCGCTTCAAAAACAGCTCCGCGATCTGATCGTCCAGGCGGTCCACCTCTTGCCGCAGGGCGGCCAAACAGTCTTCCATTTCCGCTCCTCCTTACCCAAACACGCCCTGGACCAGGGCCATATACAGGATCGTCCCTCCAAAGATGGAGAGCAGATCGTTCCCCTTCCACAGATGGAGGAGGACCACCGCCCCGCAGGAGAGGAGGGCGGGTACCCACCCCGCCGGGGTGGCAAAGCTGACGCCCTTCAGGCAGTAGACGATCAGCATGGCCATGATGGCCGGGGGCAGCACCCGCCCCAGATAGAGCACCGCCTTGGGGGGCTCCTCCCCCCGGTCAAAGAGCAGGAAGGGCAGCAGCCGGGTGGCAAAGGTCACCACGGCCATCACCAGGATCAGGAGCAGATCCCGTGTGGTCTCTCCGTTCACAGCGTCCGCTCCTCCTTTCCTGTCCCGGCCTTGTGCAGGGCCTGTCCCTCCGGCATTTTAGGTGAAAATACCAGCAGGGCGGCCACGATGACCACCAGCGCCAGGATCAGCATATTATCCTCCCCCGCCAGCCGCAGGCTGGCCAGGGTGGCCAGGCAGCCGATAGCAGCTGGCAGATGGTTCCGGGTCCCCTTCCATTGGCCCACCGCGATGACGATGAAGAGGGCGGTCATGGCGAAGTCTACTCCGGTGGTGTCAAAGGACAGGGCACTGCCCAGCAGGGAGCCCAGAACCGTGCCCAGCACCCAGTAACTGTGGTCCATCAGGGCAATGGCCAGGTAGTAGTCCTTCTCCCGCACCCCCTCCGGCGCCTTGGCGGACGCCAGCAGCGCATAAGTCTCATCAGTGAGGGAAAAGATCATATAGAGCTTCCGCAGCCCCATCCCCCGGAACTTTTCCAGCATAGACAGGCCGTAGAACATGTGCCGGAAGTTCAGCAGCAGGGTCATCAGAGCCGTCTGAAGGGGGGAGGCCCCCGCGGCCAGCAGAGTCACCCCCATGTACTGTCCGGCCCCGGCATAGATGATCAGGCTCATCAGCAGGGCCCAGAACACATTGTATCCCGCCGAATCCATCATCAGGCCGAAGGCCATCCCGATGGCCAGATAGCCCATCAGCACCGGAATGGTGACATGGAAAGCGGCGGAGAGGACGTTTCGATCCATCTCTCTCATTCACCCCATAGCGGTGGTGCCGTCTGCTGAGACGGGGCAGCACACACCTCCGCCGGGCACCAAGTTTGTTGCGTTCCACATTTTACTCGTTTTTGGCCGGATACGCAAGGGATTTTCCCACTTTTTCCGCCATTTTCCGGGAACGGGCCCGTTCCTTTCTCCTCTCCTGTACAGATGACATAAAGATTCACAAATTTTCCCTTGTTTTTTCCGTCCCATTCCTTATAATAATTCGTAATCATCAGCATCCGGGGAGTCCAAGGACGGGGCGCTCCGGGCGCCAATCTCATAAAAAAGTGAGGCCCCAGCTTTGAAAACCATGCTTTTTCTCTACAACCCCACCGCCGGCAAGGGGCGGGTGACGGCCGATCTGGCCGCTGTTCTGGATGTCTTTACCAAGGCGGGCTACCTGACCACCGTCTATCCCACCCAGGGGAAGGCGGATGCCACCCGCATCGCCGCCGAGCTGGGCGGCCAGTTCGACCGGGTGGTCTGCTCCGGCGGGGACGGCACGCTCAGCGAGACGGTGTCCGGCCTGATGCAGCTGGACCATCCGCCGGTGCTGGGTTACATCCCCTTCGGCTCCACCAACGACTGCGCCACCACCCTGCGCCTGCCCCGGGACCCGGTGAAAGCCGCCCAGACCGCCTCAGAGACCGGCGTTCCCCGCCCCTGGGATATCGGCAGGCTCAACGGCCGCCCCTTCGTCTATGTGGCCGCTTTCGGCGCCTTCACCGAGGTATCCTACGACACCCCCCAGGATCTGAAAAACACCTTCGGCCATCTGGCCTATGTGATGGCGGGCATCGCCTCCCTCCCCTCCATCACCCCCTACCACCTGAGGATCGAGTGCGACGACCAGGTGCTGGAGGACGATTTCTTTTATGGAATGGTGTGCAACACCATCTCCGTAGGCGGAATGAAGGCCCTGCCTACAGACCGGGTGGTGCTGGATGACGGGCTGTTTGAGGTCATTCTGGTCCGCAAGCCCACCAGCATCACCGACCTCACTGACAGCCTCCAGGCCCTTATCCGACAGGAGCCCCCCCAGTCAGGGGCCGTGCTCTCCTTCCACGCCTCCCATCTGAAGTTCACCGCCGAAAAGCCCATTCCCTGGACGCTGGACGGGGAGTACGGAGGCAGCCACGAGATCAACGTAGTGGAGAACTGCCGCCAGGCCCTGACTGTGATGCAGGGGGACTGAGCCCCCTTTCTTTCTCAAAGGAGCCCCGCTCCGCCGGCCACGGTGCCGGCGGCGGCCACCAGGGTCTTGCGGGTGGGGCCGCCCAC
>OLGF01004499.1_pt1 | contig 10274 bp, 9 predicted proteins | sample 1604971 | NCBI WGS metagenome assembly OLGF01 (sample SAMEA3888902, study PRJEB22519) | human gut metagenome | biome: human gut; feature: human-associated habitat; material: faeces | place: Denmark | collected 2011 | reverse complement strand
CATGGCGGGCTCTCTGGCAATGTTGCCGGTAGAGCGGCGCACCTTCCGGTCCAGCACGCCGGGGATGGGGCGATCCGTATCGATGCCCATGTCCGCCACCACCACCTCGTTGCCGAAGTAATAGGCCAGCGCCGACATTCCTGTCTTGTGGCGGGTCATGTTGATGACCTGCGAAAGAGTCACGGAGGTGGGGGCGGAGGAGATGCCCTCCGCCGTGACGCCGTTATCCGCCGCCAGCACCAGCACCCGGCACTTCTCGATATGGGGGCGCACCTGTCCGGTGATGCCCGCCAGCCGGATGGAGTAGTCCTCCAGCTTACCCAGACTGCCGGGGGGCTTGGCCAGCTCCGCCTGACGGCGGCGGGCGGCGTCCATGATCTCCCGATCCGGGACGGTGACGGCCCCGCAGTACTGCTTCAATTCCTGATCTGTCATAGGTCACTCCTCGCTGAGATAGCCCTGCTGCGCCAGCCATGCAAGGGACGGGGCGCAGTCCTGATTTTCGATGGTCCATGTGGACGCCGGACACTGCTCCAGCAGCGCCGCCAGTATCTGCTGCATGAGGATCTCGCCATCCCCCAGACTGCTGTGGAGATCCCAATCCCCTAAATTGTTGTGCAGATGTACGTGCCGCAGGTAGGGGGCCATGGGGGCGATCCACTCCATGGGAGGTGTCCGGCTGGCGCAGGTATTGGCGTGGCCTACATCCAGACACAGGCCCAGCCGGGGATCATCCACCTGACGGACGATGTCCGTCATCAGCTGCGGCGTCTCGTCCATGACGTTTTCCAGCGCCAGCACCATATCCTCCGGGACCTCCGGTAGGAACTCCCGCCAGAAGGCCACGGACTGCTCCGTGAACCACTCCGGAAAGTACACCAGCGGGATATAGCCGCTGTGGATCACCAGACGGCGGATGCCCAGCTGCCGGGCGGCGGACAAAGCCTGACGATAGCGCCGGGCCGTCACCTCCCGCACCAGCGGGTCCACGGCACAGGGAGCCAGCTCCGCAAACGGGGCGTGGAGCCAGAAATGGTCGATGCCTGCCATCTTCTCCCGAACCGCCGGAAGGGTGGCGGGGTCGTCCAGCATGGGGGCGTAGCAGAAGTCCGTGACCTCCAGCCCCAGCCCCCATTTCCGGGCCAGCTCCGGGGCGTGGCTGTCCATGCCGGAGAGGTGTAAGCGCTGCCTGATGTCCATAGGGTCCCTCCTGTTTTTTACTCACTTTCGCCATTATACACTATCTCCGCCGCATTTTCCAGTGGGTACGGCAGGGAAGTGCGCCGAAAAACCCCCGTCTGCGTGGCAGACGGGGGTTGGGGATCGCTTTATCAATACTGAGACAGCTGGGACTCCAGCGCCGGATTGGCCACCGTCCACTGGTAATCCTCCAGTCCGGTGTCCACCTCCGCCCACAGCAGCCATGTGGCCATGTCGGCGGTGCCGACCTGCCCCTCGCCGGGGCCCTGATGGGTCAGCGCCACCACGGCGGTGTGGTCCGCCTTCAGGGACACGGACTCGATGCCCACCTCCACGGAGCCGGAGCTCACCGACTCCTGCACCAGTACCAGCGCATGGTCCTTGAAGAATGCATCGTCGTAGGCGGACAACTCCGGGTAGTCCGGCAGCTGGGCCGCCGAGGTGACGTACAGGGCGGAGCTGACGTTGCCGTTATAGGTCAGCCGCAGCCGGTTCACCTGCCCCGGCACGTAGGAGCCGTCCTCCCGGACGGTGCCGTCGCCGGTGTCGCCCACGGTCTGGGTGCCGCCGGGGGCGGCGGTGGGGGTGTCCGTCTTGGCGGGGGTATCGGGCTCATTGTTCTTTGTACCGCAAGCCGCTGCCACGATGCACAGGGCCGCAGCCAGCGCCAGCGCCAACAGTCGTTTGCATTTCATGGGCTCTGCCTCCTTTCGCAGGGAACGGGTCACTTCTGCTCACTTTCCTCCGGGTCACGATCCGGCTGGGCTTCCTCCGGGGACTTTTCCTCCGGGGTCTGCGGTTCCTCCGGGGACGGCACCGGCTCGGATACGATGTGGATGTGCTTGGCAGGGGCCTCGATGACCTCCGGGGAGGAGGGACGGAACAGGGGCTGCTTCTCCTCACGGGTAGCGCCGTAGTTGTCCACTGTCTCCGGGTCACGGCCCTCGATGATAGCCATCATCTCCTGACCGGTGATGGTCTCCTTCTTCAGCAGATAGGCGGCGATCTTGTCCAGCAGCTCCCGGTTCTCCTCCAGCATCCGTCTGGCATCCTCATGGCACTGACGGATGATGGCGATGACGGCACGATCTGCGGCGGCGTAGGTCTCCTGAGCGCAGCTCATGGAGTACGTGCCGTCCAGATACTGGTTCTGTACGCTGCCCAGCGCCATCATGTCGAACTCCTCGCACATACCGAACCGGGCCACCAGATTCCGGGCCATCTCCGTGGCCCGCTCGATGTCGTTGGCGGCGCCGGAGGTCATGGTGTGGCACACCACCTCCTCGCTGGACCGGCCGGCCAGCAGCGTGCGGATCTCCGCCAGAATGTCCTCACGGGACATGAGGAACTTCTCCTCCTCCGGCAGGTGCAGGGTATAGCCCAGAGCGCCCTGCGTATGGGGGACGATGGTGATCTTGCTGACGGGCTGGGCGTTTTTCTGCTTGGCCGCCACCAGCGCATGGCCCACCTCGTGATAGGCGATGATGCGCTTTTCCTCCTCGGTGATGACGGTGCCCTTCTTCTCCGAGCCGGCGATGACCAACTCAAAGGACACCAGCAGATCGTTCTGGTTCACAGCCTTGCGGCCCTTGCGGACGGCCCGCAGCGCCGCCTCGTTCACCAGATTGGCCAGATCCGCGCCCACGCATCCGGCGGTAGCCTGGGCGATCTTGTTCAGGTCCACATCCTCGGCCAGACGGATGTTGCGGGTGTGTACCTGCAGCGTGGCCAGGCGGCCCGCCAGATTGGGCCGATCCACGGTGATGCGCCGGTCGAAGCGTCCCGGGCGCAGCAGCGCCTTGTCCAGCACCTCGGGGCGGTTGGTAGCGCCCAGCACGATAACGCCCTTGCTGGGATCGAAGCCGTCCAGCTCCGCCAGCAGCTGGTTCAGCGTCTGCTCGCGCTCGTCGTTGCCGCCGAACTTACCGCCGTCGCGGGACTTGCCGATGGTGTCGATCTCGTCGATGAAAATGATGCACGGGGCCACCTTGGCAGCCTCCTTGAACAGGTCGCGGACACGGCTGGCGCCCACGCCCACGAACATTTCCACGAAGTCGGAACCGGAAATGGAGAAGAACGGCACCCCCGCCTCACCGGCCACAGCCTTGGCCAGCAGGGTCTTGCCGGTACCGGGTGAGCCCACCAGCAGCGCGCCCTTGGGCAGCTTGGCGCCGATGGCTGTGTACTTGCCGGGGTTGTGGAGGAAATCAATGATCTCCTCCAGCGACTCCTTGGCCTCGTCCTGACCGGCCACATCCTTGAACGTGACGCCGGTGGACTTCTCCATATACACCTTGGCGTTGGACTTGCCCACGCTGCCGATGCCGCCGAAGCCGCTGCCGCCGCTCTTGGCCAGCATCCGCAGCAGCAGCATGAGCAGTCCCACAAAAATGAGCGTGGGCAGGATGTAGCTGACCATGAACGCCAGCACCGGATTCATCTGCGCCTCGTAATAGCCGGTGTAGGCCACCTTGTGCTCCTTCAGCAGAGGCAGCAGGGACGTATCGTTGAGATACGCGGTATACAGCGTCAGCTTCGTGTCCTTGGACTGGGTGTAGGACTTGGCGGGCACGTTGCTGCCCTCGTCCTGTTCCTCGGTGTAGGTGTAGCCCTCCACCGGCGTGATGTAGATGGCGTCGTCCTTGAACAGGACCTCCTTCGCCTTATCGTTTTCGATAAGATCCAGCATCTCGCTGTACTTGATCTCATGGCTGGTGGACTTGTTGGTGGCGTTGCGGTTGTAGGCGTTGAGGTAGTTGAATCCCACCGTCAGCACCAGCGCCCACGCCACCAGCGTCAGGATGCCCCGCAGGTTATTGCGTCCCTTTCCGTTTTTATTGTTGTTCTGATCGTTGTTGGCCATGTGTATCCTCCGTAAAAAACCGTCAGCCGGAGTGCCTCCGCTCTCGGCGGCGCGTCCCTCCCGCGGTATACCTTCGCAGTATCGCACAGTATACCACACTTGTCCAAATGTCACAAGTGGCACATCGTCGGATTTTCTGTAAAATTTCTATGAATGGCGCTTTATCTCGCCGAAATATTGTGTTATACTGGTCAGTAATTCAAGAAAAATGAGGTCATACCCATGAAAGATATGAAGGATACCGAGCGCCGCCGTCCCCTGCCGGACGCGGAGGCCGACGGCGTCATCGAGGGCCGCAACGCGGTGATCGAAGCCCTGCGGGTGGGCACCGCCATCGACAAGATCTACATCGCCAAGGGCGAGACGGACAAGACCCTGGGCCACATCGCCTCCAGGGCCCGGGACGCGGGCATCGTGGTGGTGGAGGCCGACCGCCGCAAGCTGGACGGCATTTCCCGCACCCACGCCCACCAGGGCGTCATCGCTCTGGCCGCCGTGCGGGAATACGCCACGGTGGAGAGCATCCTCTCCGCGGCGGCAGAGAAGGGGGAGCCGCCCCTGCTGGTGGTGTGCGACGAGATCTCCGACCCCCACAATCTGGGCGCCATCCTCCGCACCGCCGAGTGCGCCGGAGCCCACGGCGTCATCATCCCCAAGCGCCGCTCCGCCGGTCTGACCGCCGTGGTGGCCAAGACCTCCGCCGGCGCGGTGAGCTATATCCCCGTGGCGCGGGTGGCCAACATCCCCTCCCTGCTGAAGGACCTGAAAAAGCAGGGCGTCTGGGTATTCGGCACTGCCGCCGACGGCACTACCGATCTCTATACCGCGGACCTGAAGGGCCCCGCCGCCATCGTCATCGGCTCCGAGGGCAGCGGCATGACCCGCCTTGTCTCCGAGAACTGTGATTTTCTGGTAAGCATCCCCATGAAAGGCCGCATCTCCTCTCTGAACGCCTCCGCCGCCGCAGCCATTTTGCTGTACGAGGCGGTGCGCCAGCGGAGCTGACGGCGTTGCATCGTACTATGAACAGGCGTGACGACCCACAACTGGATACGCCCGTCCCCCGGGACGAGCTCTCGCTGGACGCCATCCTTGCCGAATACGGCAGGGGTGGGCGTCAGCCTGCCCCTGCGCCGGAGACTCCCCCTGCACCGACGCCCCCGCCCGAACCCGAACCCGTCCCCGTGCCTGACCCCGCTCCCATTCCCGAGCCGGAGCCCGTTCCCGCGCCCGATCCTGTGCCTGCACCTCTGTCCGACACACCGGACCGTGTCAGCCTGAAGGATGTCATGAGCCAGACAGTGGATGCCGTGCTGGAGGACGAGGAGGACGGCGTCATTGACGCTCCCGTGCCCCTGGGCCAGCGGCTCTCCGGCCTGCTGCACCGCTTCGCGGACCGCCGCAGCGCCCGGCCCCGCGGCCTTTCTCAGGAAACAGAGCAGCTGTTCGACGACCCCGAGGACGAGCCGGAGCCGGAGGAACCGGAGGAGCCGGAGCCCCGCATGGACGACGCCCTGCGGGAGGAAAAGCGCCGCTGCAACCGGCTGCGCCGCGGTCTGGTGTTCGCCGCGCTGCCCGTGCTTCTTCTGGTGGTGGCCGCCGTGCTGCAGGAGCTGGAAATGCTGCCGCCCGCATGGCTGGACGCCGCGCCGCTGCGGTGCATCGTGCTGGGCGGCGGCCTGCTGCTGACGGCGCTTCTGTGCCTGCCGGTATGGCAGACGGCCTTCCGCATGCTCCGCGACGGGCAGGTGGGCTGCGAGCTGTGCGCCGGCGTTGCGGTGCTGGCGGATCTTCTCTGCTGCGCCGCCGGCGCCGTCACCGGCAGCACCCTCTCCACCCCCTACGCCGCGGCCGGCGCTCTGCTGATCCTCACCTGCCAGCTGGGCCTGTACCTGACGGCGGAGACCCGCCGCATCGCCTTCCATCTGGCGGACCTCAACGGCGTACCGCCCTACGTGGTGTCCGTCCTGCCCGCCGGTGTCTGCAAGCAGCGGGGCGTGCTGGAGGGCTTCTACCGCAGCACCATGCGCCCCGACCCTGCCCGCCGCTGGCAGAATTATGTACTGCCGCTGCTGCTCAGCGCGGCGGTGGTGCTGTCCGGCGTGGTGTGCTTCACCGCCCGCCCCATGGACGAGTTCCCCTGGGTGCTGGCCGCCCTCACCGGCGCCGGTGTCCAGCTGTCCCTGCCCCTGACCGGCTCCCTGCCCCTGTACTACCTGTCCCGCCGCCTGGAGCGCAGCGGCGCTGCCGCCGCCGGCTATGCCGGTGCCCGTGCCGTGGCCCGCTCCGGCCGCATGGTGCTCACCGATGACGATCTCTTCCCCGCCGGTACCGTGACCCTCAACGGCTACAAGGTCTACGGCGAGGAACGTAGCCGCGCCGTGGGCTACGCCGCTTCGGTGGCCCGTGCCGCCGGCAGCAGCCTTGCCCCCCTGCTGGACCGCCAGCTCACGGCGGAGGGCGGGTTCCACATTCGCGTGGACGACCTGCGTTACTGCGAGGAGGGCGGCGTGGAGGCCGCCATCCACGGCGAGACCGTGCTGATGGGCAGCGCCTACTTCATGAAAAAGCGCCATGTGGCCCTCCCCCACGACCTGAAGCTCCAGACCGGCCTCTTTCTGTCGGTGGACGGCGTGCTGACGGCGGTGTTTGCCGTGAAGTATCAGCCCTCCCGCAACGCGGAGTGGGCTCTGCGGGCCATGCGCCGCTGCCATATCACGCCGGTGCTGGCCGTCCGCAGCAGCAACGTCACCCCGGGGCTCATCAAGCGGAAGTTCGGCGTGGACGCCAAGGTGGTCTACCCCGACGTGTCCACCCGTCTGGCTCTGGCCCAGTTGGCCGCCCAGCAGGGCGAGACGCCCAACGTCATCGTCTGCCGTGAGGGCCTGCTGCCTCTGGCCGAGTCAGTGGTAGGCAGCCGCCGCATGGTGCGGGCCGTCCGCACCGCCACGGTACTCAGCTATATCGGCGCCCTGTGCGGCGTGCTGCTGGCCTACTACCTCACCTCTGTGGGGAATTTCGCGGTGCTGACGCCGCTGGCCATGGTGGTGTTCCTGCTGCTGTGGCTGCTGCCCACGCTGCTGATCGCCGGCCTTGTCCGCTACTTCTGACAAAAAAGAACGGAAAGCAGAGCTTTCCGTTCTTTTTTGTCTGTTTTCACGCCTCCGTCGGCACGGGCTCCGGCAGCTTCTCCGGCCAGCCCGGCCAGCTCTGGCGGATGAGATCCGCCACGCCGCCCCGTTCCAGACCCAGCACGGCCGCCAGCTCGCCGTACAGCTGGTCCTCGGCCCGCTTGAGATAGCGCTCGTCCATCTGGCTCACCTTCTTGCCGTGGCGCAGGGCCCACGCCCGCTTGCGGCACACGTTGTGGATCATGGCGGCCAGCTCGCCGCACTGGCAGCGCATCACCACCTGATGATAGAAATCCTTGGCAGCGCGGATGCCCGGCTGCTCCGGCTTGCAGGGCGGCAGCGACGGGATGGACGCGATCAGCGCCAGCGCCTCCTCCCGGGTGATAACCGAGCGCATCAGCACTCCCGTGTCCACCGGTGTCATCACCGTACCGCTGCGGTACAGGGGCGTCAGGTGATAGTAAAGCCGTGTCCCGTCGTCATAGGCCAGGCCGGACGGTCCGATGCTCTCCACCCGACAAACGCCCTCGCCGCCGTACACTACCAGATCACCTGCTGCAAACATCTTGTCACTCTCCTTACACAAAACACTGTCCATACCGTTCTGCGCCGCGGTCCGCTCTCTCTTTCGTCCCCTCGGCGGCCTTTTTTCTGTATGATTATACCACACTTTGTCGAAAAATGGTAGGGCGATTTTTGGAAAATTCTGCGGGATTTTTCTTGCCGGACGGTGGATATACGGGAAAAATGTGGTACAATACGGACATCGAAACTCAGCGAAAGGGGCATCTGCCTATGAAAAAGCCCGTCATCCACCCCACCGCCTTCGTGGCCCCCAACGCCACTCTCCGCGGTGACATCTCCCTTGCCGCGGACAGCAGCGTGTTTTACGGCGCGGTGCTGCGGGGCGACACCGCCTCCATCACCATCGGCGAGGGCAGCAATATTCAGGATAACTGTGTGGTCCACGTGGACCCCGGCCTGCCGGTAACGGTAGGCAAAAACGTCACCGTAGGCCACGGAGCCATCCTCCACGGCTGCACCGTCGGCGACGAGACGCTGATCGGCATGGGCGCCATCGTCCTCAACGGCGCCAAGATCGGCAGCCACTGTCTGATCGGCGCCGGTGCGCTGGTAACGCAGTCCACCGTCATCCCCGACGGCATGATGGCCCTTGGCTCTCCCGCCCGTGTGAAGTCTCCCCTGACGCTGGAGGCCATCGCCTCCCTGCACGAGACCGCTCTGCACTACCGGCAGGAGGCCCAGGAGCTCAAAGAGCAGGAAAACATATAACTCCCGCATAAACCGTGCATAAAAACACCGCATCCCCATGGGATGCGGTGTTTTTATGCAATTATGCAATGCTTTGCCGCTTACCCTGCGCGATCCGCCTGGATCAGCAGCTTCAGGGCCTCCACACCCACCTCCACGGCGGCAGTGGTGTCCTCGCTCATCTCCTGGTCCAGACCGGCGGCCTCCCGCTCCTGGTTCCACACCACGTGGAAGCAGCTGCCGCAGCGGCACTTCAGCGCATCCGCCACCACGAACAGTGCGGCGGACTCCATCTCGCTGGCCTTGACGCCCAGCCGCTTCCACGCCTCCCACTTGTTCAGCAGCTCATAGGACACCGGCATCCGTGAGGGGCTGTGCTGGCCGTAGAACGCGTCCTTGCACTGCACCACGCCCACCTGCGTCCGCTTGCCCAGCGCTCTGGCAGCCTGCACCAGCGCGGTAGTCACCTCAAAGTTGGCCACCGCCGGATACTCGATGGGCGCATACTCCCGGCTGGTGTGTTCAAAGCGGATGGCGCCGGTGGCCACCACCACGTCGCCGGAGCGCACGTCCAGGTCGATGCCGCCGCAGGTGCCCACCCGCAGAAACGTGTCCGCGCCGATGTTGTGCAGCTCCTCCATGGCGATGGAGGCGGAAGGCCCGCCGATGCCGGTGGAACAGACGGACACCTTCTCCCCCAGCAGCGTGCCGGTATAGACAGTGTACTCCCGGTTCTGCGCCACGAAACGGGCGTCGTCGAACAGTGCGGCGATCTTCTCGCAGCGGCCCGGATCGCCGGGCAGGATCACATAGCGGCCCACGTCGCCCTCCACACAGTGGATGTGATATTGCTTTTCCAGATTTTGCATGGTCTGACCTCCCAGTATACGCGCAGTTGATTCTGCGCGGTAAAATACGTTTTGTATTTCCTGCCGTCTCAGGGGCAGGAACACACCGGCATATGTTTGAATGATAATTATAACGTATTCCGCCGCAAAACGCAACGCTGTTTCCTCAAAAGCCAGAAATTGCATGATACGCCAGAGATCCGCACGGCTACGATGGCCGCCGCAGGCAGATACTAACTGCGGCGCAGCGCGCACAACCAGGAAAGGAGAATTTCTTCATCATGAAGCAGCTTTCTGCGATTTTTCTGGTGCTGGCCATGGTGCTGGCACTGACGGCCTGCGGCAAGGACGATGACCGGAACAACGGCGGCAGTCCCGGCCGCCCCGATACCAACCAGAGCCAGAACGCCCCGCAGGATAACGGCAGCGGCGGCAGCTGGCAGAACGGCACCGACACGCCCACCCAGCCCGGCGCCGGAGAAAACCGGCGAAATGGGGAGGATACGCTGCCCGGCACGCAGGCGGAGGGACGTATGCGCCGCGGCGCGGAGCGCACCGCCACCTTCCGCCAGATGCTGGAAAACGGCTATGTCCACGACAGCGACGGCTTCCTCAACGACGGCGAAAACACCAGCTGGTAACATTTTTCGCAAAAACAGCGGCAGTTTCCGCAAAAAATGCAGATGGGCGCAGGGAAAACACATTTTTCGCCCTGTGCCCACTTGCATTTTTGAAAAAATGGGCTATGATATGGGGGAAAGAATATGTGCCGCCGCGGGCGGCAGAGAAAAGAAGGGTTTACTATGACAAAAATTGACATCGTATCCGGCTTTCTGGGCGCCGGCAAGACCACGCTCATCAAGAAGCTGCTGGCAGAGGCGTTTCAGGGTGAGAAGCTGGTGCTCATCGAAAACGAGTTCGGCGAGATCAGCATCGACGGCGGCTTCCTGAAGGAGTCCG
>OLGF01004480.1_pt1 | contig 10311 bp, 3 predicted proteins | sample 1604971 | NCBI WGS metagenome assembly OLGF01 (sample SAMEA3888902, study PRJEB22519) | human gut metagenome | biome: human gut; feature: human-associated habitat; material: faeces | place: Denmark | collected 2011 | reverse complement strand
AAAAAGGGTAGCAAACAGGGCTACTCTATTTGGCGTTAAAAACAGGTTATGCGTAGGACTATGTTTAGGAAAAGATGTAGTACTAGAAATAGCCTGTTTTTCTTGTTGTTTAAAAATACTTAAAAGAAGTTACACCAACTTTAAGATACTAAATGAATTAGAGAAACAAGGAGGTGTAGCGTAATGAAAAAGTTTAATAAAAGTAATAAAGAAAAGAATATTAAAATTAAGCAAAATAAAGATAAAAGCGAAAAGATTAGAAATAATAATATAAAGCAGATGAGCAAAAATTTAAAAGTAAAAATTAACAAAATAGAAATAAAGCCCAAATTTTTAGTAGCAGGGTTATTAGCAATAATAACAATAATAAGTGTAATATATTTCATATTCCTAAAATATAGTCCAGTAATGAATTTTAAATATGAAGGTTATGGAGTAAATGGAAAAAAAATAACAGAAAATTTGTTAGGAATGTATTCAGATAAAGAAAAAGGCAATTCACAAAATAGTGATTTAAGCGATAATGATGAAAAAAATGCAAGTTTAGCGAAAATAGAAGAACAAGGAACAATATTTAAAAAGTTAAATTCATATTTTATAGGAAATAAAGAAAAAAAAGAAATAGACTTAAGCTACCCAATATATATAAATGATAAAAATACAATATATAACTTAAACCAAGACATAATATTAATAAGCAAAAACTTTGAACAAGTAGCAGGATACCCAAATATAAGTATAACAGATGGAAAAGTATATAATGGAAATAGTTTAGAAAGAGCAGACAGTAAAGAATATATATTTGCTAAAACAGAAGAAGGAATATACATAAATTTAAAAGAAATAAAAATAGAAACAACAGCAAATGAGTATATATTACCAGTAAATAGCTTAGTAGTACTTGAGGAAAATGCTATTAGATATTATTCTGTAAGCAATAATATTTTAGTGTTTAACGAGATAAAAGATGCAGACTACAATTCGCAAATAATAATAAAAAATGTTGAAAGTAATGTTGTAGATACAAATACGCAAAATATTCAAAATGAACAAAATAAAGAGAATACTAACAAAGTGGACAAAGAATATAATTACGAAGAGTTATTAACACGTTTAGGAGTAATAGAAAATGCGAAAGATACTGTAGAAAAAGAAGAAATTATAGAAGAAGACACAAGTGACGATAAAAGAGAAGACAAAGCAGAAAAAGACGAAAACAAGCCAAACGCTCCACAAGATCCAAAGCCAGAAAACAACGAACAAACAAATGCAGAATACATAAAACCAGAAGTAACAGTAGAAGACTTTAAAGCAGAAGTATATACAGCAAAAAGCAACTTAACCATAAAAGACCCAAAAGCAAGAATAATAGAAGCGCCAACATTCGAAATATATAAAGATGGAAAAATATATTTAAGAAGAGTGTTTAAAAATTCAGGAGAAATACAAATAACAGGATTAGTACCAGAGACAGAATACGAAATAATAGGAAAATATATTTATTTAAATGCAGAAAATAAAAAAGTAGAAAATACATTTTACAAAGGAACAATTAAAACAAAAGGATATGAGGCACTAGGAACAATAGAACTAAGCAAAGAAGAAGGAGAAATATATAGTAATAAAATACAAATAAAAAATGTAAAAATAATATCTGACTTACAAAATGAAGCAATAAAAGGAATAAACCAAATAGAATTAGAAACAGGAAATATAAAAACAGTATTAAAGAACAATAAAGTAAATGAATTACTAGAAGGAAAAGAAGTAACAATAGAAAGTTCAGAAGGATTAAAATCTAATACAAAAATAGAATATGCAATAAAATTTTATGATAAAAATGGAAAAGAACTAAAAGTAGAAAATAACAAGGGAAAGACAAGAACATCAAAACAAGAGCCAAAAGTAACAGTAAAAATAAAAGAACAAGATATAGTAAGTGTAACTTTAGGAGTTAAACTTACAAACAAAGATAGTGTAAAATTAGAAAATTATAAATACATAATAACAAGACCAAATGGAGAAAAGCTAAAAGAAGAGAGATTATCTGAACATGAAAAAGAAATAAAATTAGAAGATTTAGACCAAAACCAATATTATAAAATAAAAGTATATGCAGATTATGATTTAGGTGATAATAAAGGAACTCAAAAAGATGTAGAAATGGGAAACCTAGTATTTGCAACAAAACCAATATCAACACTAGGATCATTAGAAATGATAGTAGAAAATAAAGAACTAACAAGTAAAAATGCAAAGATAAGTTATAAAATAGATGAAGATAAAACAGACAAAAGATTAATACAAATATTAAATGAGCTAACAATAAAGATAGTAGAAACGCCACAAGATTCTGAAGGCAATGTAAATGAAGAAGAAAATAATGATGAGACCGTAAGCAAAGAGCATAAAGACAAAAAAGTAATATACACAAATACATTAACAAAAGAAGAAATAAAAAATTTACAACTAGGAGAAACAAAAGAAATAAATTACGGGAACTTAAAATCAAATACAAAATATACAATAGAAATAACAGGAAATGTAGAATTAGGAAATACAAAAGAAGAAGTACCAGTAACATACATATACAAAGAATTTACAACATTAAAAATACCAGCAAAAGTAGAAATAAAAAATCAATTTGTAACAGGAAATTTAATAGATTTAGATGTAAGAGTAGAAGACGAAGATAACTCTGTATTAAATAACAAAGTAAGAATGGAATTAAGAGACGAAAAAAGCCATTTAATAGATTTACAAGAGATAGAAACAAATAAAGATTGGTTAAGAAAAACATATGAAAAATTAGAAGAAAATAAAACATATAAACTAAGTTTTTATGCAGATCAATATAATGAAGGAAGTACAGACGAAACATACAAAGTAAATTATTTAATAAAAGAAATAGAAATAGTAACAGAACCAGGAATAAGTGGAAAAATTGAATTAAGAGATCTAAAAAGAAAAGGAACAGGAAAGAATTTAATAGATGTAACATCAAAAATAAATTGGAGAGGAAGCTATTTTAATGTTCATAATAATTATGGAAAAGAGTATGATGTAGAAGCAAATGAATTAAAATTATATTGTAAAGGTGATAATGGTCAAGGACAAAGATATTTGTACGATTTATCCGAATATGTAGGAAAAACAGTAACAATGTCTTTTGAAATAAAAAAAGATTTAAGAACAGAAATATATATAAGCAATAAAAACATAAGACTTCAAGATTTAACACCAATAGTAACAGAAGAGTGGCAAGAATATCAATATACCACAACGATAGCTAATACAGGTTTATTAGGATTTGAAGTAAATAGCAAAAATAATGAAAAAGCATGGATGTATTTAAGAAACGTGCAAATAGAATTAGGAGATAAAAAGACAAGTTATGAACCATTTAAATATAATCTAAAATCAAAAATAAGAGCAGAAGTAGAAGATAAGAGAAATGAAATAGAGAATTACTATGTACAAAAATATAAAAATGGTGAATTAGTAGAGAAAAAAGAGTACAGTAAAGATGTTAATATGTTAGAAGAGTTTTATGTAGAAGGTAATAACATATATAGATTTGAATTGTTAATAAAAATGAACGGAAGAGAATACATATTAGACTTTCAAGAATTTGATACAAAAGATAATAAAGAAATAAAAGGGATAAATTCACGTGATGAATACTTAAATGTTATAAATCCAGAAGGAAATTATATAGTGTTTTGTGATTTGGACTTTAGAAATGTTCCAAAGGAAAATGGTTATAAGTATATGTTCACATCAGGTATTTATGGATTTAGAGGAAAAATAGATTTTAATGGTAATAAACTAAAATATGATACAACAGGATATGGAGGATTATTTAGTAGCATAGAAGGAACAGGAATAATACAGAATTTTGTTTTGGAAATATATCTAGATAATGAAGTTGAAACTTCTAATTATAAAGGGTTATTTTCTAAGAGCTATGGTACCATAAGAAATTTTAAAATGGAATTGAAGGAAAGTACAAATAAAGCGAATATAGCTATAACCTTGCTAGGAAATTCAAATTACGGAACAATAGAAAACTTTGTAATTGAATCAGATGCTAATTTATATGGAGTAAGGTCCCTTACTATGGGGGTTGGAGGAAACTATGGAACAATAAAAAATGGATACGCATATGGAGAAAATATAAGAGGAATATATCCGTTTAATGAAACAAATGCAAATAGAGATATAGCTGTTGTAAATATTAATAATGAAGGAAGAATAGAAAATATATTTAGTTTAATAAATGTTGATGTAGAAAATAATATAAAAACTGCCAACAATGTTGGAAATATTATTTCATATTCAGGGAAAAGTGGTATAAATAAAAATTTATATTCAGTAGGATACGGAAAAAATGTGACAACTAGTTATGGACCAACAATAGGAATAGCTAATAAATCCGAAAATGTATATTACTTTGCAGATAAAATATTTACGAATCCAGTGAACAAGAAGAATACGCCACTAGCTTTATGGGATACGAAATTTCAAACACAAATATTAAACGATGAAAAAGCATTTAATGTTGAAAACTTAATAGAGCAAGGATATTATCCTCAGTTAAATTGGCCAGAATGTATGCCGTTGCAAGAATATATTAATTTACCAGAAGTAGAAGATAAGGATTTACCAGATATAGTATCAACAGAAATTTTACAAAATACAAATAATACAGCAAAAGTAAAATTTAGTGTAAATAACCCAGAAGGAGAGACAATAACAAGTATAGCAGTAAAAAACTTACAATGCACAATAGAAAGCCAAGAATATAATGGTGGAAAAAGCGAAGTAATAGCAATATTAAATAATCCACTAATTTGCGTATCACAATATTCGGTAATGAAGATATCAACAAAGGGAGCATATAACCAAGAGTATACAAGAGAATTTAAAGAGAATGAAAGATTAATAGATGTGGATTTTTATAGAGAGATAAATACAATAGATGATTGGAAAAACATCAATAAATCACCAACAGAAAATTATATGTTAATGCAGGATTTGGATTTTAAAAATAATGCTGGAGCTAGTTTGATTTCAGTTGATTATATCGGAAAATTTGATGGTAATAATCATACTGTAAAAAATATAAACTCCTCATATAGTTTTATATTTAAAAAGATAATTAATGAAATAAAAAATATATACTTTGAAAATATAACAATTAATTCAAATGCAGCAGTTGGAATTATATCAACTGGAAATAATTTAGAAAATGTATATGCAAAAAATGTGACAATTATAAATACAAGTAATTCAACCAACACTACAGGTGGTTTGGTTGGTATACAGGGAAATTATATTAAAAATTGTGGAGTGAATAATATAACTATAATTAATAATTCATATTCAAGTAATTTTAGACTAGGAGCTTTAATTGGAGTAGCAACAAATTCTAAAGTAAATAATTGTTATGCAACCAATGTAAATATACAAACTAAAAATACTACATACCAAGGATTAGGAGGACTAATTGGAACTACAGAAGGAATTACAGAAATAAATAATTGTTACGTAGAAGGAAATATTGAAATAGATGGTACAACTGTAGGAGGAATAGTTGGACGAATAAATAATTCAACAAAGCTAAATAATTCATACAGTTATGTAAGTATAACAGGAAATGTAACAGAAGCGGGAGGAATAGCAGGAAACGTTACAAGTGGATGTGAATTAGTAAATAACATAGCATTAGGAGATTTGTATACTAGCCAGTTAAATATGAAGCCAGCAAGAATATTAGGTTCAGGAACTTTGACAAATACAAATTATGCATATAGTAATCAAAGAATAAACGGATTAATAGAAACAACAACAGGAGCGAATACTAAATTATTAAAGCCAGAAGAATTGTTAACGCAATCAACATATACAAATATATTAAATTATGGAAACGCATATGATTATAGTCAATTAGAAGAGAACATATTACCAAAGTTACACAAAATTAATGAAGATGGAACATATTCAAATGAATTATTACCAAATCAGGAAGATGTGTATTTGGATATCTCAAATGAACTTAAGATAGACAGTGTAGAAATAGAAAAAAGTGCGGTAGATCAAATAGCAGGACAAATAGTAGTAATAAATACAAATGAAGTAGAAATAACAGGAGTAGAAATAGAAGGAATGGATGTAACAGTTACAAGTATACTAACGAGATATGGAAAATCTTACATAAACATAACAGCAAAGCCAAATAAATATTATGATACATATAAAATAACAAAAGCAAAATATAAGGAAGGAGGAATAGACAAGAAACAAGAAGTAGAAGGAAAAATAGAAGTTCAATTTTACAAAGAGTTATATAATTTCGAAGATTGGCAGGAAATAGAAGAAGGAACATACCAAAATTACAGGCTCATGTCAGACATAGATTTTGCAGGAAGAACGAATGTAAAAACAAATGTAACAATGGCAAGATTAGAAGGAGTAGGAGGAATAAAAACTTTAAAAAATATAGATCTAACATTTAATACTTCAAAAAATGGTCTTATAAAACAAATAACTTTAAACTTAGAAAATATTAATTTTGAAAATATTAGTATATCGAATGAAAATGACGGCAATAGTTTAGGAATTATCGTACAAAACAATGGAGATATAAGTAATATTAAATTTACGCAGATAGAAATCAATGCTAGTAAAATGCAATATGTAGGTTGTATATCAAATAATGCAGGAAACATATTTAATATAAATTTAGAAGATATTCAGATACATGGAAATAATTATACAGGAGGATTTATAGGTAGCACTATTGAGACAGAAATTACAGACATAAACATTACTGATTTTACAGTATTTGGATATAATTATGTAGGAGGTATATTTGGAATTATAACAGGCGAGAATTTAAGCTACAACATTGGAAGTATGAAAGCTAGTGAAGGAACTGTTAAAGGCAATGATTGCGCCGGTGGTATCGCTGGTACGGGTTCTGGTGGTAATTACCAAGCGTCTCAGATAAATGTAAAAGGTAATTCATATGTCGGTGGTATAATGCGGACGAAAAGCTACAAATTACAAAATTTCAAATAGGTGGTACATCGGAGATAATTTGAATGTGGTTGGAACAGGTAGTTGCGTGGGAGGATTATTTGGGTACTCGGGTTTTATTTCTCAGAGTAGTATAAAGGATAGTTATATAGAATGTACTAATGTAAATACTGAATATGTAGGAGGTATGGTCGGCAACACCGAACAACACGCGACGGACAATGATATTAATAATATAGAGATTAATAGTGTTGCAAGTAATATTGGAGTATTTGCTGGAAGGATTAGTGGGACAGCTTTTTGTAGAAATCTAAGTATAATTAATTCAGTAGCAAAAGGAACAGATAATGTAGGAGGAATAGTAGGGAAGCAAGAAGCGTCTGAAATTTCTAGAACTTATGCTGAGGTTAAACTGATTGGAACAAATAATATAGGAGGGATAGTAGGAAAATTAGAAAATAATAACATGACTGCAGTAAATAATACTTCATACATTTTTAATAACTATATTGCTAATAGTAAATTAGAAGGAGATAATAACGTAGGAGGTATGGTAGGTCATATAACTTCAGACTTATATATGCCAGATAAATTTTATCATAGCAATTATGTAGAAACTGACTTAAGTAGTGCAGATAGAAATAGTATTTCATTAGGTATAGGAAGTAGACAAAACCAAAATCAATATTTAAGTGATACATATTATTATAAATATTCCATCCTAAACGGCGAAAATCCAAATTCTAAAAATGAACCATTTATTTTACAGGAAAATTATTTAAAAGAAAATGATTTGAAGAAACAAATAACATATACTTCAAAATTAAAATGGTCAACGAGTTCATGGGATTTTACTGTACTTACAAATAATAAATATCCAATTCTTCAATCATCTAGTCTTAAAGAGCAAACGGGAATTGATATACCAAAAGATTCTGAACACATTGTTGGAAATATAGAGAATTCTGTAGAAACACAAAAAATAAGAGAACAAGAAACTCTAGAGCAAACCTTTGAATACTCAGATAAAACTATAGAAACATATAACACATATTCTGTAATAATTTCTTCAGATGGAAGTAAAGCTACAAGAAATGCAAAGTTGTATGTAAAAGATAATAATTTGTATGTTATTCCAAGTACATTAGGCAACTCAGCAAATAGCGATGAAGCTATAGTACCAGTAGCTAACAATTTAATAGTAGATAACTACAATGGAAAAGAATATGAAACAGTATTAGGTTCAGACGGAAAGTTATATGACCTAAAAGAACCAATAGCTTATCCAGAAAATTTCATAAATGAAGGAATCGAAAGCATAGGAAACAATTTAGAGAATGCTTCACACGAACTAGAAGTAACTTACAAAGATGGAGATAGAATTAAATTTAATTACCAAACAGGAAAAGTAATATCTTCTTCAAAAAACGAAGATACAGGAAAGATAGGGATATTTGATTACTTAAAAACAAAGATATCTGAAATAGGAAAATCTAATTCAAATGTATCAAAAGAAATAACAAATAAATATGAAGAAAGTAAAGTGTTACAAAACAAATTAGAAAAAATGCCAGTAGAAGAGGTAATAGAAAAACAGAATCTAGGCAAATCCGAGCAAACTGAAAATGTTGGAGATAATTTTGTAAATGTAGATGATGTCTTAACAAACGAAGCTAATAATAATAATGCAACTAATAACTCTTTACAAGAGCAAAAATATATAAGCATATACAATGCAGAAAAAGATGAATACCAAGTATACAAAGAAGAAGAGTTATTAGATACGAAAAAGCAGGAGGTGATAAGTGAAAACGATAAAATAGAAGCAAATAATTTAAAAGAATATTATGCGAGCGAAGGAGAAGCTAAAAATACGAAAATGGGAATAGTGTGGATAGCATTAAGCATAATAGGAGTAGTAATAATATTATTTGCAATAAAGAAAAGAGATTAAATTAAGTGTGTGTAAAAAGAGGGATCAATTTTATTAGGATACCCTCTTTAATATTTTTAACTAAGAAAAAAATATAGGTGTAAAATCTTATTAAAAAGTTGATAAATCAAAATCAGATATATATAATTAATATAAAAGTTTAACCTTAAATAAATGGAGAAAACATGAAAGTTGTAGAAAAATTTGTAAAAGGAAAATTTAACAAAGAAGAACTTTGTGAAGACGGAATATGTGTAACAGAAAACTTTATTGCATTAATAGATGGTGTAACCTCTCACAATGATTTTAGATATAATGGAAAAAAATCGGGAAGGCTTATACGTGATCTTTTAATAGAAGCGATACCAAAATTAAGCAGTAAATTAAATTGCTATCAGGCAGTAGATTTTTTGAATGAATATATACGAAATTTTTATAAAGAAAATAATTTATTCGAAAATTTATTAAATAACCCAGCAAACCAGCCAGCAGCATCTATTATAATATATTCCAAAAATGCTAATCAAATATGGTTAATAGGGGACAGCATGGCTTTATACGGGAACACAATACTTGAAAATCCATTAGAATTTGACGAGATTTATACAAAAATGAGAGTAATTATAATAGATTTTTTATTAAATACAGGATATACAGAAGAACAATTACTAGAAAATGATATATCAAAAGAATTTATTAAAGAATTACAAAAACAACAGCCATATATAAGAAATAAAGTGAATAATAGCAAATTTGATTATGTAGTTATTGATGGATTTAATAGACCAAATAAGAATTTAATAAAATGTATTGATGTACCAAAAGATATAAAAGAAATTGTATTTACTTCAGATGGATATAGAAAGCCCTTTAATACTTTAAAAGAAACCGAAGAATATTTATGGTACATAAAAGAAGTAGATCCATTATGCTATAAAGAATTTGCATATGCAAAGGGATTTTACAAAAATCAAGAAAGCTATGATGACAGGTCATATATTAGATTTGAAATTTAATTTACAATTACAAGCTAGTATTTATAAAGCAAAAATCCTTTCCTTAATCTAAATATAATTTGCTAATATACTAGCTTTTTTATAATTTGTCGAAAAAGCAAGATGAAAAAAGCTTGAAAAATGTAGAATAAGATGATTAAATATAAATACTTAGGATATTGCCTAAAGTATTATTAAATCCTAATTTTTATTAATCTAATTAGTTTTCTCATAACACAAAGTTTTACATTTAATTTTTTATATATTTGAAGATTATATTTAATTCAAAAATAAGAAATTCTCTAATTAAGTATATTATTTAATTGAGTTCACAATAATTAA
>OLGF01004477.1_pt1 | contig 10321 bp, 7 predicted proteins | sample 1604971 | NCBI WGS metagenome assembly OLGF01 (sample SAMEA3888902, study PRJEB22519) | human gut metagenome | biome: human gut; feature: human-associated habitat; material: faeces | place: Denmark | collected 2011 | reverse complement strand
ACCCACCAGCGCTTAGTCTTCAGCAAATCTATGAACGGACTCCACAAGGGCTTGATGACCCAGGGAAGGGCGAGCCATCCAGTATAGAGACCCACCTCAGCATCGGTCAGCCCCAACTGCATGTACATCACCACAGAGAGGGCGGTTACGATGACGTTGGGGAGTCCTTCGGCAAAATAGAGGGTCGGAATCCATGCCCATGGACTCCGACTGTTTTTCTTTGTTACCATTTTACATCACTATTTATAAAGTTTCTTGATTTCAGCACCCTGATAGTAGTGCAGCAGGATAGCATCATAATGATAACCCTGCTCGCCCATCACGGCAGCACCAATCTGGCAGAGGCCTACTCCGTGCCCCCAACCGGCTCCGATGAGTTCGAAACGCTGAGGCACTCCCTGCTCATCCTTATCATATTTATCCACCACGAAGGCAGAACTCAGCAGATGACTGTCGCTCAGCGTACGGCGGATTTCGAGTTCCTTACCGATGGTAAAGGTCTTCTCTGTTCCGATGAGCTGGAGCTTGCTGATTCTTCCACTCTTGCCGCGCTCCACGGCCTTCATGTCTAGGATGGCACCCAGGTCCATCTTCAGTTTGCCGGCGATGAGCTGCTGCAACTTCTCCTGGCTGAGCGTTTCCTTCCAGCGGTAGAAATTGACGGTTTCCTGATCATAGTCATTGAGCACTTCTGACAGGATTTTCTTGTCCTGCGTGTTGCAGAAAGCTGGCCGATTGAAGCGGATCCATTTCTCAGCCTCCTCCTCATTGGTCAGATTAGGCAGTGTATGTTCCACGCCCAGGGCGATGTCGCGAACAGCCGTGAGATAAGTCTTCGGCGTGTCCTCCCAGCAATACTGGAATTCCTCGGTTATTCCGCCGCAGCATTTCGAGAATCTTGCATCGCAGATTTCTTCGCCGTCCATCAGAATCTGTCCCTTGGTCTGGCGGATGGCTTCAGCTACATGGGGCGATGTTTCCTTGGTGATACCCTGGTAGCGCTGGCAGTGGTCGTCGGCACATACATCAAAGAGGGTGTGGTCTTCGCGGTCGTACCAGCGGATGAGCGTATCTTCCTTCTTGGTGAAGGAGAAGAAGTTGTTGCCGTTCTCAGCCACCTCTCGGCGCTTCTTCATCTGTGCCAGGAGCCATGAACGGGAGATGACGGCGTGCGCCTTCAGGAGTTCGAGACTCGAAGTGGCACTCATCTCACTGCTGATGACGCTCTCCAGATATTTCTCTACAGGCAACTCATTGATTGCCACAATCTTATCCGATTCTACCACAAAGCGGAGCGTGCCCAGGAAAGTTTGGGTTTCCTTGCGCTCCCAGTGGAAGTTGACACCGATGGTTACGTCGCTCAGCGAAAACGAGGCGTCGGCACTCTGCGGATGGAAGGTGAGCTGGCTGTACTGGTTGCCGTTCCAGAGCACACCGCCCTCTGAGAATTCTACCACCTGTTCGCCCAGCACCTTTTCGCCCTTGGCAAGATAAGGTTTGTTGAGCGAGAAATGAATCTTCTGCGCACTCACGATGCCCACCGTTACGTCGGGCTGCTTACCTTTATTATATAAGGTGGAAGAGGCTTCGGCTGCATCCTCGGCATCCTTAGATGCCTTCAGTTTGGCGATGATGGCGTTCATCTTTTCTTCCGAAACGCCACATTCCTGCAGCAGCGAGAGGGCTTTCTCCTCGGTCAGCTTTCGGAAATCTTCCTCACGAGGGGTGATGATGAGTCCGCTCATATCCAGTGCTCCCGGCGAAACCACAAACTGGGCGTCGCCTTCGGCAAAATAGGCTTCCGGACGGTGCTTTTCTCTCGGAATGACCACGCTGATGAATTCCTCACCCTTGCGCCAGGAGATGATGTTCATCATCGGTTCGGTTTCGTCGCCACGCTGAGGCATTGCCTTGTAGAGACGGCGGAAGAGGGCCTCATCGCTCTCAGCACTCTTCGAGATGATGACGAAGGCGGGAACGATGAAGTCGCGAACCACTGAGATTTTCTCCTCATCATTGAGAGAGATGATGTCGGTCAGGTTGCGGGAGAGACGCTGCCAGTTGGTCTGAAGAGGAAGGATGCCGTTGGTTCCTGCCTGGAAATGAAGATGGTCTGGAGCCGATGCACCACACTTCGGACCGTTGTAGAACACCATCAGGTCGCTGTGCAGACTGATGAAGCGGTGCATCTCGCCGTAATTCTTGTAGATGAGCTGAGGCTGATGCTTGCGTGCCGGAATGGTGAAGTGGACTGGAAGAATCGGGAACGGATTCACCAGAAGATGGAATTTCTCGTCTATCTGCTTAGACATCTGTTCCTTAGGACGGTTCTTGTCGCAAAGGAAACAAGGGCGCTCGCCCAGGGTTTTCTTATCTATCTTGGCGCCCGTACTTACGATGCGGGCTGGGTTCCACTGCAGTTTCAGCTGGTCGGAGAACTGGCGGGTTTCTACATGCTTGAGGTCGCGGAAGCGGTGGCGCGCATCGGTCCAAACCTCCAGCTGACGGTTGAAGAAACGCGAGATGCTGCTGTCTTCCATAATGTCGGCCTTGCCCTGCAGCAGGTGCTGGCGTGCCTTCAGTTCCATGGTGCGCAGGCGGTCCTTATACAGGTTGTTGGCGTTCACCTTCTCTACGCTGAGGGCTGCATCGCTGTTACCTCCCCAGCGGCGGCAGAGGTAGAGTTCGTCGTAGATTCTGCCGATGCGGTAACGGCGCGAAAATGCCAAGCCGAGCGCATAATCCTCACCATACGAGGTGTTAGGAAACTGGATCTGTCTGACCAGCGGAGTGAAGAAGGCGCGCGGAGCACCCAATCCGTTGATACGCAGCGCATTGTTGCATCCGTTTTCATCGGTCCACTCCTTGTGGTCTATCAGTCCCGGTGGCAGGGTGTTGAGGTCGAAGTCGCACATGCGGTATGAGCCGATAATCATGGCTGCCTTCTGCTTGTAGAAGGCATCTACTATCTTCTGGAGTGTCTTTGGTGAAGAATAGAGGTCATCGCTGTCAAGCTGTACGGCAAACTTTCCGCAGAAACTGCTGTTGATGGCTTCGTTCCAGCATCCGCCTATTCCCAGGTCGGTTCTCTCCGGCACAATCTGTATCAGGTTGTCGGCTTTAAGTTCATCTAGTATTTCGCCGGTGCGGTCGGTAGAATGGTTGTTTACCACGATGACGTTAAACTTGAAGTTAGCCTTCTGGCCCAGCGCACTCTTCACGGCATCAGCCACCGTCTTTTCGCGGTTGAAGACGGGGATGATGACAGATGCCTCGTATTCAAAATCCTGCTCACCGAAGTCGGGCTGGCGGTAGAAGGTGGTGTCTATCAGGGCGCCCACCTTGCCCAGATGCTGGGTGCATGCCTTTTCCATCTCAATCTGCACCTCGCGATTGCGCGGGTTTACATAGTCAAACTGCTTCTCGCCGCTCTTACGGGTGTCGAGTTCGGCTTCTGAATAGAGGAATTCGTTGAGATGGAAGATTTCGCCCACGCAGCTCAGATAGAGACGGAGGTCGTAGAGGGCAGCAAACTGATACTCTTCGCGGTCGGATTGGGCGATGTAGTCGGCCAACGCCTGTGCCTTGATGCACCAGAGGCTTCCAAAGTCGAAGTCATCTCGCAAAGAACCTGACTGGTAGTCAATTACCGGATGTTCCTCCATTTTGCCTTCTACCATCTTGTAGTGGTCGGCGTAAACCATGACGGCATCCGTATCATCTGCCACTCTGAGGAATCGCTCCAGCGTGTTGTTTCCCCATCCTATGGTGGTGTGGCGGGTACAGATCATCACGTAGTCAGCATCTGTATTTTCAGCGATGCTAGCAATGGTGTTACTGCTTTCCAGGCGGTCGGTGATGACAAACGTACATCCTTCGGGCACCTGATGATGAGCGGCAAAATCAGCACTCACCAGGAAGTGGATATGCTGTACAGTCTTGTACTCATGAAGCACCGACAAGGCATTCTGCGCATCGTCGATGTATTCGCAAGGCAAGAAAAGGTCTATTTTTTCTCTCATTTTCTTACGTTATTTTTGTTCACTTCAGCCCTTTTCGGGGGGCTAAATCTGTGTTTTTTATCTTTATTTTATCTTATTATATTAAAATATGTGGCAAAGATACTAATTTTTCGGCAAAAAACACTATCTTTGCAGTATGAATAATGAAAAAAAATATCTTTTGGGCCTTACACTTGCCGAATTGAAGCAGGTGGCAAAGGACTTAGGCATGCCCGCCTTCACCGGTGGGCAGATGGCGAAGTGGCTCTATGAGCAGCATGTGAAGAGCATTGATGAGATGACCAACATCTCGAAGGCGAACCGTGCCAAACTCGCTGCCGAATACGAAATAGGATGCTTCGGATATTCCGATGCACAACATTCGGTGGATGGTACCATCAAGTACCTCTTCCCTACTCGGAGCGGCAAATTTGTCGAGACGGTTTACATCCCCGACAAAGACCGCGCCACGCTTTGCGTTTCTTCGCAGGTGGGATGCAAGATGAACTGCCTGTTCTGCCAGACCGGCAAGCAGGGGTTTGAGGGCAGCTTGCCTGCAGGCGACATTCTGAACCAGGTTTACTCGCTGCCGGAGGTGGACAAGCTTACCAACATCGTGTTCATGGGCCAGGGCGAGCCGATGGATAATCTCGACAATGTGCTGCGCGCCACAGAGATTCTCACCGCCGACTACGGCTGGGCATGGAGCCCGAAGCGCATCACGGTAAGTTCGGTGGGCGTGAAGAACAAGCTGAAGCGGTTCCTGGAAGAGAGCGACTGCCATGTGGCCATCAGTATGCACGACCCTATCCCTTCTGAGCGCGCTGAACTGATGCCTGCCGAAAGGGGCATGGGCATTGAGCAGGTAGTAGAACTGCTGAGAAACTATGATTTCTCTCATCAACGCCGCCTGAGTTTCGAATATATCGTCTTTAAGGGCGTAAACGACAGTATGCAGCATGCCAAGGCCATCATCAAACTGGTGAAGGGACTTGACTGCCGCTTCAACCTGATCCGTTTCCACCAAATTCCAGACATTCCTCTGCAAGGTGTGGATGATGAGAAGATGGAGCAGTTCCGTGATTACCTTACCCAGCATGGTGTCTTCACCACCATCCGTGCCAGCCGCGGCCAGGACATCTACGCCGCCTGCGGTCTGCTCAGCACCTCGAAGAAAATCGGAGAAATCCGTGAGCACGAGGATGAAGAGAAGATGAATAAGTAAGGAAAGGTGGGGGAAAAATGGTTAGAGAATCTTTAAAGATCCTACTTGCCGGCTGTCTTTTGTTCCTTTTTCTGGCAAGTTGCAGCCCGGGAGGAGGAAGAAACAGAAAACTGCCCAAGAGCACAGGACAGCCTTACGAGGTGGTACTCGAGGGAGATACCGACAGCATCGTTACGAAGATACTGACGGAAGAGGTGCCTGCCCTGCCCCAACCCGAACCGCTCTGCCGGCTCATCCAGGTTAAGAAGGGCAAGATCCACGGCAGCTACCTGCTCGTAAGAACTCGCATCGTAGTGAACATCCCGGCAGCGGAATTCTCAGTCAGGCTGAGCCGCAACGAGAATGCTTCACCGCAGACCGTCATCCGCATCTCTGCCCGCTCGCTGCAACAACTCAGAGAGAAACTCAACCCCGAGAAACTGCGCCAGCTCGTAGATGAGACTGAACTGGAGCACCTCGCCTCCATCATCTCCACCAACCCGAGCAAGCAAAACCACGAGATGCAGCAACTGGTAAAGAAGAACTTCGGCATCAGCATGATTATCCCTGCCGAAATGCAAGCAAGCAAGAAGGCCGGGAACTTCATCTGGATTTCAAACAACGCCAGTTCGGGCATGAAGAACCTCATCCTCATGAAAGTGAAAAGGGAAGAACAAAGAGGGAAAGCCAATTCTACAGCTTTTCCTGCTCAAGAGAAGCAGCAGATTGACAGCATGCTCCGCACAAACATGCCCGGCGAAACCGACAGCATGTACATGATAATCCCGGTCCTTTCAGAAAAAGGACTCTGGGAGATGAAGGGCGACGCCATGGGAGGCCCCTACGTGATGAGGCGCATCCGCCTGAGAAAAACGGGGGATGAAATCATCATCATCGGCTTCGTCTATGCGCCCGAAATGAAAAAGAAAATATTAATCAAGCAGCTAGAAGCTGCGATTTCTACTATAAAATAAAACGATAAATGGACAGCAAAAAGATTAGAGTGGCCATCACTCACGGAGATACCAACGGTATCGGATACGAACTCATTTTTAAGGCATTCAGTGAGCCAGAGATGTTGGAGTATTGTACCCCTATCATCTACGGTTCGCCTAAAGTGGCAGCTTATTACCGCAAGGCGATGAATCTGCCTGCCCAGTTCTCCATCATCCAGAAAGCAGAAGATGCTGAAGACGGAAGAATCAACCTCCTGCCAGCCGTAGACGAGGAGGTAAAGGTTGACATGGGCATGCCTACTCAGGAATCGGGTACGGCAGCCATCAAGGCACTTGACCGAGCCATGACCGACTACCGCGACGAGCTCTTCGACGTGCTCGTTACCGCACCGGTAAACAACCAAAACGCACAATTTGAGGGCTTCCAGTTCAAGGGCCACAAGGAATACATAGAAACTTGCCTGGGCGAAGGTGCCAAGGGCCTTTCCATCCTCTGCGGCGGCGACCTTCGCATCGCATCCGTAACCGGAAAGACTCCGCTCAAGGACGTGCCGACAGCTATCACCCAGGAGCTCATCATCGAGAAGGTGAAGCAGATGCACACATCACTGAAGCGAGACTTCATGATTACCAACCCGCGCATCGCCGTGCTCGCCCTGAATCCTAGCAACAACGGTGAGGAGAGCTGCGGACCAGAGGAAGCCAGCATCATCATCCCAGCCATTGACCAGCTTGCCGAGCAGAAAATACAAGCTTTTGGTCCTTACCCTACTGACGAATTCTTCGGCAACGGCCATTTCGTAGAGTTCGACGGCATCATGGCCATGTATCATGATCAGGCTACTACCCCATTCCATTCTCTCTACACCGAGGATGGCGTACTCTTTACTGCCGGCCTGCCACTCGTGCACACCGCCGCCAACACCACTCCTAGCTACAGCATCACGGGCTGCAACGAAGCCGATGCAATCTCCTTCCGCCACGCCATCTACTTGGCGCTGGATGCCTTCTGTAACCGAGAAGACTATGATGAGGCCTACGAGAATCCACTGCCTAAACTCTACCACGAGAAGCGTGACGAGAGCGAGAAGGTAAGATTCTCCATCCCTAAGAAAAAGGGATAAGAGAAAGATTCCCTTTTCCCGAGGAAAAGCGGAATAAAGAAAGATTCGGGAGGGCAGATGACGCAAAAAAGGCAAATCTGCCCTGTAATCAGACCTCCCGAACGTTAAAATTAAAAAAAAATGCAGATAATTCAGAAAAAATGAGTAATTTTGGCAGCTAAATGGATACTTCCGAACTACAAAAGATAAAACAACGCTACAATATCGTCGGTAACAGCGACGGATTGAACCATGCGCTCGACGTAGCCCTACAGGTAGCGCCGACCGATCTCTCCGTGCTCATCATTGGCGAGAGCGGTGTTGGTAAGGAAATCATTCCAAGGGTGATTCACGACAATTCGCCACGCCGCAGAGAGAAATATTTCGCCATCAACTGTGGAAGCATTCCGGAGGGAACCATTGACAGCGAACTCTTCGGACATGAGAAGGGTTCCTTCACTGGAGCCATAGGCGAAAGCGAAGGATACTTCGGTATTGCCAACAAGGGTACCATCTTCCTCGACGAGGTGGGCGAACTCCCGATTCAGACGCAAGCAAGACTGCTGCGCGTGCTCGAAACGGGAGAATACATCCGCGTGGGTGGAACTGAGATAAGGAAAACGGATGTCCGCATCGTGGCAGCCACCAACGTAAACATGCGCAAGGCTGTGAGCGAAGGACGCTTTCGCGAGGACCTCTACTACCGCCTCAACACTATCCCGATACAGATGCCTGCATTGAGAGAGCGTGGCGACGACATCCTCCTGCTCTTCCGCCTCTTCGCCATGCAGATGGCCGAAAAATACCGTCTGCCTAAGATTTCACTCTCAGATGAAGCCAAGCAGATCATGCTGAAATACAAGTGGCCGGGAAATGTGAGACAACTCAAGAACATTACCGAACAGATGTCAGTGCTGAGCCGAGCAAGAGAAATCGATGCACAGACCCTCACCCAGTTTATTCCGAGAGATGAGGAGTCTACACAGCTCGCCACCATACAGAAGGATGGCAAGGACGACCATAGCTACGCCAGTGAGCGCGAACTGCTATACAAGATTCTCTACGAACTGAGGGGCAACGTTAGCGACCTGAGACGAGAGATGAACAGCCTGCGCAAGCAACTCGATGAGGCACGCCAGCTGGGCGGTACAGGCGGATATGTTTCTCCGGTTCAGCCGAATACCCAGGTAGCTCCAGTATCATCCGTATCTCCGGTTTCATCGGTTTCTCCGGTATCGTCCGTATCTCCGATTACCGATCTCGATGAGCTACAACACATCCGTCAGGAAATAGCTACAAGAGGCATTAGGGGCACTTACAAACCCGAAGCCGAGGATGCTGAGATTGAGGAGATCAAGGAAGAAAACGAGAATCTGAACCTCAGCGACCTTAGCAAGCAGATGATAGAAAAGGCATTGGAGAGAAACAACGGAAACCGCAAGAAAGCGGCAGAAGAACTGGGAATCTCCGACAGAACTCTGTACAGAAAGATTAACAAATATAAGTTATGAAGCATATACGCGCGTACCTATATATAATAGGAGTCACACTGATGGTGGCGGTCATGGCAGCATGCTCCGTGAGCTACAAGTTCAACGGTGCCAGCATCGACTACACCAAAACCAAGACCATACAGATAGCCGACTTCCCTATCAGAAGTTCGTATGTGTGGGGTCCGATGGGTCCGATGTTCAACAACGAACTCAAGGATAAGTTTGCCAGCAACACCCAGCTCATACAGGTGTCACGCAACGGAGACCTGAAGATAGAGGGCGAAATCACCCAATATTCTCAGCGCAACAAGTCGGTTAGTTCTGAGGGATACTCAGCACAGACCGAGCTCAGTATCACCGTAAACGTACGTTTCACCAACACCAAGAACCATGCCGAGGACTTCGAAAAGCAGTTTACATCTGCCAAGACCTACGACACCACTCAGAGCCTTGCCTCGGTACAGGAAGAACTGGTAACCCAGATTATCAAAGACCTGGTAGACCAGATATTCAACGCTACGGTAGCTAACTGGTAAAGTAAGTGAAGAACGAAAAGTGAAGAGTGAAGAATTCAACGGCTTTACTGATCATAAAGTTCAAAACTCAATGTTCAAAGTTCAAAGTAAAATAAAATAAAGAAAAATATCGTGGAATTAAGCAGATTGATACAACACCCGGAGGAAATGAACCGAGAGACGCTCTACGACTTGCGCGCCCTCTTGGCCTTATATCCGTATTATCAGACGGCACGCCTACTGATGTTGAAGAATCTGTACCTGCTCCACGACCCGAGTTTCGACGAAGAACTGCGCCGTGCAGCCATCTACATCACCGACCGTAAGATTATCTTCGAGATGGTAGAGGCAGCCCACTATCAGATAAAAAACGCCCCTGAAGAGGCTGAATCCAACAAACAGCAAGGCGTAAGAGGAATAGGAGCAGAAAAACACGGAGACCGTACTAGCGACCTCATCGACCACTTCCTGGGATCCATTCCTATGGAAGAAGACGAAGAAGAGAAGAAGGAGAAACGTAAGCCTACACCTGCTGACGCGGCTGTAGACTATGTGGCTTATCTCATGGAGACCGAAGACCAGCAGGAGCCAGAAGATACTTCGCGCACCATGAGTCTCATCGACGACTTTATGGAGGATGGCGGTTTCAAACTGCCTAAAATCCAGCAGGACGAAGATTACAAACCAGAATTTACTCCCGAACTTCAGACCGATTCCGGCAAGGATGGCGAAGAGGAAAACAGCGGTGTATTCACCGAAACCCTCGCCCGCATCTACATCAAGCAGGGAAAGTATCAGAGGGCTTACGAAATCATCAGCCGCCTGCATCAGCAGCATCCTGACAAGAACGGATATTATGTTGACCAGCTCAGATTCCTTGAGAAACTGATGCTGAACAGCAAGAAGAAATAAAGAAGAATAATAAATAAATAAAACTAGTTTTAAAAAATGGCTTACACATTATTAGTAGTATTAATCGTCCTGGTAGCTATCCTGATGATTTTCATCGTGCTCATCCAGGAATCAAAGGGAGGTGGACTTGCAAGTAA
>OLGF01004468.1_pt1 | contig 10335 bp, 9 predicted proteins | sample 1604971 | NCBI WGS metagenome assembly OLGF01 (sample SAMEA3888902, study PRJEB22519) | human gut metagenome | biome: human gut; feature: human-associated habitat; material: faeces | place: Denmark | collected 2011 | reverse complement strand
CGGAAGCGGAGCCCGGCCACCGGCACCTGTCCCACCTATACGGCCTTTATCCCTCCGAGCTCTTCACTCCCGAGACCCGTCCGGAGCAGTATCAGGCTGCAATTCGCTCCCTTGACTTTCGTCTGTCCCACGGCGGCGGATACACCGGCTGGAGCCGGGCATGGGTGGCGTGCCTGAAAGCCCGCATCGGCGATGCCGAAGGCTTCTACGAGCACTTCACTGCCCTCATCAAGGACTTCGCCACCTCCACCCTCTTAGACCTCCACCCGCCCCGCGTCTTCCAGATTGACGGAAACTTAGGCGCCGTCGCCGCCGGCATCGAAGCGTTGGTGGGCTTCTACGACGGAAAAGCCCACCTTCTCCCCGCTCTGCCCAAGGAGTGGGCGGAAAAAGGCTCTTTAAAGGGCGTGCGGCTCCCCGGCGGTCACCTTCTCTCCTTTGCATGGGAAAACGGAGAACTCACCGAGCTTTCGGTAACGGTCGGCTTCGGCGAAACCGTCTCCCTCGCCTTCAACGGCGACGTCTGCACCCTTCACGGCCGTGTGGGTGAAACGGTCAAACTGATCTAAAAGACGCAAAACGCCCCGGTTCCGCTTTCGGGCAGAACCGGGGCGTTTATCACGTCTTCTTTATAAATTTTGTACCGCAGATGGGACAGCTGATCTCGATCTTCCCTTTCCCCTTCGGCACCCGCAGCTTCCGCTTGCATTTGGGGCAGGAAAAGTAGCAGTGGGTCTTCCGGTCGGCAAACCGCCGCTTCTTCCCGGAAAACCAGTCTTTGATCCTATACCAGATCCCCTTCACCTTGTTCCAGAAGATCAGGAACTTCTGGTTTTCCTTCGACCGGGCGGACACATTCCGGGAAAACATCCGGAACACCCCGTAAGCCAGCAGAGCCGTCCCCAGGATCGACAGCAGCAGCCACCGGGTCAGCGAAGCGGTAAAGGTGCAGACCATCGAAAAGATCAGAATCCCGATGTTCATCTGATCCACACCGTAGCGCCCCATCATAAATTTTTGCAGCCAATTCAAGCGATCATCCCTTTCCGGAATCTATTCCCAGTATACCACAGATCCGTCTTTTGTCAGTGAATTTTCCGTGACCAAAAACCAAAGTTTTTGAAAGAGAAACGCCCCCTGCTTCCGGCAGAGGGCGTTTTTTCTTAAGACAGCTCGAACTGTCCGGTATACAGCTGATAGTACTTGCCCTTCTGGGCGATCAGGTCTTCGTGGCTGCCTTTTTCGATGATCCGGCCGTTTTCCAGCACCAGAATGCAGTCCGCATTCCGGACGGTGGAAAGCCGGTGAGCGATGACGAACACCGTCCGCCCTTCCATCAGGCTGTCCATGCCCTTCTCAATCAGCGCCTCGGTACGGGTGTCGATGGAGGAGGTGGCCTCGTCCAAGATCAGCACCGGCGGATCCGCCACGGCCGCCCGGGCAATGGCCAGCAGCTGCCGCTGGCCCTTGGAGAGGCCGGCGCCGCTGTCAGTGAGTGCGGTATCATATCCATCCGGCAGGGAGGAGAGAAAGGAATGGATACAGGCTGCCTTGGCGGCGGCCTCGATCTGGGCGCGGGTAGCGCCCGGCACGCCGTAGGCGATGTTTTCCGCGATGGTGCCGCCGCACAGCCAGCCGTCCTGCAAGACGATGGCCAAGCGACGCCGGAGGCCGTCCCGGGTGTACTGCTGGATGGGCAGCCCGTCAATGGTGATCGTGCCGCTCTGGGGTGTATAGAATCGCAGCAGGAGGGAGACCAGGGTGGTCTTGCCGGCCCCGGTGGGCCCCACCACGGCCACCATGCTGCCGGCGGGGATGTCCGCGCTGAAGTCCCGCAGCACCGGGTGGGCGGGGTCATAGCCGAAGTCCACATGGCGGAAGGAGATGGCGCCGGAGAGCTTGCATGGCTCCCGGGCGCCCGGCAAGTCGCCATCCTCTGCCGGCTGGTCCAGCAGATCCAGAACCCGCTCCGCCGCGGCCACGGAGGCCTGCAGGTCGCTGAGGAGTTCCGCCGTCTCCCGGATAGGACCGGAGAATTTGCGGGAGTACAGCACAAAGGAGGACAGCGCCCCCAGGGACAGTCCGCCGCCTAAGTACAGCAGGGCACCAAAGACACTGACCGCCGCCAGGGAGAGGTTGTTGATGAAGTTGACGGAGGGCCCCAGGGCCGTGCTGGCGCAGTCGGCCTTGTAGTACGTCTCGGAGGCGGCGTCGTTTTTCTCGGCGAACTGCCGAAGATCTGCCGCCTCGACGCCGTAGACCCGAATGGCCCGCTGGCAGCTGACCCGCTCCTCCGCAAAGCTATTCAAGGCCCCCAGCTCCTGGGAGCGGCGGCGGAACAGGGGATGGATATGCTTCATCTGGAGCCGCGTCAGCAGGACGGAGAGCGGCACGGTCAGGAAAAACACGCCGGAGAGCAGGGGGGAGAGCATCAGCAGCATCACAAAGGAGCCAATGACCGTCAGCAGGCTGGTGCCGATCTGGAGCAGATCAGTGGACAGGGCGGCGTTGACCGTGTCCACATCATAGCAGACCCGGCTGATCAGATCCCCCGCCGGGTGGGTGTCAAAATACCGGACCGGTAGCTGAGTGATTTGCTGAAAAGCTGCCTTCCGCAATGTGTAGGATACGGTCTGCCCCACCCGCACCAGGGCGGCGGAGGCGCCGTAGCTGCAAACAGCGGACAGGACAGCGGCTCCGAGACCTGCGGCACAGTACCGCAGCACCGCGGTCAGGTCCGCAGCCCCCGGCCCAGTCCCGATGGCCTCCACCGCCCAGCCCGCCACGAGAGGCACCAGCAGCGCCAGCAGACCGGACAGAGCGGCCAGCGCCGCAGCCCCTGCTAGGGACGGCGCCTGGGGCCGCAGGAACCGGCCCATCCGGCGAAACAGATGTCGTTTCATCCGACATCACCTCCCATCTGGAGCTTGGCCATGCGCTGATAGCGCCGGCAGGAGGCCATCAGCGCGTCGTGGCAGCCCTGGGCGTCGATGCGGCCGTTTTCCAGGACCAGAATGCAGTCCGCTTCACGCACGGCGGACACCCGCTCGGAGATTATCACCAGGGTAGTGCCGGGGAAATCCCGCCGCAGCGCCTGCCGCAGCGCGGCGGCTGTGGAGTAGTCCAGGGCGCTGTCGGCATTGTCCAGTATCAGGATCTCCGGCCGGTCCGCCAGGGCCCGGGCGATCAGCAGCCGCTGGCGCTGGCCGCCGGAGAGATTGGCGCCGCCCAGGTCCAGCGGGGTGTCCAGACCCTGAGGCAGCTGGGAGATAAAGGGCCACGCCTGGGCCGTCCGGGCGGCGGCTTCCACCGCTGGCCGTGGGAGATTTCGCAGGAAGGAGATGTTTTCATAGACGGTGCCGCGGATTAGGTCGTCGCTTTGAAAGACCACGCCGAAGCGGCTCTGGAGTGCCCGGCGATCCTGGGCCTTTACATCCATGCCGCCCACCCAGACCACGCCCCGGTCTGCGTCATACAGCCGCAGCAGCAGGGCGGTCAGTGTGCTCTTGCCGCTGCCGGTGGGCCCCAGGATTCCCAGCATCCCGCCTTGGCGCAAGAGGAAGGACGCCGCCTCCACATCCGGCTTGGCACCCTGATAGGAGAATGTGACGCGGTCCATGCCCAGAAAACCGCCGCCAGCAGGCAGGGGCGCTGTTTGCCGCTGCTGCTCCGGGGCCAGCAGGACCTCCTGGATCCGGCGGGCGGATGCGGCGCCCTTGCTGACCTTCACGAACACCTTGGCAAGCCCCAGTGTGGCGCTTTGGATCAGAGTGAAGTAGGTCATAAAGGCGACGATCTGCCCGGGGGGCATCAGTCCCGCGTTGACCCGCAGGGCCCCCACCAGGACTACCAGGATGAGCCCGGCGTTCAGCAGCAGATCGGTTATGGGGTTTGCCAGCGCCATGACCTGCCCGGCCTGCGCCTCTGCCTGCCGCTGGGCCTGGTTGGCTGTGTCAAAGCGATCCCGCTCCCTGACCTGACAGGCGAGGGCCTTTACCACCCGCACCCCGGCGGCGTTCTCCCGGAGGATGCGCACCACCGTGTCCACAGCCGCCTGAGCTCTGGTGTAGTGGGGGATCCCCCGCCGGGTCACCAGCGTAATGGTGAGAAAGGTGAGAAGGCTCACCGCCAGCTGCACCAGCGCCAGAGAGGGCTCCAGCAGAAAGGTCAGTATCAATCCGCCCAACACCAGCATGGGGGCCCGGATGCCGCCCCGCTGGACCTTGTCAAACATCTGGTGGACATTGTAGGTGTCATTGGTGAGGCGGGACACCAGGGAGGAGGGTGAGAATTGGTCTGCCTGGGTGCAGGAGAGTCCCTGGATCCGGCGGTAGAGATCCTGGCGCAGTACCCGGGTCATCTCCATGGAGACCCAGGCGGCCATCCGGTTGGCGGTAATGTTGCAGCCCACCGCCCCAAGAGCCAGCAGCGACATCCAGCCGCCGGTCCGCCAGATGGCGGCAGTGTCGCCGGCGGGCACCAGCTCGTCGATGATTTCTGCCAGCAGGAGGGGGAGGATCAGCTCCAGGACCGCTGCGGTGAATTTGATGGCGGCACCGGCGGCGACCCGCCCGGCATGGGGGCGCAGATAGCCCAACACGGTTTTCATAGCGCACCTCTTTTCCAATGTGCAGACAATCTCGCAGCACGCCCTTGGCGGCTGTATCACAAATACAGGGCCCGCGCGGAATGAGGAGCGCATCCCGCGCGGGCCGAGCGTCGGCGCTCATGAATACCAGGCGCCCAGGCCGTCTGTCAGGGCATCGTATGCCCGCTTTACCTTGTCGTAATTCTTGTCCCGGTCCAGGACCACGCCCCGGCCAACGCCGTCCACGATCCGCCCCAGCCCGATCTGGTCCAGGCGGCTGTCCAGCTCCGCCAGCAGCGCGGGGGCGGAGCCGGGTTCGGTGGAGCGGCCGTCGAAGATGATGTGGAAGTAAACCTCCTCCAGGCCCTGCTTCTTGGCCATCTCACAGATGGCCAGGGGATAGTCGATGCACCCGTGGGAGGACTTATGGGTGAGGTAGGCCAGCAGATGCAGGGAGGCATGGTTCCGTCTGGCATGCTCGATGGCCTCCAGAAAGACCGGATTGCGGGCGAAGGAGCCGTCCTGCACCGCCGCGTCCAGCCGCACGTCGTCCTGCATGACGCACCGGCCAGCCCCCAGATTGGAGTGTCCGGCCTCGGAGTTGCCGGCCTTGCCGGCCCCCAGGCCCACAAATTCACGGGAGGCCTGCAGGCGGCACCAGGAGCGATTTTCCAAAAGGGCGTCCCAGTAGGGGGTGTGGGCCAGGTGGATGGCGTCGCCCTCATCGCCGGCGCCCAGGCCCCAGCCGTCGCAGATGATGAGGAGCATCCTCCGCCCCCGGCTCCAGGCGTGTCCCTCCGCCAGGGAGCGGCCGGTCATCTCCAGGGGCTGAGGAAGCCCCATGACGTCTAATATTGTGGGAGCCACGTCGCAGAGGGCACCGTCCCGCAGGGAGATGGGGTCCTCCTGACGGGAGTCTATCAGAATAAAGGGCACCAGATTGGTGGTGTGGGAGCCGTCCGGCTTCCCGGCAACGGTGTACAGCTTTTCGATATTGCCGTGGTCCGCAGTGATGGCCACCACGTAGTCCTGGGCCAGGGCAGCATCCACCACCTGCTCCAGGGCCCGGCTGACGTAACCGCAGGCATCCAGCTTGGCGGCGGTGTTCTGGGTGTGGCCGATGACATCACCGTTGGCGAAGTTGGTGACGATGAAGTCGTATTTCCCCAGGGCGCCCGCCACAGTCCGGGCCACCTCCGGCAGGGAGAGCTCCGGCTTCTGGTCAAAGTCGATGCCTTTGGGAGAGGGGACGCACACATCCTCTTCACCGGGGAAGGAGGTGTTTTCCCCGCCGTTGAAGAAAAAGGTCACATGGGCGAACTTCTCGGACTCCGCGCAGTGGAACTGGGTTTTTCCGGCCTCGGAGAGGACCTGGGCCAAAGGTTTTACCACGTGTTCCGGCGCAAAGGCGACGGGCAGATGCTTGAACTTGTCGTGATACAGTGTCAGGATAGCGAAGTACAGATCCTTCAGCTTCCGGCGCTCCACGGCCCGGAAGTCGTCCGCCGTGAACAGTTCCGTCAGCTCGATCTCCCGCTCACCCCGGCGGCAGCAGAACACCACCGCGTCGTGATCCCGGATGCGGCCGACGGGAACGCCGCGCTCAGTCAGCACCATGGGCTCCAGATGATAGTCGTCCTGCCCTGCGGCATAGGCATGCCGGACGGCCTCTGCCAGCTGGGCACCGCCGTGATTGGATACAGACATCAAAAGACCTCCCCTATGTTTCAGGCCGCCATTCACAGTGGGCAGGAGAGCTTCTGTAAACGGACAGCTGAAGAATGTAAACGTTTGCGATTTTCTTGATTTTATTTTAGGATATCCGTCTGTCATTTGTCAAGTCGGCGCCCGCCAAAGAATCTTCGGCAGATTTGGAGAAATCACTATAATGATAATTTTTTCGGAGATATTGACAAGTTTGATATAATTCTATATGCTGTTCAATAAGAAAAGTGAAATTGACGATTCGTTTGATTTTAACGGCGTCAAAATGAAAACGTTTACGCAATGGAACCGGCTCAGGCATGGACCGATGGAAAGGACAGAGATCATGAAGAACGTGACACTGAAGGATGTGGCCAAGGCCGCCGGTGTCTCTTATGCAACGGTATCCCGGGCTCTGTCGGGGAGTAACCAGATCGGAAAGAGCACGCGGGAGCGGATTGTCCGCCTGTGCGACGAGATGGGGTACACGGGGAACTACGTGGCCCGCTCCATGGTGATGAAAAAGACGTATCTGCTGGGACTGGTGGTGCCGGCCATTGAAAATGAGTTCATGTCCCAGCTGGCCTATTATGTGGAGATGAGCGCCCGGGCCAGGGGCTACAACATTATGCTGTGCAACTCAGAGCCGGATTTGAAACAGGAGGAGATGGTGGTCAAACTGCTGCTGGGCCGCCGGGTGGACGGGATTTTGATCGTCCCCCAGTCCCCGGCCACCTATGAGAAGATCGCCCCGCTGCTGGAGCAGATCCCTGCGGTGTTTCTCAGCGAGAATCTGCGGGATCAGCCCCAGAGCTACGTATCTGTGGACAACAGCCGAGGCGCCTATCTGGGGGTGGAGTATCTCTACGGACTGGGACACCGGGAGATCCTGTACTTCGGCTGCCGGAACTCCACTACCCATCAGCTCCGGGCGGAGGGCTATCTGCGGGCCTGCCGGCAATTCGGGCTGGAACCCAGGCTCCATCACAGCGACTTTGCCCGGTCCTCCATCGAGAATGGATATCAGATGGTCAAGGAGCTGTTTGCAAAGCCCATCGACTATACAGCGATCTTTGCCTCTACGGACTCCAACGCACTGGGCATCCTGAAGGCGGCTGACGAGCTCCATATCCGCATCCCGGGGGATCTCTCCCTCATCGGATTTGACAACATCCCCTCCACTGCGCTGCCGCGCATCGACCTTACCACCATTGAGCAGCCGAAAAAGGAAATGGCCGTCCAGGCGGTGGATATGCTGCTGGACAAGATCGAAAAGGGGACCCAGGGTTATGTGCACCAGATTTTGATGCCCAGCCTGGTCCAGCGGGGGACCTGCCGTTCTCTGACATGATGGCAGAGCGTTTTTTCAATTTGAAGAGTGACAGAAAAAACACCGTTCCTGGCGGTGTTTTCTCTTGCGGCCGAGGTGCGGGTGAAAAGAAAATGGACTGCAGCAACTCCAGAGCTTCACAATAATATCTAGCAGGATATCCGCGCTGGTGGCATCCCTCTTGTCCAAAGCGTGATTCATATGGCTGTAGCTCTCCCGGTATTTCAGAATTTTCCAGACCAGCCCAGGAGAAGTGCTCTGCAATGGACTGGTGGAACTGGATATTCAGCGTGTTTTCCAGTTTCTTGACCCAGGTGCCTTTTTGTAGGTGCCAGCGCACTAAAGGGTGCGTATCAAGTCACCTGACTATTCCTTTTGAAAATTGCTTATTATCCCGGAAACAATCGTTTTTTACAGCACATTTTCCGCTCCTTGATTTTGGCGTGCCGGTCTGCGTCATTCAGCTTACCTTTCGGCTCCACCATTTCCTCGCCTGGAAGGTGGTCATCGTTCGCTCTTTCGGTTTTTCTTCCTGTTCCGCGTCCCCCGCCTTGGCGATGCCCTGGTCGATCTTCACCGCCGCCCTCTGTCGCATCTCATCGGTGATGTGAGAATAGGTGTTCAGCGTGGTAGCGCTGGATACATGTCCCAGAATGGTGGGCAGAGTTTTGATGTCCATGCCGTAGGCCAGAGGGGGGGGGCAAAGGTGTGCCAGAGATCATGGTACCTGACCCTCTCACACTCGGCGTGATCCAGGAGTCTGTGCAATCTCCGGTGTACCACAGAGGGCCTCAGCGGCATGTCTTCTTTCTTAGGAGATGGGAACAGCCACCGGGAATCTATCCTGTTCCGGTATGCCCTCATTACGTTCAGGACCGATGGTGGCAGAAGGAGAGTGCGGACTGCCGCTTTCGTTTTCGGCTCGTTGACCACCAACTCCGAACCCACAATGTTTACTTGTTTGTTGATCTGAAGTTCCCCGGTCGTCAGGTCCAGATCATCCCACTGAAGGGCTATCAGTTCTCCCAGCCGAAGCCCTGTCGCGAATTCCAGAAGGAACCGCTCGTAGTAATTTTCTTCGTTTGCCTGGATCAAAGGCCGCTGCATGGCCTCTCTTGAGAGTATCTTCATCTCCTTCCGCTTGAGGGTGGGCAATTTACAGCCCTCAGCAGGATTGCGGGCGATCAGTCGTTCCATGACCACTTTCTCCAGTGCGCGGCAGCACAGGCTGTGGCAGTTGATCACCTGACTGTCCGCGAGGCCGCTTCCTGAATCGCCATCTGTTTTCATCCAGGTGCAGAACTGCTGAATATCATTGGTCGTCAGCTTATTCAGAGGGCTATGGCCCAGCCGGTGGCGGCTGTACAACCGGATATGGCCCTCGTAGATTCTCTGGGTGCTTGGCCGCACAACTGGCTTGCTGTAGTTCTCATACCAGAGATCCAGCCAGTCCCCGAAGGACATGTCCGCGGAGGGAGTAATGGTGTTTTTCAGTGCCTTCAGCTTCTCCGCGCACTCGCCCTTGGTCTTGACCAGTACATTCTTTGTTTTTGGGAAGCCTTTTTCATCGTACCCGATGACTACCCGGCCCTCCCAGCGGCCGTCTTTCCTCAGGCAGACGGTGCCTTCGCCGCCTTTGCGCTTTCTTCCCACGATTGCAACCCCTCTCTGAAGATGTCTGTCAGGAATTCCTCTACGATCTCAGCCGCCCGCTTCTGCATATCGCCAGTGGTGTGGGTATAGGTGTCCAGGGTGAAAGCAGTCCGTGTATATCCCAGGATGCCGGATAGGGTCTTGACATCCACCCCGCTGGCCAGGGCATGGGCCGCGAACGTATGCCGCAGATCATGGAATCGAAGCTCAGGCAGTCCTGCCTGCTTCAGCAGGACTTTCGTCCGTTCATAGGCTGCACTTGGCCGGGTTGGATGTTCCGGCTTCATCGGATTGGGGAAGATCCATTCCGTCATTGAGGACCTTCTCCGTTTCCTGAGAAGCTCCGCTGTGCTGGGGGGCAGAAGGATGGTTCGGGTTCCCGTAGCGGTCTTGGTGCCCTAAGGCGTCAGCTTGCCACCGCGCTCCTCATGGATGGTACCGCGGATCCTGAGGGTTCCATCCGCCTCATCGAAGTCTGTCCACTGGAGGCCGCAGATCTCGCCCCTCCGCAGGCCGGTAGTCAGCTCCCTGTAGAAGATGTCATACCAGACGGAATCCTGCCGGACTATTTCCATGAATTGATCCAGCCGCGCATCCGTCAGCACCCTCTTGGGCTTGTAGCTGAACTTTGGGGCCTTGATCTCCTCGACGGGATTCCTCGGGATGACGCTTGCCTGCTGCGCTGCCCCCAGTGCTTTGTGGAGCATGGAATGGACGCCCCGGACGGTACCGCTGGACAGCCCCTCGCCAGTGTTCCGGTTCTCTCGCTTCGTCAGTGTTTCATACGGCCTTTGGATGTCTTTCCCTTTGACCTGGGAGATGGGCTTGTCCCCCAGATAGGGCTTGATGTGCTGGTCCACCGCACCCTGATACCGTGTCATGGTATTGGGCCGGATGGTCCCGGTGATATCCCCCAGCCATTGGCCAAGCCACTCTCCCAGAGTCATCCTGCTCCGCTCGGTCAGGTCTACCCCTTGATAGAAGTCGATGTGTTGTCAGAGCTTTGCAGTCAGTTCTTTTTGGGTGTCGGCGTAGATGTAGCGGAAGATGGGATCGCCGT
>OLGF01004464.1_pt1 | contig 10340 bp, 7 predicted proteins | sample 1604971 | NCBI WGS metagenome assembly OLGF01 (sample SAMEA3888902, study PRJEB22519) | human gut metagenome | biome: human gut; feature: human-associated habitat; material: faeces | place: Denmark | collected 2011 | reverse complement strand
GCCCTGCGCACTCGTTTCCCCATAACGGAGGATGACCCGGCTGCGCATTTCCTCGCAGCAGCTCCCGGGCGAACACCGCAGACGGCTACGGGCCAGCTTGCAGCCGGTGACTGGCCCTCTCTTGGAAGCCGGGAAGGTGCGGATTTTCCCATTCGACGCTTTTCAGATTCTAATATGTACATTTATACCATATTTTTTTCCGCATTTCAAGGAAAATTTCTCGGTACATCGACGAAAAAATATCGCCTATGGGAGAAAAAAGTGCTATACTATGACCAAGTATTTTAGCCTGAAGGGAGGCGAGGGGTATGGAGACCATTACGGCATCCCGGGTGCGCAGCATTCTGCCCCGGCGGGACCCGGCGGGACACAAGGGCGATTTCGGAAAGCTTTTGTGCGTGTGCGGCAGCGTGGGCTATACCGGGGCGCCTGTCTTTGCCAGCCGGGCGGCGGTGCGTACCGGGGCGGGCCTGGTGTTTCTGGCGGTGCCGGAGCAGGCGTGGCCTGTGGTGGCGGTGAAGAGCGAGGAGGCCATGCCCTTTCCTCTGCCGGAGACGGCGGAGGGCAGGCTCTCCCTGCTGGCGGAGGAGCCCATCCGGCAGAGGGCGGCCTCCTGCGACGCGGTGCTCATTGGCTGCGGCCTGGGCCGGGACCGGCAGACAGATGCCCTGGTGCGGAAGCTACTGGATATAGACAGACCCCTGGTGCTGGATGCCGATGGGCTGAACGCCCTGGACGGCTGCCCGGAGCAGCTGCAAAGGCGGACCGCGCCCACGGTGCTGACGCCCCATGAGGGGGAGTTTCTCCGGCTGGGGGGCGACCTCTCCCGGAGACGGGAAGCGGCTGCGGCGGCATTTTCCCGAAAATACGGCGTATACTTGGTGCTGAAGGGACACCGCACCCTGGTGGCGGACCCGGAGGGACGGCTGGCCGAGAACGAGACCGGCAACAGCGGCATGGCCAAGGGCGGCAGCGGCGATGTGCTGGCGGGGATGATCGTATCTCTGCTGGGCCAGGGCTGCGGGACCTTCGACGCCTGCTGCGCGGCGGTGTGGCTCCACGGCCGGGCCGGAGACCGGGCGGCGGCGGACAAGGGCGAGCGGGGCATGACCCCCACGGACCTGCTGGAGCAGATACCCTATGCCATGAAAAATTTATAAATAAATATAGAAAGAATGTCATTCGGTGTGCGCACTGGTTTCGCAATGACAGCGCTTTGGGATGCGGAGAGCCTTTCAAATCATTCGGGAGGGCGAGACCGTGAAAAAATATTTGCTATTGCTTTTACCCCTGTGCCTGCTGCTGTCCGGCTGCGGCCATTCTAAGCGGGAGGCGGTGCAGGACTATTATGCCTCCATCCGCGCGGCGCAGGCGGAGGCGCAGATCGTGGTACACCTGGACACGGACGACCGCACCTTTACCGTGTCGGCGGCCTATGACCGGCAGCGGGGAACGACCACCACCATTCTGGAGCCGGAGACTCTTCGGGGCCTCAGTGCCACCGTTACGGCGGAGGAGCTGCAGCTGCTCTACGACGGCAGCGTGTGGGCTGCCGGGGACGGAGGAAATCTCTCCGCCGCCAACGCCGTGCAGCTCGCTCTGTATGCGGCGGGACAGGGGTTCGTGACCCGGGAGGGGACGGATAAGATCGGCACTCTGGAGTACCTGCTTTTCACCTGCGAGGCAACGGACGGGGCGGGAGAGACCTACGCCTGTACCCTCTGGGTGCAGCCGGAGAGCTTTGCGCCCTACGCGGCGGAGCTGAGCCGGGAGGGCAAGGTGCTGCTGACGGTGACATTTACACAATTTACCTGCCAGACGGAAGAAGATACGGAAGAAAGTACATGAAAGAGGCGACGGTATGGAATCTACACTGCGGAGGACCTGGGCGGTCATTGATCTGGACGCCCTGGGGGAAAACTACGAAAAGCTGCGCCGGCACATCGGCCCGGATGTGAAGTTTTTGGGCGTGGTGAAGGCGGACGCCTACGGCCACGGCGCCATTCGGGTGGCGGAGGTGCTGGAGAAAAGGGGGGCGGACTACCTGGCTGTCAGCAGCATCGACGAGGCCATGGAGCTGCGGCTGGGGGGCATTGCTATGCCCATTCTGATCCTGGGCCACACCCCCAAGGAGCAGGTGGAAAAGCTCATTGAAAACCACATCACCCAGGCCGTTACCTGCAAGGCTAAGGCACTGGAGTATAGCGAAGAAGCTGTCCGCTGCGGCGGCACGCTGAAGGTGCATATCAAGGTGGACACGGGGATGTCCCGCCTGGGATATCTGGTCAGCGGGGCGCATTTTGAAAGCGGCGTGGAGGGCATTTGCGAGGCCTGCCGCCTGCCGGGGCTGGACGCCGAGGGCATCTTTACCCACTTTGCTGTGTCCGACGAGGAGGACCGGGAGAGCCGGGCATACACCCGGGAGCAGTTCGAGCTGTTTACATCAGTCATTGAAAAGGCGGAGGAGAAGCTGGGGCGGAAGTTTGCCTTGCGTCACTGCGCCAACACCGGGGCCGTGGCCTACTGGCCGGAGATGATGCTTGACATGGTGCGCCCGGGCCTGCTGCTCTACGGCTACGGCGACGGGGCAAGGAGACTGGGCCTGCGCCCGGTGATGCGTCTGATGACCAGCGTCAGCACCATTAAGGTTTACGAGCCGGGCACCTCCGTCAGCTATGGGCGCATATTTAAGACGGAGCGCACCACCCGCATGGGCGTGGTGCCCTATGGCTATGCCGACGGGTTTTTCCGCTGCCTGTCAAATCGGTGCAGCCTCATGACCGCCTATGGCCCGGCACCCCAGCGGGGACGCATCTGCATGGATATGTGCATGATCGACCTGACGGATCTGCCGGAGGTGGATGTAGGCGACGAGATCGAAATTTTCGGGCCGGAGAACCCGGTGGAAAGGCTGGCGGACCTGGCCGGGACCATCCCCTATGAGCTGACCTGCGCCGTAAGTAAGCGGGTGCCGAGAGTGTACATCGAAAATGGAAAAGAGACGGAGCGGGAGCTGCTGCTGCGGTTTTAAGGGAACCGGCGGGGGGCTGCCTGCATAGACTGATATGGGACGGACACGGCACGGTTTTTTCCGTGGGGCGTATAATTTCGCAGACTGCGTGGGACAATGAAAGTGACCCGGCAAAACGGGTACTTCTTTCCGGCGGAGTGTGAACCTTGTGGAATCAACTGTCAGACGAGGCGAAATATATTATGCCGATCTCAGCCCGGTGGTGGGCAGCGAGCAGGGAGGCGTGCGGCCTGTGCTGATCGTGCAGAACGATACCGGCAACCGACACAGCCCTACCATCATCGCCGCAGCCATTACCTCCCGCACCGGCAAGGCCAAGCTGCCCACGCACATTGAGCTGCCCGGGCAGAGCAGCGGCCTGCCCCGGGACTCTATCATCCTGCTGGAGCAGATACGGACGCTGGATAAAAAACGGCTTCGGGAGAAGATGGGCCGGGTGGAGGACGACATCATGCAGCAGGTGGACGCGGCCATCGCCGTGTCCTTCGGGCTGGCCCATGAGCGTTTGGTATGAGCAGCGCCTACATACCGAACGGGGACAAGTGAAAAAACGGGAGGGGTAACAGACGGTGCCCTTCCCGCTTTTCATAGCATTGTTACAAAAAAGAACTACCATATCTTGACGGAGTGTGGTACAATAGTCAAACACCGAATAGTATGCGCATTCCGCCCCGTTTTCCGGCCTGCCGGAGGAGGCGGATGGAAAGGGGAGAAAAACCATGAAATGTCCCTATTGCGGATTTTCCGAGAGCAAGGTGGTAGACTCCCGCCCTGCCGACGAGGGGAGTATCCGCCGCCGCCGGGAGTGCCTGCAATGCGAGCGGCGCTTTACCACCTACGAGACAGTGGAGAGCCTGCCCATGGTGGTCATCAAAAAGGATGGCAGCCGCCAGACCTTTGACCGCAGCAAGGTGCTCCGGGGTATCCAGCGCAGCTGCGAGAAGCGGCCTGTGCCCGTGGCGGACATGGAGCGCATGGCCCTGGAGATCGAGCAGGAGCTGCAGAACAAGCTGGAGCGGGAGATCAGCACGGAGCTGGTGGGCGAGATGGTCATGGACAAGCTGAAAAAGGCCGATGAGGTGGCCTATGTGCGCTTTGCCTCCGTGTACAGACAGTTTAAGGACATCAATACCTTCATGAGCGAGCTGAATAAGCTGCTCAGCGAGAAGTGAGCGAAAGTCTCCCTTGCCTAAAGGGGGAGCCGACTGGGTGATTTTCCCCACCGCACCGGCAGGGCACGCGGGCCCTGCCCTGCAAAGCGCTGCGTTATCGGGCCGGGCGGACAGAGTCGTCCGCCCCTACAAACCGTTCCGTAGGGCGGGGTGCCCCACCCCGCCGCCGGCCTTGCACCGCACTTCTTGCAAAAACCCTGTCATTGCGAACCAGTGACCGATGTCACTGGTGTGGCAATCCGTTCTCCTCGTCCTTGGTACAGGGGTATTACGGATTCCCACGACCAGTCTGCGGGCTGGTCTCGGAATGACACGCAAATTCTTTCGACTTCTGTCACTGGTGTGGCAATCCGTCCACCCCGTCCCCGAAAATGCTTTTCCCTTCACGCAAAAAAAGGGCTCCGCCACCCGGCAGAGCCCCTTTTCAAACCGATTCAATTCATCAGAAATCCGCATTGCCCACCGTGCGCGGGTGCAGCTCCACATCCCGGATGTTGCTCACTCCCGTGAGGTACATGACCATCCGCTCAAAGCCCAGGCCGAAGCCTGCGTGCTTGCAGGTGCCGTAGCGCCGCAGGTCGCAGTACCACCAGTAGTCCTCGGGTTTCATCCCCAGGTCCCGGATGCGCTTTTCCAGCATCTCCAGCCGCTCCTCGCGCTGGCTGCCGCCCACGATCTCTCCGATGCCGGGCACCAGGCAGTCCGCCGCCGCCACGGTTTTGCCGTCGTCGTTCATGCGCATATAAAACGCCTTGATCTCCGCCGGATAGTCCGTCACGAACACGGGACGCTTAAACACCTGCTCGGTGAGGAACCGCTCGTGCTCCGTCTGCAGGTCGGTGCCCCAGTCCACCTTGAAGTCGAACTTGTCGTTGCTCTTCTTGAGGATCTCCACCGCCTCGGTGTAGCTGATGCGTCCGAAGTCGCTGGAGGCCACATGCTCCAGCCGCTCCTTCAGCCCCTTATCCACAAAGCTGTTGAAGAATTCAATTTCCTGGGGGCACTTTTCCAGGACGCTTTTGATGATATACTTGATCATCGCCTCCGCCACATCCATGTCCCCGGCCAGGTCGCAGAAGGCCATCTCCGGCTCGATCATCCAGAACTCGGCGGCGTGGCGCTGGGTGTTGGAATTCTCCGCCCGGAAGGTGGGGCCGAAGGTATACACGTCGCCGAAGGCCATGGCGAAGTTCTCGGCGTTGAGCTGACCGGAGACGGTCAGGCTCGTCTTCTTGCCGAAGAAGTCCTGGCTGTAGTCCACGGTGCCGTCCTCCGTCTTGGGGACGTTGTTCAGGTCAAGCGTCGTCACCTGGAACATCTCGCCCGCGCCCTCGCAGTCGCTGCCCGTGATGATGGGTGTCTGGACATAGACAAAGCCGCGGCTCTGGAAGAACTCGTGCATGGCGTAGGCCGCGACGGAGCGGACGCGGAACGTCGCGGAGAAGAGGTTCGTCCGCGGGCGCAGATGCTGGATCGTGCGCAGGAACTCCACGCTGTGGCGCTTTTTCTGCAGGGGATAGTCGGGGGTGGACTTGCCCTCGATTTCGATGGAGGTGGCCTTGACCTCGAGCGGCTGCTTGGCCTCGGGCGTCAGCACGACGGTGCCCTTCACGATGAGGGCGGCGCCGACATTCTGCGCGGCAATCTCCTTATAATTCTCCAGCTCGTCGGCGGACATGACCACCTGCAGATTTCTGAAGCAGGAGCCGTCGTTCAGCTCGATAAAGCCAAAGGTCTTGAGGTCGCGGATCGTGCGGGCCCAGCCGCCGACGACAACCTCCTTGCCGGAGAGCGTTTCGCTGTCGGCAAAAATCGCTGCGATTCTTGTGCGTTCCATATACATTTCACCTTTTCTGTATCTGAAAGTAGTTTGAACATAGATATACGTATTATAGCCCAAATCCACGGCGTTTACAAGGACGGATTTTCCCGGAAAACGGGGAAAAAGGCACACGCCGCAAATGCGGCGCGTGCCTTTTGAAAGAATCCTGTCAGTTCGTCTGCTCAAACATGTAGCAGGTGGATGCGCTGCGCCAGTTCAGGGAGAAGTACCCGTTGGAATAGCGCAGATAGTAGCCGCCGAGCGAGAGACGGCTGGAGCTGTAGCTCGCTCTGGAGCCGGAGGTGCTGATGCTGAGGGACGAATAGCCGTAGCGGCCGAGGTAATAGTTCGCGCCGCCGCTCGTGAAGCCGAGCTTGCCGCCGCTGTAAGTCCAGAGCATATCGTCCGTGACGTCGGAGACAATCTGCCCGTTCGACACGGTCACGGCCGTCACGCCGAGCGCCCCGCCGGTGTGCGTGAGGGCGTAGTATTTACCGGAGGAGTAGACCGTGATGACATAGCTGCTGCCACTGCTGATGGAGGAGACGGAGCGGTAGGTCGTGGTCACGATCGGCTCGGTATAGCTCTCGCCGCAGCGCGTGCAGGTGTAGACATACTGCCCGTCCTGCTCGGTGCGGACGTAATCATGGCCGAGGGCGGGGATCGTCTCGGTATAGCTGTCACCGCAGCCGGCGCAGGTGTAGGTCATCGTGCCGCTTTCGGTGCAGGTCGCGGGGGCGGTCGTCTCCTCGGTGTAGTGGTGCGCGTGGACGGTGACGGCATAGCGCACGCCGCCGAGCACCACGCTCGTCTCACCCTCGGAGACGCCGGTGATCGTCACGTCATAGTCGGCCTCCTGCGCCCGGTAGAGCTGCCACTGCTCATTGACGTTGCCGCCACCCGGATAGGACGCCGCGAACGAGGAGCTGTAGCGGTCGAGATAGGCGCTGCCGCTCGTGATGGAAAACGTCTCGCCGAGGTCACTGATCGTGAGCACCTGCGCCGTGTCGGAGAGCGTCAGGTTCGACGAGCGCGTCCCCGCCGTCAGGCTGAGGTAGCGTCCGTCGGCGCTCTGTACGGTATAGCCGCCGGGGACGGCCTTGATCGTCCAGAGATAGGCATCATAGCTGCCACCCGCGCTGTAGCTCACGCAGGCAAGGCCGCTGACGGTGCCCGCGCCGTCCCAGGAGCTATAGTAGGTGGAGCTGTTCGTCGTGAGCAGGCTGCCATTGCAGACCAGCAGATACCGACCCTCGGAAACGCTCGTCACACGGCTGTAGCCCGCGGCGTTCGCGCGCACCGAGACGCTCACGATCGAGGCATCCGCCGTCTCCGTGATATCGGCGTTCGCGGTGGTGAAGGTGTAGCTCCCGCCGACCTGAAGGTTCACGGCGACGGTGGGGATCAGCTCCTCCGTATAGGCGTCGCCGCAGCGCGTGCAGGTATAGGTCAGCGTATCGCCGTCCTTCGTGCAGGTGTAGTCATGGCCGGGCGCAGCGATGACCGCGTCGGTATAGCTGTCCCCGCAGCGCTCGCAGGTGTGCGTCGTATAGCCATCCTCCGTGCAGGTCGGGGCCGTCACAACGGAACGGTAGTCATGGCCGAGGGCAGGCGTTGTCTCGGTGTAGCTGTCACCGCAGCCGGTGCAGGTATAGGTCGTCTCGCCGGGTTGGGTGCAGGTCGCCGCGCTGACGGATGCCGTATAGTGGTGGCCAGTCGCGGGCAGCACCTCGGTATAACTGTCGCCGCAGCGCGTGCAGGTATAGCGCGCCGCGCCATCTTCCGTGCAGCTGGCGGGGGTGATCTCTGCCGCGTAGTCGTGGCCGAGGGGCGCGGTCTCGTCCGCGGTGTGGCTCTCACCGCAGCGCGTGCAGGTATAGGTCGTATAGCCGCCGCTCCCGCAGGTGGGTGCGGTCACAACCGCGTCATAATCATGGCCGAGGGCGGGAACGGTCTGGGTGTAGCTGTCACCGCATGCGGCGCAGGTGTAGGTGATGCTGCCCGCTTCGGTGCAGGTCGGAGCCGTCCGGGCGGTCACCTGATAGTTATGGACGTGATTCTCCTCGACGTTGATGACATAGCGCGTGCCGCCGATGACATAGTACGTCGAACCCGCGCCGGTACCGGTAAAGGACAGCTCGGTCGCGGCGGACGTGCCGGTCGTCACGGTGCCGGAGGCCGCGGCGCGCGTGAAGTTCGCGCCGTCATAGCTGCCCCAGGCGATCTCAGACAGCTGCCACCAGTAATTGCGCGCCGTCGTCAAAACAACCTGAATATAGCGGAAGCTCTCAACCGAATCGGGCACGGCGTAGGTGGATGTGACGGCTCTGGAGCTGCTGCTCGTATAGGTGCCGATGGTCGTCCAGTCTGCGCCGTCGGCGGAGACCTGTACGTTCGCGTTCGTGCAGTAGTCGCCGTGCGCGGGGGCGGAAATCTGCACCGCGTCGAAGCGCACCTGCGCGCCGAGATCCACGCGGGCATACATGCCGCGCGTCTGGCTGCCGGTCGACCAGTAGTAGGTGGAGGTATCGCCGTCGATGAGCTTATCGGCCGTGCAGTTATAGCCGCCGTCCGTATACCCGCCGACAGACGCGGAAGCGCTCGCTGCGTAGGAGACGGTGGTTCCCGTCCCGGCGACGGTGCGGAGGTTCGCGGCGGCGACGGCGGCATTGCCCGCCTTCGTGACCGTCTGCTCGCCGTCAAGCGTATAGACCCCGGACGTCTCACCGACCTTCAGGCTGACATACTCGCGCGGAAGCAGCTCGCTGTAGCGCTCGCCGCAGCGGGTGCAGGTGTAGATCGTGTCGCCGTCGTCATCCGTGGCGGCATAGTCGTGGCCGAGCGCGGGGATCGTCTCGGTGTAGCTCTCGCCGCAGTCGGTGCAGGTATAGGTGACGCTGCCCGCCTGCGTGCAGGTCGCGGTCTGCGCGGCGGTCTGCTGATAGTTGTGCACCTGCGCGGGGGGATCGGTGTTGATGCTTCCATCGGCGTTGAAGCCGCCGGGGACAACGGAGGTATCCAGCGAGGAGGTGTAGCTGCCGTCCATCGCAAGGCCCATTGCGCGCAGCGGCAGGCGGATCTTCGCCGCCTCCTGCGTCTGCGTCTCTGCGCCGGGGTAGTCGCTCCACATGCAGAACATGCCGCCGATGACCGAGGACGTGCTCAGCGTCGAGCCGCAGACCTTATAGTTGCTCCAGTTGGATGCATAGGTATAGCCGCTGTCGAAGTTGTCGTTCTTGCCGAGGACATAGTAAAAGTCGCCGGTGGTGTTGATGATGCGGAAGCCGTCGCTCGCGAGGTTCGACGCCGAGCGCGGCGAATAGCCGCTCCAGCCGCTCGACCAGTAGCACACGACGATGTCCTTATCAAAGGTGTAGGTCGTGGAACCGACGGCGGCACTCGTCCGGTTAGCAAACTCGATGCCGTCGTTGAAGGCGATGGGCGTCATGCCCGCGCTCTTCACCATCGTGGAGAGCGCGTTGACGTACTTGATGAAGTAGCCGTATTTGCCGCTGCTCTGCAGGCTGCCGAAGCCCATGGAGCCGCTGGTATAGCGGTCATTGGCGTACTCATCGGCGCCGAAGTTGAAATATTTGCAGCCCTTGGCGGCGAAGTAGTCGATGTACTTCTGAATGAACGCCTGCGTGAAGGCGACCGCCGTGCTGTTTGTCACGTCGATCGTCCGCGACGAGCCGTTATAGCTGCAGGTCGTCCCGGTGAGCGAAGACGCCGCCTGCAAAATGGCGTCCATGTGGCCGGGGCTGTTGAGCAGCGGGATGATCTCGATCCCGGCGGCATTGGCGGCGGCGAAGATTTCGTTCATCTCGCTCTCCGTCCACTCGCCGCTCGAGGCGGAGGTATAGGCGGTGTTGCCCGCGTGTACCGCCGCGGAGACATCCGCCGATGCGTAGGCGGTGCCGTTCACCGTGATTGACATATCATCGAGCAGAAGGCGCATGCCGTCGTTTCCGACGGCGAGCATGACGTGCGTATAGCCGTCCGCCTTCGCCTCATAGATGAACGATTTGACCCAGTCGGGGGTGAAATACTTTCGTCCGCTGTCGAGCATGGCGATCTTCATATAATCGCCGCTGCCGGCCGCGAACGCCGCCGTCGGGAGCATGCACAGCAGCATGCAGACCGCGAGCAGAATCGAGCATAGCTTTTTTCCTCGCTTCACTTGATTTCCTCCTGTCTTTTGTCGCAATTTTTGGAAGTAACTGGAAACTACCTCCATCATATAGGACGCGCTCCGTTTTCGCAACAGTTTTTTTGACGTTCTTTGAAAAAAGAATTACTCTCCGCTAACCGCGTA
>OLGF01004462.1_pt1 | contig 10341 bp, 10 predicted proteins | sample 1604971 | NCBI WGS metagenome assembly OLGF01 (sample SAMEA3888902, study PRJEB22519) | human gut metagenome | biome: human gut; feature: human-associated habitat; material: faeces | place: Denmark | collected 2011 | reverse complement strand
CCCTCCCGTATCGCTCCGGATAGCGAGACACGGCAAAGGCCGGCGACCATCGCTTACGGCATTCCCAGCGCCGGACACCCTCCGCATCCTCCCGCAGGAACAAAAAAATAAAGGGTCCCCGCTCGGCGGAAGATCCTTTATTCAGCGAACGATGCTTCGCGAGCCGGTCGCCCGAACTTATTCCGCAACAGCGGCAGAGTCGGCAGCGAGCGAGTCTGCGGCAGCGGCGGCGGCAGCAGCGGCGGCAGCCTCTTCGGCAGCGGCGATCGAGTCGGCCTTGGCAGCGGCAGCGATCGAATCGGCCTTAGCCTTGTCCGCAGCCGAGGTACCGCAAGAAGCGAAAGATACGGAGGCAGCAACTACTGCGAGCATCATGACAGATTTTGCCAAAGTTTTCATAATAACAAGAATTAAATTGGTTGAATTATTCAGCCGCAAATGTATAAAATGATTTGCTATTAATGCAACTTTCAGGCGGGAAGTTTCGCTTCTTTCCGGAAAAAGATTTGTTTTTTCGGAAAATTTTTCTATAATCCGCTACCGTTCGGCGTATCCGGCCGCGCCTCCGGCCCGTCCGTCCGTGCGACCGGCTGTTGGCCGAAAAGCTCGAGAGGCATGCTCTCGGGCACGATGAATGCCCGGTCGAAAGCATCCCTGATCCTGCCCCACAGGATAATGGCCTCCTCCATCGTCAGACAGTTGCCCACCGTCACCTTAAAATAGGGAATGTTGTCGTAGTCCATGTAGGCCGGGATGTCGGGGTAAATCTCCCGAAAACGCGCCATCACGCTCTCGGCCTGCGAGCGGGCATGCTGCACGTTGTCGAAATAGATACGCACCCGATACCCGCGTACTTTTTCCGGCGCGCGGCGGCCCTCCATCGAGCGGACGGCAGACGCGGCCCCGTCGTGCTCCTCGACCTCGACCCGGCTGCCGTACGACGGATCGGGCGTACTCAGTTCGCTTTTCAGAGCGCTCAGGCTCTGCGCCCCGGCTTCCACGCAGAAACAGCCGCAGAGCGGCAGCAGGGCGATCCAAAATTTCCGTTTCATAATCCGAACTCCTCCATCATTTCGGACAAATCGATGCCGAACTGCCTCAGAAAGGCATCGGTATCCATCCGCTCGACTTTGTATTTTTTACGCATCATGCCGGCTTTCAGCACGACTTCGCCCGACACGGTCGTTCCTCGGGCACCCGAAGAAAGGGTCCCCATGGTACCTAAAGCACCCAGCAATCCTCCTTCAAAACGTATTTCCACCGGAATGCGGACCGTCGCTTCCTCCGACCGGCGGGGCAACCGGACTTTCTCGTCGACCGAAGCCCTCAGCAGCGTAGTTTCGCCCCGATCGAGCGTCAGATCGGCCCGGACGATCGAAACCGCCGCGCCCGAAGCGTTCGACGCGCGCACGGATACCTCTACGAGCGAGCGGGACGCCCCCAGCGAGCGCACCTCGACCGATTCGACTCCGTCACAGGAGATATCCTCCATGCGGACGCACGACACGGCGGCCAACGCGAACACCGCCACGATCCATACTTTTTTCATGCTCATCGTCTTTTTTCAGTTTTTTCACACGCGTCCGGCCGGCGGGCCGTATAAATCTGCGCCACGCCTCCGAAAAGATTCCGGCAGTCGCAATCCTCGAAGCCCGCTTCCGCCAGCAACCGGACGAAAGCCTCTCCGTAAGGGAACTCGTCCACCGAGCGGGGCAGATAGCTGTACGCCTTCCCGTCGCGCGACACCCATCCCCCCAACCGGGGCAGGACCCGGTGGAAGTAGAAACGGTAAACGGTCCCGAATATTCTGCCGCGCGGCATGCCGAACTCGAGCACGAACAGTTTTCCTCCCGGTCTGAGGGCGGAAAACAACCCTGTCAAACCGCCGGGAATATCCTCGAAATTACGCACGCCGAAAGCCACCGTCGCCGCATCGAACGCTTCGCGGCCGTAAGCGGCCGACTCGGCGTCGCCCTGCACGAGCTCTATACGCTCCGACAAAGACTCCCGTTCCACTTTCGCCCGTCCTACGGCCAGCATCCGTTCCGACAGATCGATGCCGACGACTCTCGCCCCGGGGCAGGACTTGGCCAGCATGATCGCCAGATCGGCCGTGCCGGTGGCCATGTCCAGCACCGAGCGGGGACGCTCCGCCCGGACCGCCCGCACGACCCGGCGGCGCCAGCCCCGGTCGACACCCAGCGAAAGCAGGTGATTCAGCAGGTCGTAGCGACGGGCTATCCCGTCGAACATCGCCCGCACCTGCTCTTTCTTCCCGTCCGTATCGTTATAAGGCTTCATCGCATCGCATTTATTCGAACCGGATGCTTCTCTCCGGCAGGATGAACGAAATAAGCATCGTGGGCAGCGAAAGCAGCGCGACGATCAGGACGAAAGTTCCGGCATTGAGCATCAGCACCCACCCCCAGCGGATACTGACCGGAAGCGTCGTCAGAAAATATCCTTGCTCGTCGAGCGTGATCCAGCCCGTAAAATATTGCAGCAGGCACAGCCCGATGCCGATCAGGTTTCCCCAGACCATGCCCCTTAAGATAATGAACGACGAGCGGATCACGAACATCTTCTGCAACGCCCCGTTCCCCATGCCCAGCGTCTTCAGCACGCCGATCATCCGCGTCCGTTCGAGCAGAATGATCAGCAGCGCGGCGATCATGTTGAACAGCGCGACCAGCAGCATCACGGTAATGATCACGGCCGCGTTGACGTTGTGCGCGTCGAGCCAGTCGAAAATCATCGGATACTGCATCCGGACGTTCGTCACCCGCAACGGCTCGTCGCGGTCGGTCCGCTGATGCTCGACCACCGCGCGATACACGTCGTCGGTAAAGCGGTCGAGATGCGAAAAATCCGTCGTGCGCAGCTCGAAGCCGCTCACCTGCGTCGAATCCCAACCGTTGAGCCGCTGGACGTTGCGCAGGTCGGTCAGCGCCAGCACCCGGTCCAATTCGCCGAAACCCGTGTCGTAGATTCCGCTGACGCGGAATCGGTCGCGGCGCGGGGGATTCTGCACGAAAAGCATCTCGATCGGATCGCCCACGTCCGCCTCCATCCGGTCGGCCACCGCACGCGAGAGCAGCACTTCCTTATGGCGGACCGTGTCGCTCACGTCGGGCAGCCTGCCGGCGACGAGGCTCCTCCGCATCGGCGTCCAATCGTAGGTCGAATCGACCCCTTTGAGCACGATCCCCTGCATCGCCTCTTCGCCACGCAGGATGCCGCCTTTCACGGCATAGGGGTTGAGACTCTCGAAGCGGGGGATTCCGCGCAAATAGTCCGCGAACGGCTGATCGCGGCTGACGGGCTCCGTCTCATAGGACGACGCGTTGCCGTCCAGACTGGCGATCTGCACATGGGCCCCGAAACCCGACAGCTTGGCGGTTATCTCGCGCTTGAATCCGAATATGACGGCCAGCGAGACGATCATCACCGCGACGCCTATGGCGACGCTCAGCGTGGCGACCCGCACCATCACGTTGTTTCGGCGGCCGGACGAAACGGAAGCTATCCGCTTCGCCAGAAAGTATTCGAGATTCAGTCTGCCCATCGGGCCGTCGGTTTTAAAGTATTCGGCATGCAAAATGCAAAGTAACGCAAAATTTCCTATTTTTGCACTCGAACCGTCGAGGTTTCCCCCGCATCGGCGGCTCGGGGCGCCGATGCCCCCGGACGGAGAACGAAACGCACAGGCACATGAGCAAAACGGCATTTATCACGGGAGCTTCCTCGGGCATAGGAGCCGCCACCGCACGGGCGCTGGCCGAACTGGGTTACGATCTGGTCATCACCGGTCGTCGGACGGACCGGCTGCAAGCCCTCAACGACCGCTTGGAAAAGGAATTCGGCGTCAAGGCGCTGGTCCTCGGATTCGACGTGCGCGACCGTTTCCAGACCGAGAGCGCGATCGACGCGCTGCCCGGCCATTTCCGCACGATCGACGTACTGGTCAACAATGCCGGACTGGCTTCCGGGTTCGAGCACATCGACGAGGGCGACCCGATGGACTGGGACAAGATGATCGACACGAACGTCAAGGGTCTGCTCTACGTCACGCGCGCCGTCTCGCGGATGATGATCGAGAACGGGCAAGGGGGCCATATCGTCAACATCGGCTCGATCGCCGGCACGCAGCCCTATGAGAACGGAGCCGTCTACTGCGCGTCGAAACATGCCGTGCATGCGCTCTCTCAAGGCATGCGGATGGACCTGCTGAGCCACGGGATCAAAGTGACCGAGATACGGCCCGGCATGGTCGACACCGAGTTCTCGACCGTCCGATTCCACGGCGACCGCGAGCGGGCCCGCGAAGTCTATCGGGGCATCGAACCGCTCACGGGCGACGACATCGCGCGGATCGTTGCATGGATCGTCTCGCTCCCGGCCCATGTCAACATCAACGACATCGAAGTCATGCCGGCCCGGCAGGCCAACGCTTACCTGACCTGCCGCAAACCCGTCGCGGCAAAGCAATAAGAGACGGTCTCGCAGCGTTTATAAAAAAACTGAATAAATGAAACGGAACGACGAGCGGTTTCGTCTTTCCCAAAAAACATCGAAAAACCATGATCGGACCTATGAATGCGGAGTTTCTGCTGATTATCGCCATCGGCATCGTCGGCTTTATCGTGCAAGCCAAACTCCAGTCTGTTTTTAAGAAATACTCGAAAGTCATGTTCCCCGGCGGCCTGACCGGACGCGACGTAGCCGAACGCATGCTGCACGACAACGGCATCTACGACGTGAAGGTCGTCTCGACGCCCGGCCATCTGACCGACCACTACAATCCGGCTACGAAAACGGTCAACCTGAGCGAGTCGGTCTACGCGAGCAACAGCGTAGCCGCGGCGGCCGTAGCGGCTCACGAGTGCGGGCATGCGGTACAGCACGCCAAGGAATACGCCCCACTGAAACTCCGCTCGGCGCTCGTGCCGGTCGTCAGCTTCTCGTCTCAATGGGCCGTATGGGTCGTAATAGCCGGAATCCTGATGATGAAGACGTTTCCCGCGCTGTTTTGGGTCGGTATCGCAATGATCGCCGCCTCGGCCCTGTTCAGCATCGTGACGTTGCCGGTCGAGTACAACGCCTCGGCGCGCGCGATGCAGTGGCTCACGGGTAGTTATACGCTGCGCGGAGAGCAGGCCGCTCAGGCCAAGGAAGCGCTTTCATGGGCGGCCCGGACCTATCTGGTCGCCGCGCTGTCGGCTATCGCCACGCTGATCTACTACCTCGGATTCGCGCGGAGGGATTAGCGCACAGACGAAAAGAGACAACCTGTTCGGAAACGGCGCTGTCTCCTTTTCGCATACCGGTTTCGCCGAAAGGCTAAAATTCAGAGCGCCGGTCTGCCAACATGGGCAGACCGGCGCTCTGTTTTACTGGGGACGCTGATCTTCCCTAATCTCAAAAATAGTGCTTGCATCGTGATCCGGCAAGACAGACTCGATGACCGACTCGTCCGGAAACGCATAACTCCACGGAATACCCACGGAATCTTCCGTCCAGAACGAGCCTTTCTCTATATGAAGAGCATACTCGTAACGTTTCATATAATATGTGAAATAAAAGTCTACTGTCAGTCTGCTCGTCGCAGGCCACGCCCCCGAACAAGCAATCAGGCGATCTCCTTTTTTTATATAAACCCGCGTCGTCCGACGCTTGCACCATGCCTGAGTTACATCGATCCGCCGAACGATCTCCTCACCGGAAGAGGTCGTTCCCGAAATCGTGACCACGCCGCTGCGCTGTTGCTCGAAATTCTCCATGATAACCAGCTCGGTGGTCCCGTCGCCTGTCCCGCCCATAGTCAAAGGAAAAATCCACGACACCGACGACGTAACGCTCCATCGAATGTTCGACTGAATATTCACCGTGCACCTGTCGTATCCGCACGAGACACCTATACTTGTCGGAGTGATTCGAGATACTCCGCCGCTCCGGCTTTCGATATAACATGCCGGTATTGCTCCTCGGCAACCCGGTCGCACGCCGTCAGCAAAGCGACCGGAAATAAATACATCATTTTCTCATGGCATTTTTCAAAATCACAATGAAAACCAAATACAAATGTCTGTTATCTCCACACGGCAAACTAAATTCCGATAAGCATATAAAACAGATAACCGGACTTCATTCCCTCGGCTATTGCAATACCGCACAGGTTGATCGCACGGTCGCAGGAGAATCTGAAACGACACGGGTCATTGTCCAGACGATCCGGTTTCCAAGACACCGGTTTCCGAACATGTCCGCCGCAAAGATACTTCATACGGGATCGGCCATAGATTTCTAAAAATCGACGTCAATCCGGTTCGGCCGAACAATGAGTCCGTCGACGTATGCAGGTAATATCCCGAATATTCGTCTGCGTCCCTCGTGAATTTTCGGGCAAAAAGTCATTTATGTTTCCTGTTATCTTCTCCTGCGACATTTCACGCATCTGCTTCTCTTGCCAGACAAGCGGCTCCGTGTTCCGTCCCAAATTCTTAGCCTTTCTGTCTCCGACAGCGCCCATCGATACCGAGATTTGCTTTCGCCGGGCATCCGCCGGGGCGAGAATACCGGATATTTTCAGTTCAACGCTGTAAAAACACGACGGATTCAGGCGTATTACAACGATTTACTTTTGTGCGTTTTCAAGAATATCCAGATGCAAAATTGGGTATCTTTGCACCGTCAAAAACGAATTCAATGGACCCGTTAGAGATCAACAAAGTAGAGATACGCAACCTGCAACGTGAAGATTACGACCAGCTGGCCGCCTCGTTCACCCGAGTCTATGCCGACGGAAGCGACGTCTTTTGGACGCCGGAGCAGATCGACAAACTGATACGCATTTTCCCCGAGGGGCAGATCGTCGTAGTCATAGACGATAAGATCGTAGGCTGTGCTCTTTCGATCATCGTGCACTACGATGATGTGAAGAACGACCACACCTACGCTCAAGTCACGGGAAACGAAACCTTCGACACCCACACCCGCAAAGGCAATATCCTCTACGGTATCGAGGTCTTCATCCATCCCGACTACCGGGGACTGCGGCTGGCGCGGCGCATGTATGAGTACCGCAAGGAACTATGCGAAAAACTCAACCTGAAAGCCATCATGTTCGGAGGCCGCCTGCCCAACTATCACAAGTATGCCGACCAAATGCGCCCCAAGGAATATATCGACAAGGTACGCCAGCGGGAAATCGTCGATCCCGTATTGCTGTTCCAGCTCTCGAACGACTTCCATGTCCGCAAGGTAATGCGCAACTATCTGCCCAATGACGAGGAGTCGCTCCACTACGCCTGTCTGCTCCAGTGGGACAACATCTATTACCAAGCTCCGACCGAAGAGTACATCCCGCCCAAAACTACGGTACGCGTAGGCATCGTACAGTGGCAAATGCGCAGTTACAAAACCCTCGACGACCTGTTCGAACAGGTGGAGTTTTTCGTCGATTCCGTAAGCGGCTATCAGAGCGATTTCGTCCTCTTTCCCGAATATTTCAATGCCCCGCTTATGGCACGGTTCAACGATGTGAGCGAATCGGAGGCCATCCGCGGACTGGCGCAATATACGGATGAGATCCGGGAACGGTTTATTGCATTGGCCATCAAGTACAACATCAATATCATCACGGGCAGCATGCCTCAGATCAAGGAAGACGGACAGCTTTACAACGTAGGCTTCCTCTGCCGCCGCGACGGGACCTACGAAATGTACGAGAAATTACACGTCACGCCCGACGAGATGAAATGTTGGGGACTGAGCGGCGGCAAGACGATTCGCACATTCGAGACGGATTGCGCGAAGGTCGGCGTATTGATCTGCTACGACGTAGAGTTTCCGGAACTCTCGCGCATTATGGCCTCCGAAGGAATGCAGATTCTTTTCGTACCGTTCCTCACGGATACGCAGAACGCCTATTCGCGCGTACAAGTCTGTGCCCACGCCCGCGCCATTGAAAACGAATGCTTCGTAGTGATCGCCGGCAGTGTGGGCAACCTGCCCAAAGTGCATAACATGGACATTCAGTACGCACGTTCCGGGGTCTTCACCCCTTGCGACTTCGCTTTTCCTACGGACGGACGGCGCGCCGAAGCGACGCCCAATACGGAGATGATCCTTATTTCGGATGTCAACCTGAACCTGTTGAACGAACTGCACACTTACGGCAGCGTCCGCAATCTCAAAGACCGTCGCAACGACTTATACGAGGTGCGGATGAAAAAATAGACGGTCACGCAACGTTTCTTGATGGGAGAAAATCATATCGGTCCGCCGAATCTCGATGTCGGCTGGGCAGAGATTCCTCTCCACAGTGTCGCAATCGAGTTCAAATCCCAGAAACTCCTTGTCGGATAGACCGGACCGTGCCTTCGGAATCGAAATCTTCGGCAGCGCCCCAATGCGATTTTCGGGCCGAATCGTAGTGCAGGGCCATGCTGCTCTTCGGCTGCGGACGGAACGGTTCGGACGGCTCCTACGAGAATACCGGACCGCGACGTTCCGCAAACAGACAACCAATTATCAATAATCGGAACGAACACAGAATCAGCCTAAACATAAGGTATGTATCCGTATTCTCCGTTCCAAGACGGAGATTCCTCGTCGGACCGAATCGGGAAACGATCGGAATCGACTTCCTCGAATATCTCGAAAGTGACCTTCAAATATATTTTCGTCGACGGCGGGCATCAAAATATTGATTTCGACCATCAAATAAAGGAAATTCATAGACCCTCCTTACATTTTCGCCCCTGCCGGAATGTTCCGGCAGGGGCGAATTGGTTTTAGGAAACCCGCTGAATAGTCTTTTCGATTTTAACGACTATCTACAACCAACAATATTCATTCTTAGTTTCCTGAATCTCGAGAGCGAAATTCAACGGATAATCCGGGATCCAAAAATCAGTCATCTCTATCGCCGACTACGGCCCCGATCGCAGGTCGGTAATCCGCTTCCAAAGGGATCGGAGCATTTTTGAAATGACAGCCGAAGGCACAAGACCCGTACGCACCGAGTCGAGAGTCCGAATCATCAAAGTCATAAAATCCCAAGGCGCCGCCCACACTTGCATTCAGATACCAATCACGAATCCGGAGTGTCCAATTCCTCCGGCAGCGGCGGCAAGACCGGCCGACGACGGCGTCAGGACGCGAAGCCGGCAGCGGACACACAACGTTTCCGAGGGCGCGACAGGAAAAATGTCTGTTGGCTCGAAGGTCGAGTCTTCGCCCTGTATTCGCCTCTGAATAACAATTGCACGCCTTGATGTAGAAATTGCTTCAAAAACAGCAGGATTGCGAAAAGAAGAAATCGAACAACGTCCTGCAAACGGCAGAAACTCGCCGGCAGGGGAGATAGATTATATGTTGATTAAAACGTTGGTTTCCAAAGGTAAAGATACGAAAATATCGACATTATTTCCAAGGGAATCGTTAATATTTTATGCACCAGGTTTTTACAAATAAGATAAATGACTATGATTCAGATTTATAAGGGGATTTCTTCCGCTCACCCGTTTGAATGAACGATTAAACAGACGAAGTATAACATTCAGTCTGTTTTGACGGTAATACATAGCAACGAATGACTTGTTTTGACGAAAGTATTTCTGTCCGCGGACGTTGTTCGAGATCGCTCCGCGCGGTCTTTTTGCTCGGCTTCCTGCTGTATGGCCTGACCGTTACGGCACAGGAGACGGGCCGCGACGTATCCGCCGGCACCAGCGAGAGTCTTCGGCAGAAGACAAGCTCGCTCTCGGAAGGGAAGCAGGATACGGTCATTTTCCGATTCGCCCCGCAACGACGTATGTTCTGGGCTGATTACAAGGGAAACGCAGCCGCCATCAAGTCGCTTACCCGATCCATCCGACAACACAAATTTTCGATCGAATCGGGCGACATGAAAGTGCGCGTACTGGGTTTCTGCTCCTCGTACGACTCTTTCAAGGAGAACCTTGCGGCCGCAAAGAATCGAAGCAACCAGGTCAAATCCTATTTTATCGTTCACGAGGGATTGAAAGAAGATCATTTCAGGACGACGAATTCCACGCAACGATGGCGTGGAATGACAGATGTGATCGCTGTAGCCTATATGTCTCCGAATGCAAAGATAGATACAGTACCCGACATTCTATCCGAGAGAGACGTTGTGCCATCCGATTCATTACCCGGAAATGGAAAATCCGAAAACCGTCCGGAATCGGAGATTCCGGAATCCTCTGTTGCACCCGATATGTCTGACAAGGCTCCGGAAGAAATGCTGTCCGTCCCCGGACGCCCCTCTTACCGCTGGGCTGTCAAAACGAACGTCGCCTATCTGGCCGCCACGGT
>OLGF01004455.1_pt1 | contig 10358 bp, 16 predicted proteins | sample 1604971 | NCBI WGS metagenome assembly OLGF01 (sample SAMEA3888902, study PRJEB22519) | human gut metagenome | biome: human gut; feature: human-associated habitat; material: faeces | place: Denmark | collected 2011 | reverse complement strand
CTGACATTAATATCTGCTTCGTTTACATCTCTACGAGCATCTGTTAATTCAGCCATCTCCAAATATATCGTTGCAGAATTCGCTGAAGTCAGGGTTTGGGGCGGCTCTGAAGGCTTCCCAGTCTGCTTGCGCTTCTGCGAGTGTTTTGAAATTCTTTTCTGGTTCGGCCAATCGATTCCACATCAGCGGCAGATCGTCGACCTCCAGCATTTCAGGGAACCCCCACAGCATACCGCCTGCCGGTGTTTGCTCGTTTGGATCTGTGCCATACTTGAGACTGTAGAACTTGGCCATGAAGCATCGGTAGTATCGGTCTTTACATCGTAGCCAGAGGTGTTCGGATTCCACCTTTTCACAACTCATGAAGTACGGCCACTGCCAGGTGTTGAGATGCTCCCAAGCCAGTTTTTCGGCGGTATAGCTCTCTCGGTAGAGCAGGGTCACCTTATCGAGGAAGCGAACCTCCTGATAAGCAACATTGTGGGTGATGTTGTGCTGCCCCGATTGGTATGCGCGGAAGGTTTTGGTGAGTGAAGAGAATCGCTCAGCAAAGCACTTCTCAACCTCGATGGCCTTTATCCACCCTTCCAAGTCCGACATAGTCCCGAAGTAGGCTTTATCGAAACTGGTGAAGGATGCTGCGGAGTAGTCATCCAGCAGGATTCGATAGTATTGTTGGTCACTCATTATCATTCCTCTGCAATTTCGAAGTCGTGGAACAGGAAGTGGAGTTTGTCGCCCCGTTTGCTGATGTGCCAGTGGCCACAGTACCAGCGCTCGTAGTAGAGGCGGCTCTCAATGTTGTCCAGCCACTTTTCGGTGGAGTCATCTACACTGTCCTGATTGATCATGGGCAGGAAGGCCTCACGGGGGATGTACTTGTATGGACAAGTATGAGACAGCACCGTGTCGACTACAAAACCACACTCTTCCATCTTATGCCAGCAGGCTTCCTTGATCTCATCGGAAGGCTGTTCGTCCGGCCACCAATTGAAGCCTCTCATCAGCCGATAATACTTGTCCACACTGTAGGCACCACCCAACACAAGGTGCGCTCTGCCACCCAGCGTGAAGACCTCACCGTCCCTGGCGAAGAGCAGCTTGGGATAGGCCTCTTCATCTGGATACTGCCGACGAAAGATTTTCTTTGGGCGCCTCTTTCATGACCACGATGTGGAAAGAATTTGAAGCCCACCAGAGACGAGCAAATGCGATTTGTCGCGCAGAGCAAGATTACAAAGGACACCCTCTCATCGATTTTCTCTGTGATGATTTATTGGACAATCCGTAGGAAGACTCAGTACAGTGTCCACCAGTAATCAAACAGGCGGCGGTACTCATTGCCCTTCCTCACAAGGTCGGTGCAGCGGCGAGTTTTCTTTGACGTCAGCCGCTTCATCCATCGCTGACAATGGCTGTGCTTCGGATATTTGATGTACTTGCCAGAGTGCAGGAGCGTAGTGCTATCAAAGCCGCAGTCCACATACCCGGCGTGAGGAATATAGTATCTCTGGATGATCCGCAAGAGTCGGTCATCCTTCTTCACTCGGTTCTCTCGGGCATACGGTCTACGGCTTTGCTTCTGCTGGGTGGGATTCTCACTCAGCAAATTGGTGATCTTCTCGTTTAATTCGATTTCTGTCATAAGCTTTACCATTCGGTACGATGCGCGTAACAGGCGAGATGCCATTCCAGGAGCCTCGCTGTTTTGCGTTGTACTCCTTTCTTTGCTTTTTGCTCTGCTTATGCAGAGGGACGAGCTTCCTCATGTTGTAATTCACCTCCTGACTTCCAGGCTGCCGCTATCTTGTTTTTGAGTCCTTCGCAGAACTGAATATAATCTGTATGACCACGCAGGAGCATCTTTCGAGGTAGTTCATTCATGGCGCTTTCGAAGGCTCCTGTATCACGCTTTCTGCACTTACAGAAAATTACGCAATAGGGTCCGTCCGGGCAAATGTACTCCTGACCGAACCACACGCGGACTTCATTCTTGACAAAGAGTTGGTCTGCCAGATAGTCTGTCGTGTCAATGATTGCGTAATAGGAATACAACAGAGAAAACTTTCGGATCGTCCAGTAGTTAAGATTCCGTTCCTTTTCCATTTGAATGCACCTCGAAAATATAACATTTAGATTACATCGGGCCGAAAAGTCTTGCTTTTCAAAATCAAATAGATTATTCTTAAATACTTCCCACTGGGAAATCTTGAATGGAGGCGATTGCCATGATGAAGAAGCCTTTTCCGGTCATTGACCCTGTAGCCACCGGCGCAAACATCGTGCGTCTGCGTGAGGATCGGGGACTCACTGTCCGAGATCTGCAAACCTACTTTGGCTTTGAAGAGCCTCGTGCCATCTACAAGTGGCAGACTGGCCAAAGCCTTCCGACCGTCGACAACCTGTACGCTCTCGGTGCCTTGCTCGATGTAACTATGGATGAGATCCTGGTGCAAACGAGGCCAAAATTGAATATCTTAGTGAATGAGCAGCAGGCCAAAGCAGCCTGCTGCTCTCCGCGTTTTTGGGGTAGATTGACACAGCTATTGGGGGTGCGACGGAAGTCTAAGATCATTTGAACCATTTGTTGTGCGGGCTGTGAGTGTTAGGGTTCTGCAAGCAGAACGGCAGCATTCAGTTTCCAGCACGATCATTATGCCTGTTATAGCAATAGGATAACCAATCCTATTTTCGCCCGATTAGAGGCGAAATCCTCTTTCGATGGAGATGTAAGTTTGTGCTGAACGGAATATCGAGTTAGCGAGGATCGAAAGACTGCAGTGCGGTGATCGCTGCTTGATACGGAGCTTGACCTCTTCGGTCTCAAGAGGGTTTTATCCTCTCAATATCCGTATATGGAGCAGTTAAAGACTGCGTGTCTTAAGTATTTATAATCCAAGACTTTCATCTTGCTTAAAGTGTGCAGCACTATAGTTCGTCTGCACCTGAACCGGTCGCCACTCCCTCTTATTCCGTCGCCCCCTCAATAGCTGTGTTCCCCTTTAAGACAGCAAATCAGGCGGTGGCCTGTTTCACTGCGAAGGCCTCGAAGACATCCGAGAAGGTGTCGTTCACATCGAAGGGGGCTTCATAGGCCACCTGGGTATTGACCACTGCCGCATCGATCTGGCCGGAGATCTCGTCGGACTTCTTGCTCAGGTCAGCACACATCTTGCGCACCTTGTTGCGGTCGAAGTTGATGGTGACCACCTTCTTCACGTCGCAGCGGTAGGAGACCTGATTACCTTCGTTGTTGAAGCGAAAGCCGGTGCCACCGTTAGGGATCAGCGTTTCGGAGTTACGCACCTCGGTCATGCGGCGGAACAGACCGGCCAGTTCCTGACGTGTGCTGTTGAGTCCAATCTCGCCGTCGAGACCAGCCTGCAGGTCGAGAGTGGCCTTTGCCTGGTAGATGGCGGCGCCCAGGTTCTCTTTCTCCGTCATCAGATAGAGCAGGAACTCAGCCACGCAGGTGATTTGTTCGCTGTATTCGGAGGTGGGCTGGTCGACAGTGACTTCATCCTCGGCCTCGGGCATCACCTTCTTGCGCAAATAGGTGTTCTCGACCTTAGTGATGTTCCGAGAGGAGCTCAGAATGTCCTGCGCAGTACCCATCAGGGTCTGTAGCTTGTTCTGGAACCGGAATGCGTCTTTCATGTTCATATAGCAATCAACTCCTTCGTTTGTTGTTTCACTGACTTCATAATAATGTGGATTTACGCGTTTGTCATTGAACTGCTGGTTCAATCTGCTTGTTTATACTTCTGGGGCTCAGCGACACATTGGTAGAGGATGGCTCCGCACTGTCGGCAGAGGAGATAGCGAAGGCGATTTCCTGACAGGCCACGCTTGCGGAAGGTGACTAGTGCCTCGCCATGCTGCCAGCCCTCACCAATGTCACGAGAACCGCAATACTGGCATTGCGTAACAGGAAGTTTGTTCTCCATGTTGTAGCTCCTTTCTCGGATCATTTCAAGGATTCTTCGATTTCATAGCCACCGCCGAAGATGATGGTGAGTTTACCGTCCGAGTGTACTTTAATGCACTCGATCATCTGCCGGACGATGGAGTCATCATATTGATCGCTATTCTGTTCCCTCTGCTCGATCACCTTCTGGATCTGCTCGAGACGCTCTTGCCGGGACATATCATTGGCTAAGCTGTCCTGGATGGCGGCGATACGGCGGTTAAGCTGCTCAATCTGTTCGGAGATGTCTTTAAATTCATCCTCGTTGCTTTCCATATCACCGCCGCTCTGGATTGTCTCGTTGACCAGAGTTATCATGCGCTTGTTAAGCGTCTCGACTCGTCTGGTGAGCAGGTCAATCTCATCTGAGCCGCCGTTGATGCCGATGGCATCGCCAATGGTGGCTTTCATCAGCGTCAGGTATGTGGACTCGTTCTCTGCAATGAATCGTTTTAGGGCTCGCACAATGACGGCGTGGAGGTCGTTTTCTTGAACCGTGATGGAGTTAAGACAGTATTTCTTGCCGTAATCCAGTCGATTGATGCACCGCCACACGATACGGCACTAGCCGTGGGATGTCCATGTACAACGACGGTAGCCTCGCTGGGTAAAGACGCCGCCTTCGGATTCCCTGGCTTCCCGCCCGATTTTGGCAAAGTCCAGATGTTCATAGATTTTGTCAGGAAGGGTTTCATATTCTGGCATAAAGCCGTTGCCAGCGTAAAAGCGGCCAAGCTGTTCGTCATCGAATACATCGCTGACCACATGGCAACTCTCTGTGCTGTGCGCAAAGTTGATGAGTTCTTTCACGCCAAAGGGTTCCGGTTTTTGCTCGGCCATCTTCACTAATCCCTCGAAGGCAATGGAATCAACACGGTCGAAGACCGCGAGTTTCTGCGCCAAGGCATTCAGTTCCTCCAACATCGTGTATTCGTCGAAGTGAGGTTCCAGATATCCGAAGGAGCCATAGTTCAGGATTTCCTGATATACGATCTCTTTTGTGCTCTTGATGCCGATCTCGTCTAAGGCATTCAAAAGCCGGTAAGGAGAGGCAGGGAGATCGATTTCAGCATACCGGCCATCGGGCGCTCTATTTGAGCCGATGCATGCTCTCATTACACTACGCAAGGGTCATCCCTCCTTGCTGAGGAACATCCTGCTCATATGCTGCAGGATTGGCGCCTGGTACATTCCAGCCAGCCATACTGCCGACCTCCATGGCCTGCCGCTGTGCCGAAGTTACTCCCAGCTTCCCGTTGAGTTCATCGGCCATGTCCTCGTTTCTGGCTTTGTCTGCGGTGTTCCAGTCGGACGGGTAGTAGCCGCTCTCGCCTCGTTTGATGCAGATGAGGTCACCGGTGCTTTTCAAAGTAGAGAAGCACATATCGGGAAGACCCTCGGCGAGTTTTGGGGAGAAGCACTCTTCTTCAGTCTGAATACTCCAGTCACCGAAATTCCAGAGATGGACATACAGTTCTCCGTCATCCACCTGAATCTCCCGCTGTTCAAAGCCTTCACCCCAACCGTCCGAGGCCTGGCCAGAGATGTAGTCCTTTAGGGTATCCAGTTCTTCGGGTGTAAGTTCACCGACCACTTTGCACTCGGCAACGTCCCAGAGTTGGCCTTCTCGCTCCTCTGCGGTAAATACGACGGATTTAACCTTGCGGTCGACACTGTCCTCTCGACCATACCAGCGCATGATGCCTCGCTCGGCTTCCTCCGACATACGGTTTTTGATGAGAGCGATCAGGATGGAGTCCTCATATTCCATGAGCGCTCGGCCAGTCAGCATTTCAGGCTCCTCGCTGGTGTCGCTCCAGTCATCCTTAGTGTAGAGGTCAGCGTGCAAAGGCATGTACAGCTTCATCATCGTCGGCTCGGGCAGGATGAGACTGAAGCTGTCCTCGCCAGGAATCAGAGATAGGGTTCGTCCATTATCCCATTTCATTAAGAACTGACCAGCATCATCAATGCGCTGAAGCGTTCCCATCGTGCCAGGTTCTACGGGTGCGTAAGGGTCTTCCATACTGTTGAGTCTGATGCGGCTACCGACAGGATACTGCTCCCGCAGAAACGCCAGCCACTCTCTCGTGATTTGTTTCATTTCCATTCCTCGTTTCTTTGTTGTTTCATTGGGCGGTTGGTAAGTGAACACTATACCCGCCCCTGCCACATAAAGCCAGGACAACCTTTTGGCTCAGTATCAACCTCTATCATTTGGCATATACTAAACATAAGCGAATACTGCAAAACGGCAAATTTCTTATTTTTTGCCGATTTGCAGTTGACAACTTAGGCACTGATGAGTATGATATAACTGCAATACGGCAAATTCGGATTCTTTTTGCCGATTTGCAGTTCTCGCTGAAAGGAGTGCTACATCATGGCAGAGTTTTTAACTGCGCTTTCAAACGCAGGCAATTTTACGCGGGACGATTTTGCCCTTGTCTACAGGGCAAAGAATAAGGACGCATACCGGGCAAAGCAGGAAAGCAGTCTGATACTCCATGAAGCGGCAGTAAAGACACTGAAAGCGGCGGGCGTTACTAAACTCCCCAATCTTGCCGCCATGCAGGAAGAATACGGGAAACTACAAGCGCAAAAAGAAGCCCTTTACGCTGATTATGGCAAGCTGAAAAAACAGGTCAAGGAATACGACGTTATCAAACAGAACATAGACAATATTTTGCGGCAAGGCAAAGAGCCGGAACGGAAGAAAGGAAAGGAACGGGAATAATTATGAAAATGGTTGGTATTACACCATGTTACAGAATAACATTAGAAAATGGCAGTTATGGCGTAGAAACTTATATTAACGCAGACAGTAAAATCCAAATTACTTTTGAGGACGGAAATACACTTATCGGATATATAGAATGTGTGGAATATGGAACTTATTCCGATGAAAATGATACTCTGGTTATAAGGGGAGAGAATGGAGAGCTGTATATCCTATTGGAAAACCGAATAAAGGATATAGAAGAACTGCACGAATAAAGTAAAAGAACAGGGCGCAGACAGCCAACAAAAGACTGTCCGCGCCCTGTTTTATGTAGGTGCGTTTTTGGTATCTGTTACGCAATAGAACGTCATTTTTAGGGGATAAGGTATAAAACCCTTGCCGCGTCATTTTCAAGCACTGAAAGCCCCGTAAATCAAGGCTTTTTTTGCCCCTACTACGTAACAAGGGCGCGCCGTTTTCTCATGCGCTCCGCTGCCTGTCTGCGGGTAATACGCTTCCGGCAGTCCGGGCAGTATTTGACGCTGTTAGAGGTGGACGCAAAAGAAGTTCCGCACTCGGTACAACGCTTTTTATCCTCGGTCTTGAAAAGCTCTGCATACAGCAGCTTATCAAGGGGCAATACGGCGGTCTGAAACCATTTGCAAAGAAGCGAATAGGAAATAAGCTGCGGGCAGACACATTCCTCCCCGTCGTCCAGTAAAATACAGTGTCCGTTATCGCAGTTGCAGCACTCCTTTTTTATAAGGCTGTTGACTTTCCGGCTTTGGGGTGGTGTAAGCCGCTTTATCCCGGTCATACCTCATCAGCGGCGAAAATAGCAAGCTCCGCATACTCATTTTCTGTCAGAGGTGCGATTTTCGCAAGGGTGCGTTTCGCCAGTTCCCGCATATCCTCGTCCATGAACGGCAGCGCAGCGTTGATGTTTTCTGTAAGCCCACGTTTGCCGTCCTCATTGTAAATGCTCAACAGGTTTGTTTCTTCAACTGTCAGTCTAATCATGCTCATACCTCCAATTCGTGATTTTTTGATTTTACAGCCGCCTTTTTCGGGGCGGCTTTTCTTTTGTCAGCGGCAAGCTGCGCCCGGATTGAGGGGCGCACCCTGCGAATATCTGTGCCCCGGTTTTCATTTTTATCAATCAAGGCGTATGTTCCATGTCTGCCCTCGATTTTGGAAAAGGAAAGTGTCTTATAGGGCAACATGGAAAACAGACGGTCGGTGTCCTTAGAGGACGCAAGCTGCATAAATGTCGGGGACAGCTCCACCATGAAATGTGTCCTATTAGGGCTATTGGGCGTGTCCCTGCGCTTCATTTCCTGCACAATGCGCCGCGCTTCGGCTTCAATCAGCCCAGCACGCAGGGCGGCGGTATGTTCCTTGAAGTCGCCCGGTGTCAGTTTATCCCGTTTTTGCTTTTCTTCCCGTAAAAGGAATTGTAGCGCGTCCGGGTCGTTGGGTACTGCTTCAAAGTGTTCAAACTTCCCTAAAGAAGTATCGGGATTTCCGTTAAAATGCTGTCCGGCGGGTATCTCCCTTGTCCCATGCTCATAAATCAACTTGACTGTGTCGGCGGCAAGCGCATTGTCCTTAACGCGCTCATACTGCCTTGCATAGTCAAGCTCATAAAGATTGCCTTTGATTTTCCCGCGCTCCCTGCCCGTCAGCTCGACGGCATAGGCAAGAACGCAGTCGCAGGTCTGCTCTTTGTAAAAACACCATGTATTGTGGGCGGCGGTATCCTTTAGGAACACGTCGCGCTCCTTAAAACAATGCGTCCCGGACGGGCGGCAAAACCATAGCAGCGTCTTATCCTCTCTGTTAGGGCTTGCCGCTGCTTTTGCGATAATCTCCTTGTCAATGTCAAAATCACTTTGGAAAAATCCTGTATTCTGCCGCATGATAGCGTCAAGAGAAGCGAAAATATCCACGTTTTCAAACTTATTCATGCGTCAGCTCCTTTCCAAATCCTGTGTTTTCTGTTTTGCCTGTTTCTTCGGTGTCTGTTCTTTCGCTGCTTTAAGCTGCGCCCGGATAGAGGGCTTCTTTTCCGTTTTTGCTGCCTTGCCACGTTCCTTGTCAGCCTTGACAGTTTCCGCAAGGTCAACAAGGGAAATGGTTTCTCCTGTCTTTACCTTTGCTTCCAATTCTGCGACGGTCGGGGTGTTGTTTATCTGCCCGTCAATCATGTTGTAGTTTTGCTCGGTGGTCTGCTCGGCAGTTTTCAGATAGTTTTCCGGCTGCAAAAATTCCGGCACTTTCTTATAACCGAAGCTGTCTACATAGTGGGCGGTGTCCTGCCCGTTCTGATGAAGCACCACTACGTCGGAAACAGAAAGGCTGTGTCCCTTAAAATCTTTCGGGTGGTCGATATTAAAGCGGGTGTAAATATCTTCAAGGGAAGTCCCCGGCGTAAGAGGTGCGGAATAGACAAGGGCATAGTTTTTCGGGTCTACCCGGTGTCCGGCGGCAATCAGACGGTCGTAAGGCTCAAAACGCAAGTCCCTTGTTTCGTCCCCGCCTTTTATCTGATAAATGGAAAAGGTGTCTTTGTCCTGTGGGGCTTCCTGCTCCGGCTGCTCCTGTGCGGGTTGTTCCTGTGCAGCTACCTTTTGCTGCCGGATATGCGCCCGCTGTAACTCGGTAGGCTTTTCCCCGGTAAGGGGAGCAATCGCTTTCACATAATCAGCCGCTTAGTAGGCGTTACTGGTAAGCTGCCGCTGCCATGCCCCGGCTTTTGGCGACCAACGGAAGCCATTACTTTTTAAGGCTTCCCGCGTGGCTTCGTCCGGCTTATCCTCAAAGAAGATTTGCAGTCGGTTCGCTTCGGTGTTTGCTTCCACCTTGCCGCCGTCAAATTCCCAACCTACAAAACCGATTTCTTTTTGCTGTGAAAGGGATTTGATACGGTCTTTCACGCGCCGGATTTCTGCGCTGTTGTTGGATAACGCCCAAGTCGCAAAGGGCTTGTCCTCCAAATGCCAACTGCTCGCCATGTCTGCTTTCAATTTTTCCAGTTCCTCCGGCGGTAAATGCGGGCAGCCGTCAAGGGTCTTATGCTTGCGGTAGTAGGCGTTTACGGCTTTCATGGTTTCCTGTGATTTTTCAAGGCTTTCCAGTTTCTTTTCTAACTTCTGTACTGCCTGCGGGTCGTCTGCGCTGATACCGCCCATGCCGGTACTGCGGATTTTATCAAGAAGCCCTTGTATGTCCTGCCATTCCCGGTAATTGCTGTCGCGGGCTGCGTTCTGCTTTTCTTTCTTCCTTGTGGGGAAGTTAGAGCCGCCCGCAATCAGGATAGAGGGAACACGCGCGTCAATCTCATAGCCTTTATTCATGTTCGCCGCCAGTTTCCGGGCATAGGTGTCAAGCAGGCTGTCGATTTTCTCATGGTACATCGGGTCTACCCGCTGTTTCTGCCTTTCTGCAAGTTGTACGGCTTCATCTACATAGTGCCTGTATTCAGCCGTCGCGCTGCCTTGCTTATAATCGGAAAAACTGTTCATATCCTTTGCACGTTTGGCGGCAGCTTCATTGATAGTATAATAAGGGGCGGCGGGTGCAGTGAAGTGACCCCAAAAAGTTAGACAATATTCTGAAGTAAAAATTGTTCAAGCAGCCGAAAGGGCTTGCTGTCTGTGAATTGCAGGC
>OLGF01004445.1_pt1 | contig 10391 bp, 10 predicted proteins | sample 1604971 | NCBI WGS metagenome assembly OLGF01 (sample SAMEA3888902, study PRJEB22519) | human gut metagenome | biome: human gut; feature: human-associated habitat; material: faeces | place: Denmark | collected 2011 | reverse complement strand
TACCGCAACAAGATCAACATCATGAACTACGCCGACGGATGCACGTTCGTCGCAGGCGACGAGATCACGTTCGAGGGCGTTGCCGACGATCTGGGAAGCCCGATCGAGGCTATCGAGTTTTCGTTCGACGGCGGCGCTACTTGGACGTCGTGCGCGACCGAGGGAGCAACCGCGGACAAATGGGTGAATTGGCAGTTCTCCACTTCGTTCGAGGATGCAGGAGACTATCGTATGACGGTGCGTGCCAAAACTGCAGACGGCATGGTTTCGCCGCTTGCGGCGACGCTGTTGTTCCAGGTCTCGTAAGAGGGCTTATCGGAGGGCGCGCAATCCGGGCGCGCCCTCTTTTTCGGGCGTCCGCTTGCAGTTTGGCAATGGTTTTATGGGTCGCGTGAAGGCCGGCGTATGATCTATACTTGCCATTCGATCGGTTGATGCAAGGAAGGAGCTCGTCATGACCGTTATCGGCCTCATATCCGACACGCATGGACGGTTGCCCGACGAGGCGCTCGCGGCCATGGCGGACGTCGACCATATCATCCATGCGGGCGACATCGGCGGCCCCGAGATCCTGCATGCGCTCGAGGCGTTGGCGCCGACCACGGCGGTGCTGGGCAACAACGACTTCGACGAGTACGGCTCGCGCGTGGGCCGTTTCGCGCATCCGGTGATCGACGGGGTGCGCTTCCTCGTGGCGCACTATCCGCGCGACGTGCAAATCGGGTTCAACGGCTGCGCGGGTCTGGCGGCGGGCGATCCCATCCCGCAGGTGTGCGTCCACGGGCACACGCATGTTCCCGAGCTGGTGTACGGACCCGAGGCGCGTCCGGCATCGTACGTCGTCTGCCCCGGCGCGCCGTTCCGGCCTCGCGGCGGGTTTCCGAAGTGCACGGGCCGCATGCTGGTGGATGATGGGCGCGTGCTGGGCGTGCGCATCGCGTCGCTGGACGGGCAGACCGTGTTCGAAGCGGGCGAGGGCGCGTAAAGCAAAAGCCCGGTGCATTCCATACGCATTGTCGCTGAAAGCCTCGTTTTCAGGCGCGATTCCGCGGCTTTCGGGCGACAATGCGTGCGAGCCATCCATGTTTTCTTGCAAACGAGTGCTTTAAGCGGGACATCGAGGAAAGCTGCCGGGGATGCGAACGGGCGCCCGGCAGGGGCGCCCGTTCAGGGGAGGGAGGGAATGGCGAACGCGATGTCAGCCGGCGAGCGCCGTGCTCGGGGCTGCTGCTCGATGGCGCAGCAGTGCGCGCCGCATGCGCAGCACGGCGTAGGAGCCCACGGCCACGGAGTACACGACCAGGCTGACGGTGGCCGTCTCGCGCCCTGCGAATGCGGAAGGCGCTAGCAGCAATACGAGGTGCACGTACGTGAGCAGGTAGAACGGGTAGGCTAGCCGCTGCACGCCTTTCCAGCGCGCGGCGCTCATGCGGCGCTTCACCACCTGGAACGAGGTGACCAGCAGGATGGCCATCAGAAGAACCAGCAATGCCGCCAACGCCAGCGAGAACCCGAGGTTCCCGCTGAACGCCGAGCCTAGCCGCGGCACGTACGACACCCCGTAAAACGCCAGATGTCCCAGCGCGAAGATACAGCCAAGGATGGAAAGCTGGCGGCGGATGGGCATGAGCCGCGCCCGCAACGGCGAGCTCTCGTCGAGCACGCCCACGAACATCACTATGGTGAACAGCACGAACGCAAGCGCGCATCGCTGCATAAGCGGCATGAAGTACGGCCACATCCCGCCCGCAGTGTTCGTGGTCGTTCCGAACCAGTACAAGCCCACCAGCGCAAGCGCGACGATGTAGAAGGGTACGGGATGTCGCTTCAGCGGTTTCGCAAGAATCCCGATAAGGACGATGCAGCAAACAAGCGCGATCAAGAACCTCATACCAGCCCCCTTCTGTAGTCGCAATATTGTCATAGTATCATAGTATAGGCTGAACAGCCTTGACGATCTTGCGTAGAGTACACTCGGGTTCTATTCGATATATTATCCTTAAACTAGATGCATTTGAACAGGTATTTTGCGTTGACTGTCATATATCATGGTGATAGTATGACCGCAATAGCTATCATACTAGGATATGACGGTTATGCTCATGCATGGGTCGACGGTGAATTGTTGGGGGACAATCTCGGACGGGCTTGTTTCCCGAATGCGATCTAGAGGGGGTTACGCGTGGATACCACATTGACACGGCGAAGTTTCGTAAAGTGGGGAACCGCAACGGTTGGTGCAACAGCGCTTGTTGGATTTACCGGATGCGCACCCGGCGGCGGCAAGGCCGAAGATGCTTCCGAGGGGACTCAGCAGAAAGCGGGCGAGTGGCTCAACGCTCCTTGTTACAACAACTGCAGCTGCGGCTCTTCTCGCTGTCTGAACCGGGTGTACGTCGAGGACGGCGTCCCATTGAAAATTCGCACCGACGAGGAATCGGAAGACATGTTCGCCATGCCGCAGCGCCGTTCTTGCTTGCGTGGTCGTGCAAAAATCAGTGAGGTGCTCTCGCCGGCTCGCATCAAGTACCCAATGAAGCGCAAGAATTTCCGCTTGGACAATCCTCAAGGAGAGCTACGCGGCAAGGACGAGTGGGAGCGTATCAGCTGGGATGAAGCACTTGATCTCGTGGCCGAGGGCATCAAAAAGATGTACGACCAGTACGGTCCGACGGGCATACTCTGTGGCGCGTCCAGCAACATCGGCGACGGGTACTACGATCAGAACGTGTGCCTGCTGAACGCCCTGGGAGGCTCGGTGCATGCGGAAGCTGGCACGGTGTCTTTCGGCTCCTGGTCGGTTGTTGACACCCATATGATCGGTGGCTTCGGCATGTCCAACACGCCGCATCACCTGCAGTTGATCACCAGCGACCTCCATGTGCTGTTCGGATGCAACTGGGCGGCCAACAAGGCCGGCAATCACGCGTTATATCTGGAAGAATGCCGCAAGCGCGGCGCCAAGGTCATCGTCATCGATCCGTGGCTGAGCCAAACCTCACAGATGGTTGCTGACGAATGGATTCCCATTCTGCCCGGCTCGGATACGGCGCTGGTCATCGCCATTTGCTACGAGTGGATCAACGCAGGAACGTACGATCAAGAATTTCTCGATACGTACTGCATCGGATTCGACGGCGATCATATGCCCGAAGGTGCCCCTGAAAACGCCTCTTGGAAAGATTACGTCATGGGCACCGGGTACGATATGACGCCGAAAACCCCTGAATGGGCCGAGAAGATCTGCGGCGTGCCCGCTGATACCATTCGCTCGCTTGCCGCCGAAATCGCGTCGGTGGACAAGGTTGATTTCAACTGCGCGCAGTCCGCATCCAAGATTCCCGCGGGCGAGCAGTTCGTCCAGAGCTTCTACACGATGGCACTCATGCACGGCGGCATCGGCACCCCGGGGCATTACTTCGGCTGGTCGGGCGTGAAGGAATTCATGAGCAGCGGCATCAGCACGGGCGCCTATTGCCCGGTCACCGCCGACCCTGCCAACCCCTTGGCTCCTGCGGGCTCGCCGGTGTACATGTACTATCCCATCCCGTCCTTCCCGACGCTGGAAGACCCTGATAGTTGGCTGAATTTGGAGCCTTCGGAATGCTGGCGTTCTATTCTCTCCGGAGAATACGGTCGCGATTGCTGGCCGACGGGAAAGCGTAAGGTCGACATTCACGCAGCCTACTTCGGCGGCCATATGAGCACCTTGAACCAGATCCCCGACACCATGAACGGCATCAAAGCAGTTCGTGCGATGGATTTCGTCTGGGGTGTCAACCCGTTCTTCGACTCGACGCGCCAGTACTGCGACGTGCTGCTTCCCTGCGCGACGTTCTGGGAGAAGCCCAACAAGGCGTTCGGTGGAGATTACGCTTCCGCGCTGTGGTTCGACAAGATCATCGATCCTCTGTACGAGGCGAAATGCGAAAGCTGGATCGCCGAGGAATTGGCAACGCGCTTGGGGCTCGACCCTAAGGTGGTCAACACCTTGAGCGATGCTGAGCGTACGTACGCGACCGTGCGCGATGCAACCTACATGGACGGCACGACGTTCGAGTCTTCGACGCTTCTGACCATCAAGCAGGAAGAAATCGACCAGTTCTTCCCCGGCGTCGAAGGCACCCCCCAAGAGGGTAAGTTCACGTTCCAGGAATTCCGCGAGAAGGGCATCTTGAAGGCGGAGCTTTCCGAGGATATGTTCATTCCCGAGCCCTATATGGCCTTTATAGCCGATCCGGAAGGAAGTCCGCTCAAGACGGCTTCCGGCAAGTTCGAGATCTACTGCGAGACGGCTGCCTACATGATCAACTCGGTGGGTTACTCTACCATCGCCCCCATCGGCATGTACCAGATCGGCGACCCCGAGCAGGGTGCCGGTACGCAGACCGACGAGTACCCGCTGCTGCTTTGGACGCCTCACTCGCTGCGTCGTGCTCACTCGGTGAACGACAATGTGGTGTCCTTGCGCGAAGCATTTCCCCAAGAATGTTTCATCAGTGAGGTTGATGCCAGGGAGCGCGACATCAAGAACGGTGATACCGTGCTGATGACCAGCCCTCACGGAAAGGTGCTGCGTCCGGCGAAGGTGATCCCGACGCTGGTGCCGGGTGCGGTTGCCATCCAGGATGGTGCTTGGTTCCAGATCGACGAAGAAACGGGAATCGATCTGGGAGGATGCCCGAATGTGTTGCAGGCTCCGAAATCGTCGGGTGGAGGATGCCAAGCGTGGACGGGTACGTTGGTGCAGGTGGAGAAGTATACAGGCGATCTGACACTCGAACCTGACAAGAATCGGCCGATCGTCATGCCGGTTGGCGTGGAATAAGGGAGGTGCATCATGGCTCAGTACGCGTTTCACTTTGATTCCAACAAATGCACCGGCTGCAAGACATGCCAGGTGGCGTGCAAAGAAACCTACAAGCTGCCGGTGAACAACCTGTACCGCAAGGTGCTCAACTACCAGGGCGGCACCTGGGAACTCAACGAAGCGGGCAGCTACGTGCCCAACGGCGTGTTCGGCTACTTCGTCTCCATGGCGTGCAACCACTGCGTCGATCCGGCGTGCGTGGCGAACTGTCCGACGGGCGCCATGCAGAAGGACGAGGAAACCGGCATCGTGTGGACCGATCACGAGGTGTGCATCGGCTGCAAGACGTGCCAGACCGTGTGCCCTTACGATGCGCCGACGTACGACGACGAAGCGGGCTACATGTTGAAGTGCGACATGTGCAAGGCCGAGCTGGAAGCGGGCGGGAGCAAGCCCCTCTGCGTCACCGGCTGCCCTATGCGCGCGCTCGATTTCGGCACGCGCGAGGACATGATCGCGAAGTACGGCGAGGGCGACGTCGAGGTGGAGCCCCTGCCGAAGGACACGACTCATCCGAACCTCATCATGAACCCGCATCGCGATGCCCAGAAGTCGGGCAGCGGCACCGGCGCGCTCGTGAACCTGGAAGAGGAGATCTAACGGCATCAGGCTGGGCGGCCGCTTCGTCGGCCGTCCAGCTGTTTCGGAGGGGAAAGGGGAAACGATGAACGCACCGTACAACCAGGACGTGCTTGCGGCTGCGGAGGCGTGCTTCGCGCAGGCGTCCCAGCTGCTGTACTGCGAGCCGGATGCCGAGGTCGTCGCCGACCAGGTGGCGGAGCGGCCGTTCCAGAACGCGCCGTTCGGCATGGACGATGCCGATGTGCGCGAAGGCATGGCGCTGATGGACGCTTGGTGCGTCGCCGCCGCGGCTGACGAAGCGGGCTTCGACGAACGCGTGGCCGCGCTTCGGCGCGAGTGGCTGCGGCTGTTCGTGGGTGCCGGAACGCCCGATGCGCCCAGCTGGGAGTCGTTCTACCGCGATCCGAACAGCCAGCTGTTCAGCGCGCGCACGCTGGAAGTGCGCGAGCGGTACCGTCGCCACGGGTTGCAGATCGAGCGGCTGTATGCGGAGCCCGATGACCATCTGGGGCTCATGCTGGGTTTCGTCGGCCATCTGATCGGGCTCGAAGCCGAGGCCCTCGCGGTCGGCGACGGTGCGGCGGCGGGCGAAGCGGCCGACGAGCAGGAGTCGTTCCTGGTCGAGCACGTGCTGCCCTGGCTTGCGGCCTGGCGCTACAGCGTCGATGCGCATGCGTCGTCCGACTACTTCCGCGGGGCAGGCGCGTTCGTGTTCGGGCTGTGCGCGCGCTACGCACAGCGCTTCGGCGTGGCGTTCGACCGCGAAGGGCAGGTGTTCAAGCGGAAGTAGCTAGGCATCGGGCGGTCGAAGCCCTATCATGAACTGAGCGTCTGGCGAGAGGGGGACGAGATGCTCGGGACGCTTGTGGTGCTGTACCTGTTCCTAGGAGGATGCGGAGCCGGCGTTATGTTCGTGACGGCGGCCTGGTCGCTTGCGTTTCACCGGACGCGCACGCGCACGCAGGAGCAAACGGCGGCGTTCGGCGATTTGAAGGCCCGGTGCTACGGCATCGGGTTCGTCATGCTGTGCTTGGCGGCGCTGTGCCTGCTGCTCGATCTGGGGCGCCCCGAGTTGGCGTTCTTGCTGTTCACGCGGCCCACGCTGTCGATACTGTCGTTCGGCTCGTTCACGCTGCTGGCCAGCATCCTGGTCAGCGGGTTTCTGGCGGTGGCGAACCTCATGTACGTGCCGTTCGTCCGTGCCGGGGCGCGCAAGGCGGCCGAAGCGGCGTGCTTGGCGGTGTCGCTGTGCATGATGGCGTACACCGGCGTGTACGTGGGGTGGATCGAGGCGGTTGCGCTGTGGAACAACGCGGCCACGCCTGCGCTGTTCGCGTTGTCGTCGCTGTCGGCGGGCGTCTCGACGGTGTTCGTGATCGCGCCGTTCGTGCGCGATGTGACGCGCTTGAGCGGATGGATGCTGCTGCTCCATCGCGTCCATCTGGCGGTGCTGGTGCTGGAGTTGGTGATGCTGGCGGGGTTCGTGGCGTTCGGGTTCTCCAACCCCTTCGCGCGCGAATCGCTGGCGATCCTGTTCGACCCGAGCGGGCTGGGCCCGTGGTTCGTCGTGGGGCTGGTGGGCTTGGGGCTGTTGGTTCCCTTGGCCGTCGAAGTGTTCGTCACGGTGACGAAGCGGTTGGTTCGCGCGCTGCCGGTGGACCTGCTGTGCATCGCGGGAGGGCTGGTGCTGCGATTCTGCGTTGTTTGGTCGGGGATGCATTGAAGATGCGCGGTTGCCGCCGCTGTACAAGCTGGTTATCTTGTACAATGCGGAACGGATGATCCCTCAGAAAGAATAAGGAAGTGGCATGGCGTTATTCGAGATAGACGAGTCGTCGGGGCTGCCCGTGTGGGTGCAGCTGCGCAACCGGTTCGTCTACTTGATCAAGACCGGCCACTACCAGCCCGGGGATCAGCTGCCCAGCGTCCGCACGCTTGCCGCCGAAGCCGCCATCAACTACAACACGGTGAGCAAGGTGTACATCAACCTCGAGCACGACGGGTATGTGGAATCGGTTCGAGGCCGCGGCGTGTTCGTCCGCGATATCGGCAAGCTGGCCGCCGACGACGTGCAGTCCATCGCCGATACGGAAATCGAGGAGAGCATCAAGCGGTGCCTCGCGTTGGGCATGACGCTTGATGAAATCATGTTGAGGATGATCGACGTCGCCCATCGCGTCCAGCAGGACGTGGAAGGGGGCGCGAGCATGAGACGGGGGCTTGTATGAAAAATCGCAAAGGAAAGAATCAAACTGACGCGCCGGCCGCCAAGCCGTTTTCCATCGAGCAGTACAACTCGCGCACCGATCGGCGCACGTCGCAGAACGGCTCGCTCATGTTCTCGGCGTTCGTGTTCGTTGTGGCGCTCGTGCTGGCCATCGCGGCGGGCTACCTGATCACAGGAGCCTTCACCGTGTGGGTGGTGCTGGTCGGTTTCGCGCTGGCATGCCTTGCCGAGATGTCCATCCACATCGCCATGCAGTGGGAGAAGGTGGTGGTGCTGCGGTTCGGCAAGTTCAGCCGTTCGAAGGGCCCCGGCCTGTACTTCACCATCCCCTTCATCGAGCAGACTGCCCTCAAGGCTGACCAGCGCATCATGGTCACCGGGTTCGGCGCCGAGGAGACGCTGACCAGCGACCTCGTTCCCATCAACGTGGACGCCGTGCTGTTCTGGATGGTGTGGGACGCCGAAAAGGCGTGTCTCGAGGTGGAGAACTACTACAACTCCGTGTCGCTGGTGGCGCAGACCGCGCTGCGCGACGCCATCGGCCGCGCCAGCGTGTCGGAGGTGGCCATCCGCCGCAACCAGCTGGATCAGGAGTTGCAGGAGGTCATCGAAGAGCGCACGTCGCTATGGGGCATCACCGTGCTGTCGGTGGAGATCCGCGACATCGTGATTCCCCAGGAGCTGCAAGAGGTCATGTCCACCGAGGCCCAGGCCGAGCGCGAGAAGAACGCCCGCATGGTGTTGGCCGAGGTGGAGAAGGACATCTCCTCCATGTTGGTGGACGCCGCGCACGTGTACGAGGAGAACGAGGTGGCCCTGCGCCTGCGCACGATGCACCTGCTGTACGAGAGTGTGAAGGGTTCCGGCGGCACCGTGGTCATCCCGAGCGCCTACAGCGAAGGCTTCAGCGACGCCGCCCTGAAGAACATGGCCGACTCCCTGAAAACCCCGAAGGGGTAGCGAAGGCCGAAGTTCGCGGGCCCAGAAAAGCAAATGACAGTCAAATGAAAAGCAAGGACGACGGTGAGTCTGGACGACGTCGCCTGCTTAGCAAACCACCGAAAGCTTGCCGGTGTCGGAATCCATGATGAAGCCGATCACGCGCACGTGGGGCGGCATGACGGGGTGGTTCGCCACCATGTCGACGCTCTTGCGCACGGCTTCCTCGGTGTCGCCGAAGCCGGCCAGCCATTTGTCGAAGTCGATGCCGCAGTGCCGCGCGAACTCGATGCGCTCGGCCGACACGCCGAGGCGCTCCATGTTCGCTACCATTTCCTTGCCGCTCATGTGCTGTGCGCCGCAGTTCGTGTGCGCCACGATCATGATGTCCTCCACGCCCAGCTCGCATACTGCGACCAGCAGCGAGCGCATGACGCTGCCGAAGGGGTGGGCCACCTCGGCGCCGGCCACCTTGATGATTTTCGCGTCGCCGTTCTTCAACCCCAGCGCCGCCAGCAGCAGCGCGGTGAGGCGCGTGTCCATGCACGAGACGATGGCCAGCTTCTTGTCGGGGTACTTGTCGGTGGTGTAACGTTCGAAGTCGCGGCGCTCCACGAACGCGCGGTTGTGCGCGAGGATGCCGTCGATGGTGGGGGAGATGGTCGCCTGCTGCTGATCCATAAGAGCCTTCTTTCGTCCGAAGCCCTTATGATAGCGCAACCTGCTCCCGCGCAATGTGCGAACGAATGTTTCACGTGAAACATTCGGTGAAGATGCAGGTCGCAGACGTGGAAACGGCCGCCCGAGGGCGACCGTTTCTGGCAGATGGAAAAGCTGGGTGCGTCGGTTTAGAACGCGCGGAAGGAGGCCTTCGGGCAGAAGCAGATGGGGCACTTCTCGAAGTTCTCGCCCTTGTGGATGTAGCCGCAGATGGGGCACAGGTAGAACTTGTCGTCGTCGGGAGCGTCGATGTCGTTGTACGCCGCCAGGTAACGCTCGGCGTGCACGGACTCGGCCAGCTTGGCGCGGGTGAACACCTGCACGGCCTTGGTGTTGCCCTCTTCCTGAGCCTTCTTGATGAAGGCCGGGTACATGTCGGACGTCTCGAAGATCTCGCCCTGAGCGCCCATGATGAGGTTCAGGTCGGTCTGCACGCCCTCGGCCTCAGGGGCGGCCGGCTTCTCGAAGTCGGGCTCGACTTCGGCGACGAGCGCGTACTCGAGGCCGATGTGGATCTGCTCGGCAGCGGACGTGGCCTCGAACAGGCGAGCGATCTGCTCGTAGCCCTGCTTCTTTGCAACGGAGGCAAAGTAGGTGTACTTGTTGCGCGCCTGCGACTCGCCCGCAAAGGCGGCCTGCAGGTTCTTTTCAGTCTGCGTTCCGGTATACTTCGTCGTTTTTGCCATGTTGATCGTCTCCTGTGTTAAGAAGTTGGTGTGATGGGTTCTTCAGGAACGGCCTCGGCGGCCTTGATGCGCTGATACATGTCCTGCATCTGCCGGTCGATCTCCGCGATCTTCCCCGCGCAGGCGAGCATTTCCTCGTTGATCCCCGCGGGCAGGCGGCTGCGGTCGGCCTTGTAGCGGATGTCGTGCTCCAGACTGGCCCAGAAATCCATGGCGATGGTGCGGATCTGGACCTCGGCCAGCACCTGCTCTGTCCGGTTCGAAAGGTAGACCGGCACGCGCAGGTCCAGATGCAGGGAGCGGTAGCCATTGTAGTTCGGCGTTTTGATATAATCCTGCCGCTTGACGATCTCCAGATCCTCCTGCC
>OLGF01004439.1_pt1 | contig 10412 bp, 9 predicted proteins | sample 1604971 | NCBI WGS metagenome assembly OLGF01 (sample SAMEA3888902, study PRJEB22519) | human gut metagenome | biome: human gut; feature: human-associated habitat; material: faeces | place: Denmark | collected 2011 | reverse complement strand
GCTGCAAAGCCGGCACTTACATCATCGAAGAGCTCTCCAGTGACGGCTCTCATGTGATCGACACCCCGCCTCAGACGGTCTATCTCTCCGGCGAGGATCAGGAGGTTGTTCAGGTCTATTTTGGCAACAGTCCCAAGGGCTCGCTGCTCATCAAAAAGGTGTCCAGTGCCGATAACTCTCCGATTTCTGATGTTCAGTTCTTTGTGACCGAGAGCGACGGCACGGTGGTGGGCGACAGCAACGGCTATTTCACTACCGATTCCGCCGGGACCATCCTCATTGAGGGCATCGACCCCGGCACCACACTTGTGGTCAAAGAAACCCAGGCAAAAGATGGATTCCTTCTGGATGACACACCCCAGACTGCCCAAATCAAGGCCGGACAGACGGTGACCTTGGAGTTCCGCAACAAGCCCCTGGGAAACCTCGTGATCGAAAAGTGGGGGCGCACCGGAAGCACAACGGTTCCTCTGAAGGGCGTCAAATTTGAAATCAAATACGCCAATGGGCAGTTTGTGGACGCTGCCGGAGGCACCCTGTCCTCCAACGGGATCTATTATTCTGACTCCTCGGGTAAGATCACGCTGTCTGGTGTCACGGGCACCGTCATCGTAACGGAACTGGAGAGCGTACCTGGATTCACCATCGACCCGGACAGCCAGAGCCAGACCGTCACCATCAACCCCAATGATACGCAGACCCTCCGTTTTTACAACAACGCCGTGGGCGGCGTGGAGATCATCAAGGTCAATGCGAGCAAGACCTCTGAACGGATTCCTGATACCACCTTTGAGATCCGCCGCATGGATGATGCCCTGGTAGATACCATCACCACAGACCGAAACGGCAGGGCCTATCTTGCCCTGGAGGACGGCTCCTATTATGCAGTTGAAATCGAAGCAAATCCCGACTTCCGTCTGGACGATACCCCCCATTATTTCGAGGTCAAAAACGGAGAAGTGACCACCCTGCGGATCAAGAATGAGGCCAATTCCGGTATTTTGATCCATAAGGTGGATACCAGCGGCGAGGGTATCTATGGCGTCAAGTTCCTGCTCTACGATGAGGACCGCAATCCCATCGGTGAGTTCACCAGCGATGATAACGGCTATGTTTACATCACCTCTGACGACCTTCCGGACGGCGCCAATACCAGCGGACGGTTTTACTTGAGGGAGCTGGAAGCGGCTGAAGGCTATATCTTAGACGAAGAGTATAAGACCGTCTATGTGCGCCCAGGCCGCACAGCGGAAATTGAGTGGGTCAACGAGGCCATTACCGGCCAGATCCAGATTTACAAGTACGCCTCTGAAGCCAATCCTGTCACAGGTGATCCGGCAGGAACACCCCTCCAGGGAGCTATCTATGAAATCATCCATGAGCGCAGCGGCCGGGTGGTGGACTACATCACCACGGACGCCCGGGGTGTTGCTGCCTCCAAGCCCCTGCCTTTGACGCGTTATAAAATCCGGGAAGTCACTGCACCCGCCTATTTCCAGCTTGATCCCACTGTCCACGATGTCACGCTGGAGTATGCGGGGCAGATCATCAAAATCGCGGCCTATGACAAGCCGGCCAATCTGAAGGTCACTGTCACCAAGACCGGCAACAAGCAACTCCTGGCCGGGGACTCTATGCGCTATGACCTCACGGTGGCCAACAACTCCAATGTGGCGCTGGAGAATTTCTATCTCCACGACCAATTCCCCACGGACTGCTCCACAGCCAAGACCATCACGACCGGCACTTACAACACCCGACTCAACTACCAGATCACCTATAAGACCAACTATAACGATTACCGTGTACTGGCAACCAACCTACTCAGTACCAACAACTACGCCTTCGATTTATCGGCTGTCCAGCTGATGCAGGGCGAGGTAGTCACGGATGTGCGTCTGGAATTCGGAAAAGTCCCGGCTGGATTTGCCTCGGTAGTGAAGCCCACTGTCACTGTGCAGGCCAGCGCCAGCCTAGCCAATGGCTATCAGGTGGTCAACCGGGTCGATGCCGGCGGCCAGTACATGAGCCAGTGGGAAACCGGACGGGCTGCGTGGATCACTCTGATCGTTAGACTGAATGAGCCGACACTGCCCAAAACTGGTTATTGACGCAATAAAGTGAACTGGTGGGACGGCCTGCGGGCCGTCCCACCGCTTTCCCATACGAACAGGAGGAGAGCTTTTGTGCGATACGCGGATTTCTACGGAAACAATGAGCTGCGCCAAGCGGCGTTTTCCTATGCGTCATTGCTGGGAGGGCGTTTTATTTCCAAAGATGAACATTTGGTGTATATGGATGCGGCCGGCCGCTCCTACGTCCCGCCCGCCGCAAATTACGGTGCGGAGCAGATGCTCAGGCAAGTCCGCCAGGCAGCGTCGTGGACATATCCTCTGGATGTGTTGACGATTGTTTGGCTTCATCTGCCCTATGACGCTATGGGGGACATTGATGCCTTTTATGAAAATACGGCGAATCAAACTGCCGGCAATCCCTGTCCGCTGATTCTGTAACGGAAACATAATATTTCAGATTGGAGTGGTCTTTTTGAAGATATATTTCGAGCGTTTGGGGCCTAAGCTCCCACGCTACTATATGCAGATCATGCTTATCGTGATTCTTCTGTTCAGTATGACCATCTCAGCGGCCGCAGCAGAGGACATGTGGGAGGCCGCAGACCGCATCATCAAGGATGTCTACACAAAAATTGCAGGCATCAGCACTGTACTGGCCGGATTGATGTCGGCGGTCGCCGTTGTCGGAGCCAAAGTGTCCAATAACCAGCATAAAACCGACCAGGCATGGGATTGGCTCAAACGGATCTGGCTTTGCTGGATCGTCATAAACGGGATTGGGGCATTCCTGGCATACGTCCAGCCTCTTTTCGATGGTCTGGCAACCCTTGATCCGGACGGAGGTACGTCCACCCAATGACAGATATGGCGTCAAATCACGGAAAAATCACCAGGGTATTCCCAAGACGGACGGCCGCTACACCAGAAGACCCATACGCCTTTACCGGCCCGCCGCCTTGCGGGGAATTGCCGGACATCAGCGAGGTCCATATCTCCGTAACTTTCACCTATGATATGCAAAAAGCGGAGCGGCTGGCGGATATGTGGTCCGCCACAGGGCTTCCGGTGCGAATGGGCGGTCCGGCCTTTTGTGAGCCAGGCGGTGCGTTCGTCCCCGGCCGCTATCTCAAATACGGATATGTAATCACATCACGCGGATGCCCCAACCGATGCTGGTTTTGCTCTGTACCAAAGCGGGAAGGCGGCGTTCTGCGTGAGCTCCCCATCACCTCGGGGTGGAATGTACTGGACGACAACCTTCTGGCATGTTCAGAAGCTCATATCCGGGCGGTCTTTGCCATGCTCATGCAGCGGCAGGAACGCCCGGCCTTTACCGGGGGGCTGGAAGCCCGCCTGCTGCGTCCCTGGCATGTCGAACTGCTTCAGGCGTCTAGGGCCAAGCGTATGTTTTTTGCCTATGACACGCCGGATGACTATGAGCCGCTGATTGCGGCTGGACGGCTGCTGCGCTCAGAAGGCGTCACACAGACCTCACACCGGGCGGCCTGCTATGTGCTGATCGGCTACCCCGGAGACACGATGGACGCGGCGGAAAAACGGCTGCTTGACACCTACCGGGCCGGTTTTTGGCCCTTTGCGATGCTTTACCGGGACGCCAGCGGGAAGCAGGCGGAACAGTGGCACAAGTTCCAGCGGCTGTGGGTACGCCCCCAGTCAGTTTATTATCGCATCAAAGCAGAGTTCCCGGACGGTTTTACCGAGCTGTAGATGCCGGAACATTTTTGCGGAGAGGGGTTGAATACTGGAAATGAGTCCAGATTCCCGTCTAAAAGCACGGGTCAAATTCCTCAAAGGGCAGCTCTCGGTCGGGCAAACTTTGTACTTCGCCCCCTGGGATGCTTATGAGATGAAGGAAGACGAGATACGGCTGGAGCCGGTCCAAATCAAGCACATCCCCGAGTCTGGAGGGGCGGTAAAGGTTTTGCGTGCAAATGGACAAACCTGCTCCTTTGGAATCAACAGAAACGGCAGGGTGGAATTTCATTTCGGCTATCTGGATTCTGCCCCAAGCAGCATGGCGCAGGCCGTATTTCTGAGTGAAGAACGCTTTTGGCGCTGGAGGGAATTTTATCATCTGCTGAATGAGCTTCATGCCAGCGGCATCGCAGAGTGTTATTTCAGCCCGACAGATTCCGGTTTGAAGGCAGCGCGCATTGTCTACGACATCCTGGAGAACGAAAATACGGACTATCAAAATGTGTCCTGTGCCGGCTGCGGTTTCGCAGACGCGCAGGGCGCATTGGTTTGTTCGGGCTGCGTCCGTCAAAAGGGCCTCACGGACCGGTGGCGTGCGCTGTAACACATGAAGCGCACGCTATATCTCCCGTCTCCGGTGCTTTATCCCAGTAAAAGTATAAACCAATAACGGGGGATTGCGTTTGGAAGGAGGCCCGTGCCGAATGGGAGTCCCCCGAATAGGGGGGATTTCCTATCCTTGAAAATATCTTCAAAGGTTTTGTGCAATGGATCTACAGCCTGTGTCTGGAGATGGTGCAGTACATTGCAAATTCCCTGCTGACTGTGTTCAGTATGGACCTGGATTATTTTTTTCAGGTAGCTCCTGTTGCGAAGGACATTCTTTCCATTCTGATTGCCGCCGGCTGGGCGCTCCTAATGGGAAACCTTGTATTCCAAGCCGTTCGGTCCATGGTCTCCGGCCTCGGTTTTGAGGGCGAGGACCCAAAACTCCTCTTCACCCGCACCTTTGTGTTTGCCTTTCTTCTCCTGGCAAGCCAGCAAATCTGTGAGATCGGGCTGAATATTTCCGCTCAGATCATACAAATGCTCCAGATACCAAGCAGTGTTACCGTGACCATTCCGGATGAGAGCAATTTTAATATTGGGGCGTCCTGGCTGCTGATCATCATTGTTGGCTTTGTAGTTATGTGGCAGTTTGTTAAGCTGTGCTTTGAAGTGGCGTAACGGTATGTAGTGACCGCTGTTCTGGTGCTAATGGCGCCGCTTGCATTCGGACTGGGCGGCTCAAAGAGCACAGAGGACATCTTCAAGGGCTGGTGCCGGATGTTCGCTTCAATGTGTCTGATGATGGTTATGAACATCATCTTTTTGAAGCTGCTGATTTCCGCAATGGGCTATGTGCCGTCCGGTTTGGGAGTGCTGCCCTGGATGCTTCTGATTGTCGGCATTGCAAGAGTAGCCCGAAAAATAGACAGCGTTGTGGCACGAATCGGCCTAAATCCCGCAATCACCGGGGATGGGCTTGGGCGTGGTTTACCTGGTATGGTGGCCTTTGCGGCCATTCGCGGGCTTGGAATGGCTGTAACCCGCTCCGCATCGGCCGCATCAAAGGGAAGCGGCGGCGCAAAGCCCCACGGCGGCCACGCTGCAGGCAGCTCCAGCACCCCGCCGCCTTCTTCGCCTCCATCCGGGGGTGGGGGGGCTACGCCGCCTGGCGGCGGGTCAGGTCAGGGTGGCCCAGGCCGCGGTCAGTCTGGAACGCACCGGGAGAGTGAACGGGCTGCATATGCGGCAAGCACAAGCGCGCAGCAGTCTGCCTCTACTGAAACACAGACAGCGCCGCCTTCAACGCGCAAGGATCAGCCCAAGTCCGGAGGCCCAAGCTGCCCGCCGGACGCAAAGCCAACCCGGCATACATCTGTTCCTCCCGAGCAGAGAAGCGGTGGAGCCGGTGCCGGCCAGCGCTTCAGAATAAACACGATACTTATGGGGCAGGTGCCAGAAGGGGCTGAGGCGGCCACGCAGGCAGCATCTTCCCAGCATCAGTCCGCAGCACATTCCAAACAGGCTACCGATGCGGCAGGTACTTTTTCACACTCCTATCGGAAAACCGGAAAAGAAGCATTTCGTATCACATCGGAGCGGCAATCGTCTCAGCAAGCCACTCAGGACCGTCCGCAGCGGCCTCCGATACGCCAAAACGGTACGCCTAAAATCTCCACTCCTCCAGGCGTATCTGCGCCCGGGAAAAGCGACTATGGGGCAGGAAAAGAGCTGGATTCCAGTTATAGAAGGGACATACAGCCCCCAACCGATACGGCAGGGACGCGGCGGGCTCCCAGTCCCAGCCGCCCCCCTGTGGGCGGTACCCAGCCCCCGGCTGGTACGGCAGGGACGCAGCGGGCCTCCAGTTCCGGCCAGCCTCACGTGGGCAGCTCACAGCCCACGATCGGCACAGCATGGGCACGGCGGCCTCCCGGCTCAAGCCAGCATCCTGGGGAGGACACCCAGCCCATGACCGATATGGCAGGGGCACAGCGGGCCTCCGACCCCAGCCGGCCTCCCGTGGGCGGCACCCAGCCCCCAGCCGGTACGGCAGGAGCGCGGCAGCCCTCCGGTCCCAGCCGGCCTCCCGTGGGCGGCACTCAGCCTCCGGCCGGTACAGCAGGGACGCAGCGGGCCGCTGGTCCCAGCCGGCCTCCCATAGGGGGCACGCAGGCTTCCACCGGGGCAAAGGAATCACGCAGAATTTCTGGCGCCCCAAGGCCGCCTACAATCCAAACGGCTTCCGAAGAAACCACGGCAAAAGACAGTTCGGCGGGGACTCACCGGATCAAACGGCCGGCGGCTCCGCCCAATGGCAACACATCCAAAAAACGCAATAAGAAAAAATAATTGAAATCCTCAAGGAGCATGGGTGAGCCGCATAGGAAGCGCCCATGCTCCGCCTTTAGAAATTAGAGTCAAACGGGAATCAGAAGGAGGCGTATTTAGTATATGAACGATTATCAGTCCGGATCAGGAGGAAAGGGTATTCGTGTCGCCGCAGCGGCCGCGAATATTGCCCGCGGCGCCGCCTATGGAGGGGTGTACGGCGCGGCTGCCGAGGCCGCCAAGTCTTTTCTGCCGGAGCTTATCAAGTTGGGTGTGATCCTTCTGTTCGTGGTTGTTTTGTTCCCCCTGTTCGCCTTCGTGTCGCTCCCCAATATTCTGTTCGGCTTCAACAGCTCGACAGATCAGGAAATCATCGAATTTACAGACTCTGCTCAAGAACTGACCCAAATTTATGACCGGGCGACCTCCCGGACTCCGTCCATTTTGGAGCGCCTGGTGAATACGATCCTGCCCGGTTTTCGACTTCCAGACGGGAGCGCTCAGTATGACAGCTATTCCGTCACTGAAAATCTGGGGAACTTGAATCAATACTGGCTGGTTGCCATCGGATCGACCAAGTATAAACAGGATTTGACGGCCATGGACGAGGCCGCCGTAGATGACTTGATATACGGTAAGCTGGATTATTCCACCTCTCTGATTGACCGGGTACTGAACATTACTGTCTGGGACATGACTCCGGAGGCATATATGGAAAAGCTCGGCTTCACCGATGAGGAAAAGGAATGGGCCTCCCTCCTGTACTCCGTACTGGTGGATGATCAGTCTGTATCATATGACGATACGGACGGGGATGGCTACTACAACACCGATTACGGCGATGTGACCTTTGAGCATCAGGACACCCCGGTGGTGTACTACAATCAGACGGACGCCCGTTGGGGCAACAAGCTCTATGGGAAGACCGGGACGATTGGCGCGGAGGGCTGTGGGCCGACCGCGCTGGCCATTGTGGTGGCCACGCTGGTGGATTCATCCGTTACGCCTTACGATGTGGCGAAATGGTCGGCGGAGACCGGCCACCGCTGCGAGGGGAACGGAAGCTATCACAGTCTGATCCCGGATGGCGGCGCACACTATGGGCTCACAGTAACCGGGATTGGAAACAACAGCACCAAGCTGGTAGAGGCGCTTCAGGACGGGAAACTGGTGATCGCCCTGATGTCAAAAGGGCATTTTACAAACGGCGGACATTTTATTGTCCTGCGCGGCATCACAGAAGATGGAAAAATATTGGTTGCCGACCCGGCCAGCGTCAAAAGAAGCAATCAGGAATGGGAGCTCGGCATTGTAGTGAATGAAGCCCGGCGCGGGGCCGCTGCGGGCGGTCCCTTCTGGGTATTTTCTTAGGGGGTGCAGCATACATGGATAAAATTTGCTGGATAAGGGCGTTCAGACTGCGGCATAGGGTGACGATTGCGGAACTGGCCTTCTGTGCCGGGATCTCATCCCAGCTGCTCAGTCTGATTGAGCTGGATTCTGGCCGGCAGTCGCCGCAGCATGAGGCCATGCTGAGACGCGCCTGCGCAGCTCTGATGTCCGCACGTCATGCGGAACTGGCCCAGATGGAAGCTGAGCTGTCGGCCTGTCCCAATATCTTTACGATGGAACAGGGGGATCAGGATGGGGTATGAAACTTATCACATTCCGGTAAATTACACCGACGCCGGAAAACTATTCGGCCTGTTCGAGATCCGGAATGTAGTGGAGGCTGTCCTGATCGGACTTCCGGTGCTTGCTCTCTGCGCCAGGTTTCTGCCGCTGGTGATTACCTGGAAGATCACTGTCTCCCTGTTCTTTTTGGTCCCCACAGTTGGCTTTGCACTGATTGGGCTCAAGGACGACAGTTTGACAAGATACCTAAAAACATGGTGGATCTGGCGCCAACGCCGCCGGGTCGTAACATATCGAGGAGAGGTGCATCCGCATGAATCTGAAAGACGTTATCTTCGGCAATTCCGCTGCGGCCGTCCATGACTTAGGCGGCTCCTATTCCGGGAGCAGCCAGGAGTGGCTGCCCATCAAGGATATTCTGAAAGGAGTCATCATAACCCGGGACAAGCGCTTTGTCAAAGTGCTGGAACTTCTGCCAGTCAATTTCTACACACTTTCAGAAACGGAACAGGGCAACGCAATCGCCGATTTCGCCGCCTATCTGAAGGTGGCTCCCGATCAGCTGCAGATCAACGTCCTGACTCAAAAATTCAATCTGAACGGCTATCTGAAGCTGATGAAGAATTGTTTGGACTGTGAGCAGAACGAAAGCTGCCGTGAAATGATTCTGGAGAGTATGCAGTATGTCCCCCAGCTTGTAGAGCGAGAGGCCATCACCCACCGCTTTTTCCTGACCTTTTCTTATGAGCCAGGTATGAAAGCGGCAAACAATTCTCCAGGCGCCATCGCCGCCCGTCTTAACGAACAGGCGGAAGTAGCGCGGCGCTATCTGGACCGATGCGGGATTTCGGTTCTGGAACCGGAGTATGTGGACAATTTTGTTCTGGAGCTCTTTTATGAACTGGTCAATAAGCATACCTCGCAGCATATCAGGCTCCCAGAGGGTGCGTATGATATGCTGGGGACCATCCACGGTATTTACGATGAAAGCGTTGTCGGCACAGCCCTGGAGCAGAAGCCGGAAAGTCCCGGCGCCAAAAAGAAAAAGTGGTTTATGCCAAAGAAAAAAAGCGCGGAGCTGCCTGGGCTGGAGGGCGGCGCGACAACAATCCCTGATCTGATCGCGCCCACCTCCATTGACACGCACTCCCCTCACTTCCTTCTGGTGGACGGCGTGTACCACACTTATCTTTACATTGCCGGGTATGGATACGCCACAGTGGTGGGAAAAGGCTGGCTCACCCCGCTGATTGAAGCGGGAGAGGGTGTCAGTGTCAGCTTCCAGCTGCGAAAACAGCCACGGGAAAAAATCCTCAGTTCCATTTCTCAGACCACCATGATTAACCGCTCCCGGATGCGGGATGTTGGTGATACCAGGAGCGACTTCGAGGAATTGGGCGACGCCATCAACGCAGGGCTCTATTTGAAAGAGGGGATCAACCGCGAGGGCGAGGATCTGTACTTTATGTACACGCTGATTGAGGTAGTGGCTGATGATCTGGAGACGCTGGAGCAGCGGGCCGCAGCGGTGGAAACGCTATGTGTCGCTTCGGATATGCTGGCGAAACGCTGTGAATTCAAAAACGAACAGGCGTTTTTATCATTCCTCCCCGGCCTGGGGCTTGATCCGGATATTGAGCGGAAAAGCAGAAGAAACGCTCTGACCACCGGTGTGGCCGGAGCGTTTCCTTTTGCCTCCTATGAGCTCAGCGATTCCGGCGGCATTTTCCTGGGCTTGAATCTCTACAACCGCTCCCCCGTGCTGATCGACTTTTATGATGACTATAAGTACACCAACGGCAATTTCGCCGTATTCGGGTCTACCGGCGCCGGAAAGTCTACCATCCTGCAATCTATCGGGAAACGGGTGCGGGAACAGGGGCGCAAGGTCATCTGCATTGTCCCGGAAAAAGGTCATGAGTACCGCCCCCTGTGTGAATCCCTCGGCGGCCAGTTTATCAAGCTCGGCCCGGCGTCTCCGGACTGCATCGGGCTGATGGAGATCAGGCGCTTCCGGGAGGACCCATACAGCTCCCGGTCCTCCGGGGACCGGCGGGAATCCCTTCTGGCGGAAAAGGTGTCCTGGCTGAGTGTGTGGTATTCCCTGCA
>OLGF01004433.1_pt1 | contig 10421 bp, 8 predicted proteins | sample 1604971 | NCBI WGS metagenome assembly OLGF01 (sample SAMEA3888902, study PRJEB22519) | human gut metagenome | biome: human gut; feature: human-associated habitat; material: faeces | place: Denmark | collected 2011 | reverse complement strand
GACCGTAGGGAGTGATAACTTCTTTAACTTCAATCAATTCCCTCACTTGCGAAACGTGAATACGTTTAACATTAGAATAGGTTTAATAGACAAATTAGGATATGAAGTATTTTGTAAAAAAATCAGTCTTACTACTGTTGGTAGTCTTGGCTTTTTGTGCGTGTGACAACAGCAATGACAATAATGACAATGGTGAAGTTATTCAGCCAAAGCCACAGTCATCGAAAACTGTCGTCAATTATACTGGCGAAGTAGAGTTTGTGGTGGATGCGCCACAAATTCGTGAGGATATAGAGCAGGATTTGAAGGCAAACCCTCCTTTTGGAGGAAGTAAGAAATATCAGTTTGTCATAAAAAAACACTCGACGCTTCCTGCTTTATATATGCTATATGCGGTGAATCCTGAGGACGATAAGTCTGCTGACGGATATATACTGGACATCGCTGGTAAAGTGGAGAGTAAGGACAATTATAGATTGTTCCCTGCCGCATCTGGACAAGGTTGGTATAAGATGGATATTGTGCCTGTCGACACAAAGGATGGCAAGCCTGTTGCAACATACGATGTGTTTATGCAGCTAAATATTCCTTCTTCTTTGGTTGGTAGCAAGATGTATTTCTGCGAAGACCTTACGGCAGAATATCGCCAGAAGTTCCCTAATGAAGACATTCATGCCGTGGTTCGCCGTTTGGTTCTTTCTTATGTCAGTGGGGGTGATATTATAAATGAATAGGAACATATCTGATCAGAAGATTTTTTAGAAATAATATAGTATCAGCACTTTTTGCTTCGTTTGCAAGCAAAGAGTGCTTTTTTTATGCCTTCAGATGAGCTGGAGGCTTAGCGGAAGGCTTAGTTGCCGGCGATGAGGCTTAGTAGGAGGCGAACCGGTAGGACGCCTATTGCCGGGGAGGCTTTTTTTCCTTACTTTTGCATTCAGAAATAATCAATGATTGGGATTATGGAAAAAGTAAAGAAAATACCTCCACAGGAAGCGTCTCAGACTAATCCAGTGGCAAAGCCTGAGGATACCAAGGGCGGAATCAATAACATGGTATCATCCGGGTTGAAAGGAGCAAAGCTGGCATCTGGGTTGAAAGGAGCAAAGCTGGCTGAACAGGCTGAAGAGAATGAAGAGATGCCCATGCATCACCTGATTGCCGATAAGGATTATCCGTCGGGCATCAGAGAATGGATGATCACTTCGCCTTCTGAACTCAAGTATCCTACGCTGGTGGTGGCTGCTGCCATGCTCAGCGTTTATCTTACACGTGTCAGAATACAGTATGTGTATGATAATCAGGGAGAAAAATCGGCCATCGTGCTGCAGGTCATCGTAGAGGGCGAGCAGTCGAGCGGAAAGTCGTTTGCCAGATACATCATGCGTACCCTGATGAAACCTTTCATTGAGCGCGACAGCGAAATGAGAGCCAAGGAGCAGGAGTATGCTGCCCTGAAGCGACGCCAGGGAAAGAAGGATGGCAAGCTGCCACCCGAACCGAAGACCGACATCACCATCCTGCCCGAAACCGTATCGCTCACCATGTTTATCAAGCGATGCGATGCTGCCGTCAAGCTCTATGGTGCTCCGAAGACGCTCTTCGAATTTGCCGATGAGATTTCTGCCATCGTGCATTCTGCCAAGCGCCAGTTTGCCGACCTCTCGCAGGTTATCAAGACCGCATACGATCTGGGCAGCGTCTATGGTCAGGATTTCATGAGCGAAACCAGCTATAGTGCCATGGTAGATGCCTTGCTGTCGTTCGTTTTCTGCGGCACCCAGAGTGCGGTGAGCAGATATATGAACAAGGCTGCCATTGAGGGCGGTTCGGTTACTCGTACTATTTTATGCCCGCTCATCAGTCATCTGGGCGACAATCCGCCTCAGTTTCAGGCGTTGACCGATACGCAGCGTAAGGAGCTGGAGAATACGTTGGATAAGCTCTTCGGGTTGTGCTATGAGGAAGATGGAAAATTCCATCAGGAGATAGAGGAAGATATGAGCTGGCTCAACAAGACGGTGGTAAAATGGTGTAACGACTGCCGCCAGCAGGTGGTGAAAACCATGTCCAAGTCGATGGATGTCTTCTACAAGCGCAGTTCGGTTTCAGCCTTCCGCATCGCTGCCCTCATGCAAGTGTTATACAAGGTTGAGGGGAAGAAAAGCGAGAAGGAAATCCGGAAACTGGTTAGGCAGACCTATCTGGCTTGTGCCGACCACATCTTGCGTAATATGTTGCAGCGGTGGGGCAAGGCTTTCGAGCAGATTTCTGCCGAGGGCGAAGGAGAGCCTTATCATACTGTAGACTATTTCAGCGAGTTGCCGCAGGAATTCTCTTATCAGTTCCTGGAGGAATTTCTGAAGCAGAAAGGGCTCAAGACGCCTGCCCGCAACATGGTGTGCAACTGGCGCAGGTGGGGATGGCTCGAAAAACCAGCAAAGGGCGAGGATAGAAAGGTGCTTAGAAAGACGCAGCAGAAAGGCACTATTGGTGATGGTAATATTAAAAAAGACAATTAGAAGATGGCAGAATATATTGATTCAAATACGCTCTCTAAACTGAGAGCTATCAGCATCCTGGAGGTTGCTGATGAATTGGGAATGGGTTTGCGGTATCATAATGCCCTTTGTATCAGTCATAATGATACAAATCCGAGTTTGCATTTCTGGACTTCCACCAACACTTGTCATTGCTTTGCATGTGGGTGGGGTGGAGATAATATCGACCTGGTGATGAAACGGGAGAATCTCTCTTTTTCGGAGGCTTGCCAATGGCTGTGCAGAAGATTCAATATCAGCGCCGGTAATCATTCTGCGGGAAACCGTAAGGATGTGCTTCATCGGGATAAAGCTGTTGCTGGGCATAGAAAATCTGAATGTGATACGGACAGACTCAATCTCAGAGGCGAGTTTCAGCATAAGCCTGACGTAGATTATCTGATGCGTATGCTCATGGGTAAGAAACTGACAGATAAAGCCAAGGATTTCCTGTTCTATCAGAGAAAGTTGCGCCCGGAATATATCTATTGGTGTAGAGTGGTGAGCACAGATTTCTCCATTGCTGGCTATCGCTTTGGTGGAAAGTTTTTTGATGGTCCTTCCCTGTTGATTCCCTATTATGACGTTCATGGCAATCTGCTGACGGTTCAGAGCAGATATCTGGGAGATAAGACTGAAGAAAAACCGCGGTTTAAGTTTGCACCAGGTAGCAAGCCGATGGTATATGGGATGCAGATATTGCCGCAGGTGACAGAAAAAGAGCCATTGGTTATTACCGAGGGATGTACCGACTGCTGGAGCGCTATGTCTATGGGTTACAAGGCAATAGCCATCCCGAGTGCTACGCTTTGTAATGAAGAATGTCGCAATCTTTTAGCGGGAAGGAATCTTCACATGTGGCCTGATCAGGACAAACCGGGCATCGGTCTTTATATGAAACTGAAGGAAATGTTCCCTCAGCTGGTGTACCATCAGTTGCCGGAAAGTTGCAAGGATTTGTCTGATTATTACCAGTCGTTTTACGTTCAGAAAATGTGAAAGTGAATGTGAATTTCAAATGTTTTTCTATTGTTGTTTTTAAGTTGTTACGTGTTATGATGAAGTTGTGTTTAAATCGTTTTCGTAGAGATCATGGCGCCATTGTTGGTCGCCTTAGTCAGGAAGTAGTTAATCGCCAGGGTATCGTTGTAGGCCATCAGTACATTTGTGATACGATGGAGCGCGAGGGTGGCTGTCTGGAGCCGGGTGAATATCACATCATGGTGGCTAAATGCAAATGCTTCGCCCGCCAGATGATTTTTCTCGAACCGATAAGGGATGATTCTTCTTCATCTTCCTCTCTTCCTCTCCCCGAAACCTGCAAGCTTTGCCGCATGGAGCGCAAGAGTCATGAGTTCGGGTTTCTGGAAGAACTTTATGCCCTTCCTTGTCCCATGATACAGCCGGGCAATGGTCCGTTCCGTCTGCGCCAGGGTGGCATCTTGGTGGGCGAGGCCCATGCGCCCGGGTTCGTACTCAAGAGTCAGGAACGCTTCCTCCAACTCTTCGACCGGGTCAGCAAGATGCTCAGACGTGGGGGTGAGGTGGTCATCAAGATAGAGTAGGTTGGGGAGAAGAGTGGCACTTATCAACAACTTGACTCTCTTTATGTAAGAATGCCAAATCAAGTGGATCACATTATGCTCTTTGCTTGATTTGGTATTCTATATGTGTTGAGGCGTATGTCATCTCGGGGAAGAGAGTGTGACTTATGGAACGAAATAGAGGAAAGGATAGGTTTAGGGCAGTAGTGGTACCATATAAATAGGTACGCAAAGCGTATCGCCATCCTTCTTCAAATCTTTGGTATAAACTAGATATTTGTGGGCGATTCTCGAAGAATACTTTTCTGAGAATTTGTCCAAAGAGGTATGTGCTTTATAGCCAGATGACTTTACTTCAATCGGGCTCACCTTGCTGCCATCTGATAGCAGAAAGTCTATCTCGTAATATCCTTTTCCATCTAGTTTGAGGATTGTATGATAGTACAAGTCCTTGCCTGAAGCTTTGAGCATTTGGGCCACTACATTCTCATAGACGTATCCTAAGTTGGCATCCAGCTTGTCACTCAATAGTTTTTGATAGATGACATTGTCTGTGAATGATTTGGATTTGAATGCTAATGTGATGAAAAGTCCTGTATCTGAAGCATACATTTTGTAGCGTTGCAAGTCTTTGGTCAAGGCTAGTCCTACGTTTGGATCGTTGGTATGATAGGCTATGTTGGCTACTCTTGATTCTTCCATCATTTGCACAATGTCGGTTACTCTATCAGCTTTTTCTCCTGGTATAACGGAAGATACACTATATCTAGTTGCATTCTTGCTTAGCTGCGATGGGATGGCATCGTACATGGATGAGGCTTTTCCCGAAGTGTCTATCTTTCGGAGATCTTCTTCATATAGAGCGATAATGTCACGTTTCACCGTGTCTACAGCACTGAGATTGTTGGTCTTGATGTACTTGTCTACAGCTTGTGGCATCCCCCCAACCAACATATACAGTCTAAAATCACGTATCAGCTTTCTATGCGTAGCATCGCCCAGACTTTGGCGAGCTGCTAAGACTTTTCTAAGCAAGGGAATGGTTACGCTGTCGCCTAGTGCCCATCTGAATTCTTCGAAATCCATGGGGTGCATGGAAATGCGTGTCTCTTCGCTAGGAATGATAATGGACTGAACATTCTTGCGAATGGAAATCAATGAACCTGTCTCGATATAGTCGTATCTGTGATCTTTTACAAGATGCTTGATGGCTTGGCGTGCTTTGGGGTTGTTTTGCACTTCATCAAAGACAATGAGTGATTTTCTTTCTTTGAGATCTACATTGTAGTTGAGCTGCAGGCGAAGGAATATGTAGTTTAAGTCAGAGAGGTCCTCAAACAAGGCATTGACTTCTGGGGATGTCTTTGAAAAATCAATGAGAATGTATGAGTCATACTCATTTTTGGCAAACTCTTCCACTATGGTTGACTTGCCAATTCGTCTGGCTCCTTCTATCAAAAGTGCCGTTTCTCCATCACGCTCTTCCTTCCATTTGAGCATGTCTTGATATATTTTCCTTCTAAAAACTGTCTCTGTACTCATATTTGTCTAATTATTAGTTGATTATGCGTGCAAAGATACAACTTTTGCCGAAATCCGCAAAATGTTTTAACCTTATTTTGCCGAAATCCGCAAAATGTTTTTATCTGTTTTTGCCGAAATCCGCAAAATGTTGCATGGGTTCTCAGGAATGTTATTTGATTTTTCCCCATCATCTTTTGGGGATTTGCCACTTTGCCATCTCTGGGATTCTTTCTACTTTTGTAGCAGATGATCGCTAAGCGGTGACGTGACTCGCTCAGCAGCGTACTTCGGATGCAGGATGTGCTACTGATACGGGCAATGGTCCCTTCACGCTTCGTCAGGGCGGCATCTTGGTGGGCGAGGCCTGTCCTCTCGGCTTCGTAGAAGTTTCATTGCGTAAAAATCATCATGTTTTTACGTAATGAAACTTTTTTTTACCGAAAACTCCCTTCGGAACAGAAAAAAAGGGCTATGCCACAGATAATCTTCTTCATTTTGACTTATTAAATTGTAGCGTTAGTTAAATTTGAGGGCAAAAGTACAAAGAATATTCGAGAAAACAAACGGAAAATGGAGATTTCTTCGTATCTTTGCACACATATTTTGTAAGATTATGAAGAAACTGTATATTCTTTTGTGTGGGGCAACGGTGGCCCTGCTGATGGCGGCATGCCAGGGAGGAAAGACGGCTGCTGCTGATGCGGAGGCTGGCGATACCCTGGAGATGAAGTACGCCAAGTTGCTCACCATCGTGAAACATGGTGATGGTGAAGATGCTTCCGATGCTGCAGAAGGCATTGATTATCAGTATGCTGAGGCTATCATCGCTAACCCCTGGAAGGCGGGGACGCTGCTGCATCGCTACATCCTCATCCCAAAGGGAAAGGAGGGGGATAAGACGGTTACCCGACTCGCCCTGCAGCGCACTTCGGGCATGGGATGCACTACCGATACCGTGAGGACACCGGTGGAGAGGAGTGCCGTTTTCATCGCTCCCCATTGCCAGCTGATGTACGAACTGGGATGCCAGCAGGCTATCCGTGGCGTCTGCGACCTCAATTACATCAATATTCCGGATGTCAGGAAGAGGGCTGCTTCTGCAGGGAAGGCTTCTTCCGGAAATGCTTCTGCCCAGAATTCCATCGTGGATTGCGGTTCCAGCATGGCTCCCGACATCGAGCGCATCATCGCCCTGAAACCCGAAGCCATCCTCGTTTCACCCTTCGAGAACAGCGGTGGATATGGCAAGCTCGACAAGCTGCATATCCCCATCATTGAAGCTGCCGACTATATGGAGTCTTCGCCACTGGGAAGGGCGGAATGGATGAAATTCTACGGCATGCTCTTTGGAAAAGACAAGAATATTTCAACTACTGTTGCCGGAAAAGCATTAACTACTGTTGCCGGAAAAGCATCAGAGGCTACTCTTCCTGCATCTTGCGAATTAAAGGCTGATTCTCTTTTTGCGAAGATTGAAAAGGAGTATCTGAAGTTGAAGGCTGAGGCTGGAAAGCTGCCCAAGGGACTTTCGATATTGACCGAAAGAAAAACGGGCAATGTATGGTATGTGCCTGGTGGACAGAGCACTATCGGCATTCTCCTGAAGGATGCCAACGCCCGTTATATCTTCTCGGATGATAAGCACAGCGGAAGTCTGCCGATGAGTCCGGAGCAGATTCTGGCGAAGGGAAGCCAGGTGGATGTATGGGCATTCAAATACTTCGGAGGTGCTCCTTTGTCGCAGGTTCAGCTGCTTCAGGAATATGACGGTTACAAGGCTCTTGCCGCCTTCAACCGGGGCAATATCTATCAGGTAGATACCTCCACGGTGCCTTATTTCGAGCTTACGAGCTTCCATCCCGAGCTGCTGCTCAGAGAGTTCATCATCCTGGCGCATGGCAGCCGGTTCGGCAAATTGAAATTCTATAAGAAATAGGGCTTTAATCAGAGATTTTACAAGAAATAGTTTTAGTGAATGAAAACCATCGTTTTAGGGGCAATCGCCATTATCATACTGTTTTTCGCCAACCTGGCATGGGGGAGTGTAAACATCCCGTGGCAGGATGTGGGGGCGATTATTTCGGGCTCTCAGACCGACGAAACCTACCGCTATATTCTGTTGGAATCGCGACTGCCGGCGGCGATTGCCGCTTTGCTTTCGGGCGCAGCCCTCGCCACGAGCGGCTTGCTCCTGCAGACAGCCTTCCGCAACCCCCTGGCGGGTCCTGACGTATTCGGTATCAGCAGCGGAGCCGGACTGGCTGTTGCCATTGTGATGCTCGCCTTTGGCGGCAACATCGCCCTGGGCGATTTCATGGGTGCAGACTTTCTAGGCAATGGTGCCACAGCTGGAGTAGGAGTGAGCGGTTTTCTCGCCATTCTCATCGCAGCCTTCGTGGGAGCGATGCTCGTGATGGCTGTCATCACCTTCTTTTCTGCCATCGTGCGCAGTCATACGGTGCTGCTCATCATCGGTCTGATGGTGGGCTATCTTGCCAGCAGCGCCATCTCACTGCTCAATTTCTTCAGCACGGCAGAGGGCGTGAAATCGTATATGGTCTGGGGCATGGGAAGCTTTGGCAATGTTTCGGCTGCGCAGGTATTATGGTTCATTCCGCTTGCCCTCATCGCCCTCATCGCCTCCCTGCTCCTTGTCAAATCGCTGAATGCCATGCTGTTAGGCGAACAGTATGCCGAGAATCTGGGTTTCAACATCAGGCGTCTGCGCATCGTTCTGCTCATCATCACCGGTCTTCTTACGGCTGTGGTTACCGCCTTCTGCGGTCCCATCGCCTTCATCGGCCTGGCAACGCCGCATATCGCCCGCCTCATCATCGGCACGGAGAATCATCGCCGTCTGTTGCCCGTCACGATGCTGATGGGTGCATCCATTGCCCTCCTCTGCAATCTCTTCTGCACCCTTCCGTCGGACGGTGGCATCATCCCGCTGAATGCCGTCACCCCGCTGTTCGGCGCCCCCGTCATCATCTATGTTTTGGTGAAGAGGAGATAGGGAAAAAGCCAGAGTTTTGCTTAGTTTTTTGCTGGGCTCAACTGTATAGATAGTGTATGAAACAGGAAAAGAATATAGAACGAATGTATCGTCAGCATTATGAGAAGATGTATAATCTGGCCAGGTGCATCCTAAGCGCGTGAAGGAGAGGGGCAAAGCTGTATGATGAGTTAAGAATGCTAAAAAATAATCATGGGTAATGTGTTTACTCATCTATTCTTTGTATCTTTGCAAAGTAGAATTGAGTAATTCGTGACGAAGAATTGAGTAATTCGTGACGAAGAATTGAGTAATTCGTTATAAAGAATAGAGTTGTTTAATATTACAAATTAAAGAATATGGGTGAGTATAGAAGACCACATTACAACTTGATGTTGAGTAGGTTGAGCGAAAGACGTAAGTGTATATTTGTTTTGGCAGGACCAAGACAGGTTGGCAAATCAACAGTTATGGCGCAAATAGCAGAGACCATTGATAAGGTAGTATTTCAATTTAATGCTGATTCTGTAAATGAAGAAGATTCGGATTGGATTCGACGTTCTTGGGAGTCTGTTCGAAGCCGAATGGATATTCAGCATTTGCAAGAAGCTGTTCTTGTAATAGACGAGATACAGAAAATACGCAGATGGAGTGAATATGTGAAGAGAGAGTGGGATGCCGATACCCTAAATCATGTAAACCTGAAAGTCGTATTGCTGGGTTCGTCTCGCTTGCTTTTGCGCAAAGGGCTAACCGAGTCTTTAGCTGGTAGATTCGAGTTGATTCGTATGGGGCATTGGACTTTTCCGGAAATGAAAGCTGCCTTCGGGTTATCACTCCAACAATGGATTTATTTTGGAGGTTATCCAGGCTCGGTGGATTATATAGGGGATTTTAGGCGTTGGAGGAAATATGTCAAGGATTCTCTTGTGGCACCTGCCATTGAAAAGGATGTTCTCTTGACTTCGAATATTTACAAGCCTTCACTCATGTCACAGCTTTTTGAGGTAGGTTGTTCTTATTCTGGTGAGTTGTTGTCACTCACCAAAATGCTTGGACAATTGCAAGATGCAGGCAATGTCACGACTTTGTCTTCTTATCTCGAAATATTGAAGCAAGCCAACTTGCTTTGCGGACTTCAAAAGTTTGCATGCGATGAGGCTCGTAAGAGACAGTCTATCCCAAAGTTTACAGTGTTTAACAATGCTTTGTTCACGGCATATCGCGGTAAGGGGTTTGACAAAGATTATGTTGACCCAATGATTTGGGGCAGATGGGTGGAATCGGCAGTGGGTACTTGTCTTCTCGATTTTGTGGAGGACAATGACTGTCATCTCTATTATTGGCGAGATCATAATAATGAGGTGGATTATATCCTGGAGTCACAAGGAGATTTCGTTGCCATAGAGGTTAAGAGTGGAAAGAGAGGCATGAATAGTGGTATTCCTATGTTTCAAGAGAAATTCCATCCTCTGAAATCAATCGTTGTTGGCACCGATGGTATTCCATTTGAAGAATTCTTCTGTATGGATATCATGCAATTGTTTGAATAAAAATTGGAAAATCATCTATCGATATGATGCGGAATACGATAGAATTATTCTTGTTGACTTATGGAATATGAGACGAAATCCCAAGTACCTGATTAGGCAGTTCAGAAGAAAACTATAAGAAAAAGTAAACAGCCAACTTTCAATTGGGATATTGAAGGTTGGCTGTCTTCATTTAAGAAATGCAGATTTTTAAAGTAGCATTCTTACTTATTCACGACATTAATCGGATTGCCCTCGAGAAATGCCTTTACGTTGGCGGCTACCTGCT
>OLGF01004429.1_pt1 | contig 10426 bp, 6 predicted proteins | sample 1604971 | NCBI WGS metagenome assembly OLGF01 (sample SAMEA3888902, study PRJEB22519) | human gut metagenome | biome: human gut; feature: human-associated habitat; material: faeces | place: Denmark | collected 2011 | reverse complement strand
TCATCTGCTTCGGCGATTCCAACACATACGGCTATGACCCCCGCTCCTATCTGGGTGGCCGCTACGCTGCGGACAGCCGGTGGGTGGATATCCTGGCCGAGGAAACCGGCTGGACCGTCCGTAACCTGGGTGAAAACGGCCGGGAGATTCCCACGTCGGTCCCTGACTTTCCTGCTGATACCGATCTGCTGATCATCATGCTTGGGACCAACGATCTGCTCCAGGGCAGAAGTCCGGAACAGGCCGTTAAACGGTTGGATCGGTTCCTCTCTGGCATCTCCCTGGATCGAAGCAAGATCCTGGTGATCGCCCCGCCGCCGATGACTCTGGGAGCGTGGGTACCCAGCCAGCAGCTCATTGATGACTCCCACGCCTTTGTCTGGCTCTGTCAGGCCCTGGCGGAGCATCTGGGCATCTGCTTCGCCGACGCCGGGAAGTGGGACATCCCCTTGGCCTACGACGGCGTCCACTTTATGGAGCAGGGGCACAGAGCCTTTGCCGCCGGACTTCTGGAGGAACTCAAATGAAACGAATCCTGCCTATCCTTTTATCTCTTCTGCTGTTGACCGGGTGCGGCGGAAACTCCGCGGATGGATACCAGCAAATCACCCAAGAGGAGGCCAAAGAGATGATGGACACCCAGGAAGTCATCATCCTGGATGTGCGGGAGCAGGACGAGTACGACAACGGCCACATCCCCGGCGCGGTCCTGATGCCGGTGGGGAGCATCGACGAGGATACCGCCGCTGAGGTGATCCCCGAAAAGGATTCCGCAGTTCTGGTGTGCTGCCGCAGTGGGAACCGCAGCAAGACGGCATCCTCTGCCCTGGCGGAACTGGGCTACACCAACATCTACGAATTCGGCGGTATCAACACATGGCCCTATGCAACCGAGCCGTAAGGTAAAGAAATCTGTAAGTAGTGCAAAATCTACATCGCTATACACAAAGAAAAACACGGCAAACACTCAGGCTACTTAAAGTATAACTGTGGAGGGATCATATGAGTCGTACCAGACTACTACATATCCTTTCAATTTTAGAGACTGAAACAAATGTATCCTGTGGCCTAACACTACAAGAAATTTGTCGCATTTTATTTGAAAGATATCCAGAGGAGGCTTGCTCTGAACAGCGGGTTCGTGAAGACATCTCTATTCTCCAGACGCTCAGTGAAGAGAAACTCATGGCGTTTGAACTAAAGCACGAGACCGGGCCTCACAATCAACGAAGATATAAACTTTATCATCCTACATTCGGATTAAATGAAGCTCGAATGGTGTTTGATTCAATTTCCATTAGCCAGTTTTTGAGTCAATCACAAAAGAATTCACTTATATCTCAACTGGAAGGATTTCTTTCCCACAGTGAAGTACAACAGTTGAAACAACGTGTTCGCGTAAGGCCTTGTTTAATGCAGAACGAGATGCTTCCACAAACACTTCAAGTAATTTATAGGGCTATCGATAAACGAAAATGTCTGTGCTTCGATTATACAAAATTTGATTTGAAGGGGCGACAACAGATAAGAAAAACTTACCGTCACATTCGCCCAATTCAAGTTGTATGGGAGCAGGAACATTATTATTTGGTGGCCATAAATCCAGAACACGCCGAAAATGACCAGCAAAGGAATTACCGCATTGACCGAATGAGAAATGTCGCCTTTGATACTGGGGAATGGAAGCAAGTGAACACACTCGGGTTCAGCTATGGTCAATTTGATATGTTCTCCTCCAAAGAAAAACGGACTGTGAAATTTAGAGTTCATCAGGACCTTCTTGATATGGTATTTGAAACATTTGGAACTCACATTATATGCCATCCTGATGACGAACGGCAGGAGTGGATTGTATTCTCTGCTGAAGTAGAATTATCTGGCGGCTTTGACCGATGGGTGCTCCGGCAAACAGATAAAATAGAAGTGTTAGCCCCCCCCTCGGTACGCAATCGTATCAATCAGCTACTGCAAAATATTATCGCAAGCTACCGCGAATAAAGCGGTAGCTTTTTTATTAGTTTTTCATATTTCAAAAAACTAATTTGTTATTCTTATAATAGAGTCATTATAAATTCGGAGGTCACCCATGAGATATGAACTTGAAAAATTCTTCTCAAATCCTTGTGAAGCCAGTGGGCTGTTAATAACAGAAGCTCCTACCGGATATGGGAAGACATACGAAACAATCCAGGCGATTTACCGGTATATTGAAAAAGGTGGAAAATCTCAGATTCTATTTATAACAAATCTTCTTAAAAATCTGCCTGAAGATGAATTGCGGAGTATCTATGAACAGAATGGTAGAGGCGCTCTATTCAAAAAAGAAGTGTTGGTCCTGTCCTCTGCTGTCTCAAACGTGGAGAAGGTTATTTTAACAGAAAACATTCCGCCTGAGTTTCAGACGGATGCATACCAGGAACTTTTATCTGCTTGCCAGAAGAAAAAACAATATCAGCAACAATTTGGCGAGGCAGGCAAAGACATAACGAAACATATTGATGACCAGATCCGTAAGAAGCTGGAACCTCAATTTCGGCGTGAACTGGAAGTACACCTTCAAAAGACTTTTCCAGGGGGGCCAGGCCCCCGGCGGGATGCGATCCGAAATAAGGAAAAATACAAGTGGATGGCAACTTTCTATCCAGCTATTTTCTGGACGGAATATAAAGTGCTCCTGTTATCCGTCAAAAAGCTAATGGCGCGCAATATATCCTTGGTAGAACCAAGCTTTGACTGTTTATCTGAGCGGATGCTGAAAAATAAGATTGTATGCATTGATGAATTTGATGCTTCACGGTCGGTTATCTTAGATAGCCTGATTGATCGGGCACTTGATCTACGAGCGGATTACCTACAATTATTCTTGCAGGTTTATCGGGGCGCTACCACCCATCAAATATCCCGTGAATTGGAGACGGTCCGAAAGACTTATGAGGCTGGTCGCACGATAACATGGGAAAAACTCTTAAAAGAAGCGCAGGATATCTATCAGGAAGGTGCCCTCCACTACAGCATGAAAACTGTAGATACAGCAATTGATAAAGGAAGGAACTTCCTATTTCATGATACTTCCTATCACACTGTTTTAGACGGAAATCGCACACACATACGCGCAGTGTGCAATCAAACAGATGCTCAAGTTCAGATTCACTTCGAGGGCAAAGACGAGTACTATGCGCACCAAGATGAGCCACGTATTGTACTTCAAAATCTTTTGCGGAGAATCCATGTATTTTTGCTGCGTTTTCAAAGATATGTATACGGATGGGCCGAATCTTATACCAAGCTGGTCAACGCAGGCAGACGACAAACGGAAGACCTCTATACCATAGCTGCCGCGACCGAAAGTATTTTCCGGCAGTTCGATTTGACGTCAGAACAAACACGCCTAATGTCAGAAGAACTTACAGGCAACAAGGGTGGGCGATCCCTACAGGATGTGATTTCTCCCGATTTATCCTTTTATGAAACTGGATTTCGCCTTTTTGAATTTATTGACGATGACCATCATCGAGCCCAAACCTATTTGCAATATCTACAGATGCGAAATACGCCGGAAAACGTCCTGTTATACCTGTGTCGGCAAGCAAAAGTTGTTGGGCTCTCCGCAACTGCAGCATTGCCCACTGTCCTTGGGAATTATAATTTGAAATATATAAAGGAACAACTGAAAGAGCATTACCATGAACTTTCTGATGAAACAAGGGCCTCCATACAGAGAGAGCTGGAAATGCTGTGGCGTCCATACAAAGAGGGCCGAATTCAAATCAATTTACAGGTGGTAGACCGTGGCAAGGATCACTTGTTGCTCTCGGAACGACTGGAAGATATTTTCTCTCAAAGAACGCTGGCACAAAAATATACACATCGTTTTACAGCTTTGGGTGCCGAAGAATACGTCCAGAATCGATATTGCAATATGCTGACAGCGATGAAAGCGTTTTGGACACACCCAGATATTCGTGCGTTTCTCTGTTTGAATCAAGTATTGCCCATGCCAGGGAAACGAGCGATGGATGAAAATTTACTACGAGACGCATTGAAAGACTTGCAAAAAATATATGCTCCACAGGCCGTTGGAGAAATGGTCATCTTGCGCAGTGGGGAACAATTTGAGGAAAACAAAGACCGTTTGCTTCAAGATATGCAAACCGGTGCCAAACGCTTTGTACTATCCAGCTATCAGACACTTGGGGCGGGGCAGAATCTACAGTATCCTATCCAAGATTTAAGCAATCTTGTTACATTGAATGCTGAATATGATGAAAAAGATCCTCGATTTCAGAAAAAGGATTTTGATGCTCTGTATTTGGGAGATATCACGCATACCGTCGTGAACCTAAATGAGGACGGCTCTTTGAGCGCGCAGGAATTGATGAAATTCTGCTTTCAGGTAGAGTGTCTATATGAAAATGATGAGATCTCCTACCGCACATTGAATCGTCTACTCAAAGATGGTATCGGCCGTTTTTCGGGGAGACGCCCGCTAAATGCTTCTGCTCAAAGTAGCCTACGGCAAAGCGATAGTGTTCATGGTCAGATTACGCGAGATGTAATTCAGGCAGTAGGGCGTATGGGGCGAACTTTCTTAAAAAATCCGTCTGTGTATTTATTTACCACAGAGAAAACTTTATATGACTTGGATCTCGCCTGTCTGAACGGACGTATTTTAAATCCGGAAATGGAGGCGTTGCGGAAGGCGAGAATCGATTTGGGTGGTGGAGAAATCTGCATTGATCATACCCATAATAAAGCGGAACGCAAAGCGACCAGAGGCAATGCATATATTTTGCGGATGTTAAATGTCGATTGGACCGAAGAAACCATGGCTCTTTGGAAATCCCTACGTCAAACGGTCCTCCAACACCCAAGGGCTGGACACGATGCCTTGGATGGAAATTCTATGATACGCACCTACTATATCCCGCTGGCACAAGATAGACACTGCTATTTCTATGCACAAAAAGGAGACTTTTCGGAAGTTATCCTCTCTTGTGGCCAAGATAAAATGCAGTTTGCGGCAAGTCTTCCAGAGGGATTGTTTCCTTCTACCGTAAGTGAAGAAGAAGCACGTCTTGCGCAAATCCTGTCTTACCCAGGATTAAAAGAGCATTTTATCAATCGCGGATGGGCTACAGAGTTTGGAACTGGTCCATATATTATGAGCCCTGTTCTGTTCCAGAATATTTATAAAGGCGCTTTGGGAGAGGTAGCAGGCAAATTTATTTTAGAGAAGGAACTGGGGCTCATACTACAAGAAATCGAAGATCCGGAGAAATTCGAATCATTTGATTTTGTTACTGACGGAGATGTCTTCTTTGATTTTAAGCATTGGAAATGGAATATGCAGGTAGAGGAAAGCCCAATGCGGGCAAAAGTTCTGAAAAAATTGGATGCGGTAGGCGGCAAAAAAGCGTTCATCGTAAACCTATTCTCAGACGGCGTGTCGAGGCCATCCTGCAGCAATGACGGGCGGCTTATCGAAGTGCCTGGAATACTTCTTCCAACCGGCCAACTTGACCAGCCCGCGTTGGATTATATAAGGAGGTTTCTCTTGTGATTCAGACCAATCAAATGGAGATTGCTTTTGATTTTGAAGCAATTGCAAGGGATTTTACAATTTTTGAAGCAAAGCGAGATCAAGGTAATTATTGGAAAAGTGGGGTTCCAGATATCGCACTACAGGAGTGTAGAGCGTTGGCCGTCGTGTATGAGTGGGGGCCAAGTTGCTATATCTTATATCATCGCACTTCTGTTGAACAATACTCGCTCAAACAGGCGCTGGAATGCTGTGAAGATAATGTGCGAGTACAGGAAATCACCGCGCAGAAGTTGGCTGAAACGAAAAAACACCTTTTGGCACAGTTACTGTGTAATGCGCTTCCCGGTATCCAAGCAAACGGTGAACTATATCATAATGTGACCGGAAAGCTGTATTACATGCAACCCAACTGGTTCTATTACCGCAAAGAAGTATTGGCCAGTTTTTGGACACTCCAAATTTCATTTGCAAAAGATTGCTGTGTTAAGCTGGATGTCAAAACCTTCAGCAATGTCCGAATCAAACAAGATAGCAAAAATAAACCGCAATATCTGTTTGATCCTGAATGCTACATACTGCGGCGGGCATTGCGAGACGATCCTGGTAAAAGTACAGATCACTTTGTAATTGGAGCGCTTAACCAAAGGCGGAGAAATACCGTACCTTTTTTGGAGTTTGGCTCGTTGACTGATTATCAAAATTGTAAAGTCGGGATTTTACATCAGTTTTTGCGAGATGTGCAAACATCACTATCTCCGTATCTATCTTTGACAATAGTTTCCCTTGATGAAAGTACCCATCTGGGAGTATCTGGCTCGGTCGATAGTATGACAGGAATCAGAAATCGCTTAAGAGAGACGCCCCTATACTTGGAGGACACCGTACAAGACGAGCACTCTCGTACATTAATCTCCATGCTGCGTTATGAACTGGCGCAATATAGTGAAGTGACCCTTATGGAGGGGACTCCAGAAAAAGGTGATGCACTACTTCGGATCATACATTATCCTCCGTTTTATGAAGAGCATCCGGAAGATGATGAATATTCGAAAGCACCTAAGCATTGTATTGTACAGCATATAACGGTCGAAGATTTTCAGCTAACAGGGATGAATGGGCGCGGAACGAAAGAAAAAGAAGACCACAAACTGCTAAAAGTCATCCAGGAGCTTGCTATTAAGATCGACGTAAACCGACGGCAGATGACCTGCTATGATTGGTCTAAACTGGGTTTCAATAAGCCTATTACATTTGTCGTGGCAACTTTCGATTATAAGAACCAAAGTAAACCCATCTGTTATGATATGCTCCGCGTACAGCCGAGTGGAGAACTATATTTTGAATCGTGGCAGCAATCTTTCTGTGAGGATAATTCTGAACGAGAAAAAATTTCTGCGGCGTTTGAAACGCCCTATGGAAAGTTCGATACTACGATCAAAGGTCTTGTCTATGAAGAGGAAGATAACATCCATATCATTTACGACACCGACCGCTATACTCTTCCCAATATGCAAGACCTCAAGCTGGTTCTTAGCGCGACACGAGATGATGAACAAATCCCGGTCATGCCGCTTGTAGAAACCATACAGAAATACGCTTGTAGCTTGTCCGGCACCGAGAGAGCACGATGCCAAATTATTCTGGATGCAATAAACCAGCATGGTATGAAAGTTAGCAGAAAAGAATTACGGCATATTCTCAATTTGAAGAGCAACCTGGGTAAACAGATCAACCGATTTATTTTTGAGGAGAGCGGCGTTTTAATTGGAAATGCCCTCAAAAGCGCCCGAAATAAAGAAGCACTTTTCGGCGGAGTATTAGGAATTCGCCATTTTTGTAAAGATGATGCCCAGTACTACTATTCAGGATATCTTGGCAAATCTATAAACCGGTCATTCCCTCATGCTTGTAGAATCCGAAAGGTTTGCTCAACTGGTCAAACATTGCAATTCCAAAGATACCTCCCACTGCTTGAAGTGGATTTCATACGAGCAAACGGATGGACGGTCATTCCTTTCCCCTTCAAGTATTTGCGTGAATGGAGGTTACAACAGGGATAAAGTTAAAATCTGCATCGCCGATACAAAGAATACACGGGACGCGCCCAAAGGCGCGTCCCGCTGTTCATTTTCTGCCGTTTCGTCCTCACGGCTTCCCCAGCCAGTCCTTGAACTCCTCCAGGGTGATGACCTCCCGGTCGCATTTCTTTTTCATCTCTCTGGCCTGTTCGCTCCAGGCATAGAACTGCTCGTCAGTGATACGGCCTGCCTTGATCCAGGCAAAGCGCTTCTTGTACTCCTTGCGGTAGGCCTTGAATACCGGATCATCAGACTGTTTCTTGGTCCACTGCTGGAAGGCCCCGGCCTCCCGGCAGGTCTGCTGGCCGGAGGCCACTGGGCGCTCACAGTACTCCGCGCTGACCCGGCCGGTCTGAGGGAACCAGCGGCCGCAGTTCTTGCACCGCCGGACGGTGATCCCGCGCTCCACGCAGCTGCGCAGGGAGTAGTCAATCATGTCCGAAATGTGGAGGGGATACAGGACCGGCGAACACCGGCCCGGCTCCACCGGTTCAAAGCTGAGGGGGATGGGACGGAAAAAGAACAAGGACGGGTCCTTGGGGGCGTCGTAGAGATAGTGAGCCGATGCCTGCCGCTGGGGATCCCGCCCCGCCTTGTCCACATCCAGAACGAAATCAAAGAACCGCTGCACCTGCCGCTGAGACAGCGGGAGCTGTTCCGGAAGGCCCTGCAGCTCCTCCAGCATCTCCCGGTCCTCCTGTTCACTGACCTGGATGCCCGCTCCCATCCGGGAGAAACGGTCATAGCAGCGCACATACAGAAGTTCCAGATAGATGTGCCGGCTCTTCAACTGACCCAGCTCCGTCATGGCGGCTGTGCCCGCCTCCCGGTCGTCCTCCTGAAGCAAGCGCTCCCAGTTCTCCGCGACCCCGCGGAGCGCCGGAGTCAGCTCCCCGCAGTCCATCTCCAGAAAAGAAAGCAGGCTCTCCAGGAACGGGAGTTCCTTGTAGGTCAAGGGAACGCCCTGGATCCCGTGGCTATCAAATTGGAAAACCTCTTTTTTCTCAGAGAAGTACATCTTGGCATACCACATGTCGGCGTCCCCCAAAATAGACAATTATAAAATGTTATTATAATAGTCTTGACAGCGGCCGGAAATCATGTTACGATACAATCAAAGGCGGGCTGTCAAAATAATTTTATCATAGTCTATCACTGAAAAACCCGATTGTCAATGGGAAACTGGTCCCAAACATTCGGAACGGCACCTTGAAAAATGAATACCCATCACCAGAGACGATACTCACCGGAGAAGTAGCGCCAGGACGTTGTCGCAGAGCACCGACAATTGAGAGTGCCAAGGGGAAGAAAACGCTGTGCTGGTCAAACAAGGCCGCAGGGCAGGAACGGGTATGGTGCATGGCCAGACAGATCCCAAAAGACAGTTCCTGCAAAAAAGACCGCCGAACTGCTGCAACAGTTCAGCGGCCTGCCGCGTTTCGGAAAACACAGCCTGATCTGTGTCCCAGTTTAACAGAGAGACCTCCGAAACGCAAGAAATTTTTCTCTGAATTTGAAACACCGGAGGTACTAATCATTGAAACTGTCTGTCTACAAATCCTACGACGACCTGCCCCTGTTCCTCAACGCCAAGATGGTGGCGCAGGTACTGGGCGTGTCCATCTCCACCGCCTACGAGCTGCTCAACGATCCCATTTTCCCCACGCTGCGTGTGGGGAGCCGTATGGTAGTTCCGAAAGAGAAGTTCATCCAGTGGGCGGAGGGACAGTCGGGAGGTGCCAAGTGAGAAAACAGCACTGGCCCAAGCGGGACCCTATCAAGAACTACTTCCCCCTCCCCAACGAGATCTTCTCCCTGGGACTGTCCGCCGGGGCGATCGCAGTCTACGGATTTCTCCTCCACCGGGAGGACCGGAGGACCTACCAGTGCGTGGCCAGCTACCGGACCATCGGAGAGGCGGTGGGGATGAGCGTCAACACGGTGCGCAAGTATGTGACCGAACTGGAGGATCGTGGTCTGATCCGGACAGAGCGCACCACCGTCACCACCCGGGACGGCCGCACCCTCAACGGCTGTCTGCGTTACTACATCCTGCCCATCCAGATGTCCATCGAACAGTTCTATGAGCGGCAGTTCCACGCAGCTGACCTGGCTCTGGAACGACAGAGAGCGGAACAGCGCATGGCGGCGCTGGAGAGAAAGGGGTGTGCATCCGGATGCTGATGCAGATGATCGACTGCGTAATTGAGCAGGACCCGTCTCTGGCAGCACGGCGCACCATAGACATGCGGCGGTACATTGTCAACCGGTGGAGCCGTACGCACGAAGATCCTATCGACGAAGATGCGGTAGCTCTGTTCCTCTGCGATGAGAGCCGCGGAAACCTGACAGATGAACAAAGAATATTTGCGAAGGAGTGCCGTGAGGAAATCGAGGCCTGCTATCGAAATGCGGTATTCCAGATGTTTCAGTGCGGCGAGATGATGTGCCGGCATCTGGTGTCCGGGCCGGAGGAATACTGCCGGATCTTTCTGCCGCAGTACGCTGTTCCCTGCAGCAAGCGACTCTCCCCGTGTAACGGCCTGTGAGGGGCTGTGTGCCCTCTTTGGGGGCAGGGCAGAGCCCCTGCCCCACTGGGGGCTTTCAGGGCGGATTTGGCCCGATTTTGGGCGGTGCTTCGGGACAGGGCAAAATGGGGCCCCCGGCGAAGCCCAGCGGAGCGGGTTCGCTGGGGAGAGGCGGAGCAGCGGAATGAGCGAGTTTTCGCCCCTATGGGGCGGAAACGAGGGATGTGGAGCTTGCGACGACGACAAGCAGGAGAAAGCCCTGGCGCTTTTATGGTGCC
>OLGF01004423.1_pt1 | contig 10435 bp, 9 predicted proteins | sample 1604971 | NCBI WGS metagenome assembly OLGF01 (sample SAMEA3888902, study PRJEB22519) | human gut metagenome | biome: human gut; feature: human-associated habitat; material: faeces | place: Denmark | collected 2011 | reverse complement strand
TGCAGCACTGCGCCGGTGCAGCGGCCCTGCTGGTCCAGCAGCAGCTCAATGGCGGCGGTGTAATCCACCACGGGGATCTTCCGGTTCAGGACCTCGTCCCGGACGGTCCGCATGATCTCCGCACCGGAGTAGTCCTTGCAGGCGTGCATTCTCTTTCTGGAGGTGCCGCCGCCGTGGGTGGTGACCATGGTGCCGTCTTCGGTCTTATCGAACATAACGCCGAGCTCATTCAGCCACTTGATGGCGTCCGGAGCTTCCATAACAAGGCGGCGCAGCAGCTCCGGGCGAGCAGCGAAGTGGCCGCCGCCGAACGCGTCGAGGTAATGCTGAACCGGGGAATCGTTTTCTTTATCGGCAGCCTGAATGCCGCCTTCTGCCATCATCGTGTTCGCATCACCGATGCGCAGCTTTGTCACGATCATGACCTTCGCACCTGCGTTGTCCGCCTCAATAGCTGCGGAAGCACCTGCGCCGCCGCCGCCGATGATGAGCACGTCGGTGTCGTAATCGATCTTCGTCAGATCGATCGGGTGGTGGAGCAAACGGCTGTTGGAGTGCAGCAGATGACCAAGCTCCTTCGGTACCTTCTCACCCTTGTTCGGGCCGATCTTAATGGTATCGAAGCCGTCTTCTTTGTAATCAGGATGGTACGCCTTCAGAAGGGCATCCTTTTCTTCTGCGGTCATACGTCTGAGTTCCATGCCCAGGCGTTCCTGTCTGGTTGCCTCTACTTTTTTGACAGAGGCAAGCATTTCCGGTGTAAACATGGCTATACCCTCCTTATTTCTCGATCTCTCTGTTGTTATAGAGCTCCTGCATCTCGGTGATCGGCTTCTGCATGATCTGCTCAATCAGCTCGTCGTATGCACCCTCGTGGATCTCTTCAACACGCTTTGTCAAGTGCTTGCTCTCCGGCTCGATGTACTTGCCGGTGAGACGTCTTGCCAGCAGGCCGACCATCGGGTGAGAGATGCCCGCGGGACATCTGACGGTGCAGCAGCCGCAGCTTACGCAGTCGAAGGACTCTTCTGCGCACTTTTCAAGCTCGCCGCGCTGTGCGTATGCAATGTACTGCATAACGTTCAGGTTCTGCGTGCAGGCCTTTGTGCAGGCATTGCAGCCGATGCAGCTGTAAATTTCCGGATAAAGCTCCATCATGATCTGCTGGTTCGGCTTGATCTCGTTGATGTCATAAGTACGCTTGTCTGTGGGGAAGAACGGAATGCTTGCAACATACATGCCCTCCTGCACCTGCGTCTGGCAGGCAAGGCAGGTCTTCAGCTCGTTCACACCCTTAATGCGGTAGATAGTTGCGCAGGCGCCGCAGAAACCGTGACGGCAGCCGCAGCCTCTTTTCAGCGTATAACCGGCATACTCCATAGCGGTCATAATCGTGAGGTCTGCGGGGACGCTGTACTTCTTACCGAAAAAATATACATTTACCATATTTTCCATGTTACGCCAACCCCTTTCTTAATACTCGTTCGGCAGCTCGTCGATCTCGTCGCAGCGGAACACCGGGCCGTCCTTGCAGACGTACTTGGAACCGATGTTGCAGCGGCCGCACTTGCCGATGCCGCACTTCATGCGCAGCTCCAGCGTGGTGTAGACCTGTTCTTTCGAGAAGCCCATTTCAATCAGCGACGCTAAGCAGAATTTAATCATGATCGGAGGTCCGCAAAGCAGCGCCGTTTTGTTTGTATCGAAGCCGAGCTCCTTGAGGTATGCCGGAACAAAGCCGACGTGGCCGTCCCAGCCCTCTTGCTCGCGGTCGATCGTGAGATATACATTCACGCCTTCCGTCTTCATCCATACGTCCTGAATTTCCTTCAGCTGTACAAGGTCGTCCTTGGAACGGGAACCGTACAGAATATCTACGGTGCCGTAATCACTGCGGTTGTCGAGCACGTAGTTGATGACAGAGCGCAACGGTGCAAGACCGATGCCGCCGGCGATAAAGAGCAGGTTCTTGCCCTTTAATTTGTCTTCTACCGGGAAGTGGTTGCCGTACGGGCCGCGCACGGTAATCTCATCGCCCACCTCAAGGCTGTGCAGGTAGTCTGTAAGCTGACCGCACTTCTTGATGCTGAATTCCTGGTATTCTTTGTTCGTCGGCGAAGAGGTGATGGAGAACATACCCTCGCTGACGCCCGGTGCGCACAGCATAGCGCACTGGCCGGGCATATGCTCGAAGAGCTTGCCGCCCTCCGGCGCATTGACGCGGAACGTCTTGACGTCCGGGGTCTCCTCACGGATGTCCGTGATGACGCCGACCTGCGGGATCAGAACGTCTTTTACATAGTTATCATGGCAATGACAGGTATCACTCATGGTTTGCAGCCTCCTTTTCAAACGCCTTGATGACCTTCACGATATTGAGCGAGGACGGGCACTTTTCCACGCAGCGGCCGCAGCCTACGCAGGAATACATGCCGTCGTTGTTCGCCGGGAAGTACACGAGCTTATGCATGAAGCGCTGACGGAAGCGCTGCATCTGGCTCGTTCTGTTGTTGCCGTGCGCCATCATCGTAAAGTCGGAGTACATGCAGGAGTCCCAGCAGCGATAACGCTGAATGCCGTGGCCCGTGTCGTAGTCCTTGATATCATAGCACTGGCAGGTGGGGCACACAAAGGTGCAGGTGCCGCACGCAAGGCACGGCTTATAAAGCTTCTCCCAAACGGGGGAGTTGAATTTTTCTTCGGTGACGTTGCCGTTCCAACCCTCGAGAGAGAGGTTCGTGTACGGCAGATTCTCTACGATTGCGCGGATGTTCTCCTGTTCGGTCTCCACGGCCTTTTCGTCCGCTGCGTCGGCATTTTCGAGCACGCCGGAGAGCGCTTCGGTGAGGGCGGTGCCCTTGTCCGTTACAGCTTTCCAGTAGAGCGTGTCGTTTGCGTTCCACATGACGACATCGGCGTCCGGCTCAGCGCAGTCAACGCCGAAAACCTTACAGAAGCAGGACTCCTCCGGCTCGTGGCAAGCAAGCGCCACGATGGTGCCGTGCTCGCGTCTTGCGCGGTAGAACGTATCGACCGGCTCAGCGAGGAAGACCTTATCGAGGACCTTAATGCCCTGAATGTCGCAGGCCTTCATGCCGAAAGCGACGAAGTTCTGATCTGCAAGCGCCTGCGGCTCAACGGAGAGCTTGTGCTGTTCTTTTTTGACCGTGTAAAGTGTCTCGCTCTGCGGGAAAAACATGTCCTTCGGAGATTTCACCGTCTTAAGTGTTTCAATGTCTGCATTGCAGCCTTCAAACCACGCGGCGAAGTTGACCTGACCGTTGTTGTTCACCGGCAGGAACAGCTCCTGCCGTGCCGCGATCGCTTTCAGCAGCTCGGGCAGCTTACTTTTTGCAATCTTGAACATGGCTTATCTCCTTCCCCCGGTAACGCCCGGCTCTACGTCGTTGAAGGTAAAGCTCGTCAGCGGGCTCTTTGCCTCCGGATCGACACCGGCCTGGAACTCACCGTAAAATTCGTCGATATCCTTGATAAACTTGCGGTTGAAGAGATGCAGCGGAATGCCCTGCGGACATACGCGGCTGCACTCGCCGCAGTCTGTGCAGCGGCCGGCAACGTGGAATGCACGGATGATGTGGAACATTCTCTCCTCAAAGGAGTCCACGTTCGCCTTCTGTGCGCTGTCGAACTTCGTGCTGTCGAAGACACACTTGCGGCAGCTGCACGCCGGGCACACATTGCGGCAGGCGTTGCAGCGGATGCAGCGGCTGAGCTCATTCTGGAAGAAAGCGAACTTTTCTTCCGGGCTCATGGCTTCGATTTTCTCGACCTCTGCAAAGCGGTCTGCGTCCTTTGTGTCGCGGCTCTCGCCGATGGTCTCGTCGAAAATCTGGTGCTCCTTGCCCTTGCAGACATGGCAGCGCTCCAGCATGCAATCCTTATAGGCGAGCGTCTTTTCACCGTAGAGCGTCTCCACAGTGATGTTCTCGTTTGCATCGTCGATCGTGATGTTCGTGATGCCCTTAACGCCCTGCTCCTTGATCTTCTCGAAGCTGAGCTTGCCCATGCAGCCGACACCGATAATGTAAGCCTTATCACGGTCTACGCGGTGCTCTGCTATGAGCTGGTTGAAGCTGTAAGAATCGCAGGGCTTCAGGAAGACAAGCGTCTTGCCCTCAAGCTTCGAGCCCTCGATCATATATTTACTGAGGTTCGCGCCGCAGAAGCCGTTGTAGACGAAGTTTGCGTCCAGATCCTCCGCCGTCTCAAAGTAAGACGGCTCCGGGTTGTAGGACATATCGCCACGGCGCCAGCCGAGCACACGGTTTACGGTGCCGTCGCTGAGCAGCTCTTTTGCGCGGTTGATCATTTCCTGCATCTCAAATCCTCCAGTCTGACGTTCTTGCCGAGCGAAGTAATCTTCGCCACGAACTCATTCATGGTCTGGGAGAACTTTACGCCCTCTGCTGCGGAGACCCATTCCACACGGGTGCGTCCGTGCTCCACGCCGATGTAATCGAGCATAGAGAACAGAAGCGCCATTCTTCTTCTGGCATAGTAGTTGCCGGTGCTATAATGGCAGTCGCCCGGGTGGCAGCCGCACAGGATAACGCCGTCTGCGCCCTTTTCAAAAGCACGCAGGATGAACATGGGGTTCACACGGCAGGAGCACGGCACGCGGATAATCTTAACGTCTGCCGGATAAACCAAGCGGCTGCTGCCTGCAAGGTCTGCGCCGGCGTAGCTGCACCAGTTGCAGCAGAACGCAACGATCTTCGGCTTGAACTCTTCGTTTGCTGTTATCGACATATTGCATCCACCTCCGCAAGAATCTGTCTGTTTGCAAAGCCCTGCAGATCCATTGCGCCGGACGGGCAGGTAACGGTGCAGGCACCGCAGCCCTGGCACAGCGCACTGTTGACAACGGCTACGCGGCGATCTTCACGGATGCCGTGGTCGTTGATGAGCTTTGTCTCATAGCTGATTGCGCCGTAGGGGCAGACGTTTGCGCACTGCGAGCAGCCGTTGCAGAGCAGCTCGTCGCTCTTAGCGGTGCACGGGTTCGTCATCAGCTTATCCTTCGCGAGCAGACCGATGGCCTTAACAGCCGCCGCGCCTGCCTGCGCGACCGTTTCCGGAATATCCTTCGGGCCCTGGCATACGCCGGAGAGGAATACGCCTGCCGTCGGGGACTCGACCGGGCGCAGCTTTGCGTGAGCCTCGGTGAGGAAGTTATTGGTATCGATGCTGGCGGTCAGCATGGTCGCAATGCGGCGCACGTCCGCGTTCGGCTCAATCGCCGTTGCGAGGACGACCATATCCGCTTCCATCAGGATCTGCTTGTTGTCGAGCAGGTCAACGCCCTGCACAAGCAGCTGGCCGTTCGGCTGCGGCATGACCTTGCCGACCTGACCCTTGATGTAGTTTACGCCGTAATCTTCCACGGCGCGACGGTAGAACTCATCGAAGTTCTTACCGGGGGTACGCACGTCGATGTAGAACACCGTTACGTTGACGTCCGGGTATTTATCACGGATCAGCATGGCGTGCTTTGCCGTGTACATGCAGCAGATCTTGGAGCAGTAGCTCTTACCGCGCTTATCGGAGCAGCGGCTGCCTACACACTGGATGAACACCATATTCTTCGGGTGCTTGCCGTCGGAAAGACGCTCCAGATGACCCTTCGTGGGGCCTGCCGCGTTCATGATGCGCTCGAGCTCGAGGGACGTGATGACATCCTTGCTCTGGCTGTATGCGTACTCGTCGTACTTATCGAGCTTGATGGTATCGAAGCCGGTAGCGACAACGATAGCGCCGTACTTCTCGGTAACGATTTCATCCTTCTGCTCGTAATCGATGGCGCCTGCCTGACAAACCTTCTGGCACAGACCGCACTTGCCGGTCTTGAACTTGATGCAAGCTTCACGGTCGATGACCGGAACATTCGGGATTGCCTGTGCGAACGGGGTATAAATAGCGCTTCTCGTGTTCAAGCCGCGGTTGAATTCGCTCGGGGTCTTTCTGGAAGGACATTTCTCCTGGCAGACACCGCAGCCGGTGCACTTAGACATATCGACGCTGCGTGCCTTCTTGCGGATGTCCACGGTGAAATCGCCCACGAAGCCGGAGACCTTCTCCACTTCGCTGTATGTATACAGATGAATCTTCTCGTTTGCGGAAGCCTCCACCATTTTCGGGGTCAAAATACATGCGGAGCAGTCAAGCGTCGGGAACGTCTTATCGAGCTGGCTCATACGGCCGCCGATGCTGGGGGTCTTCTCAACGATATCGACTTCATAGCCTGCGTCTGCAATGTCGAGCGCGGTCTGGATGCCTGCAATACCGCCGCCGATGACGAGCGCGCGCTTTGTTACGCGGCTTTCGCCCGGGAACAGCGGCGCGTCAAGATTGACCTTTGCGATAGCCGCTCTGGCAAGGATGACGGCCTTTTCGGTCGCTTCTTCCATGTTCTTGTGGATCCAGGAGCAGTGCTCACGGATGTTTGCAATCTCGACCATGTACGGGTTGAGGCCGGCTCTTTCCGCCGTTTTGCGGAAAGTCGTCTCGTGCATACGCGGGGAGCAGGAACAAACCACAAGACCGGTCAGGTGTTTTTCGCGGATGGCTTCGATGATCTTCGCTTGGCCGACCTCGGAGCACATGTACTGATAATCTTCCGCGTGCACGACACCCGGTTCATGACTGACCATTTCTACGACTTTCTTTACATCTACCGTAGCTGCGATGTTGCTGCCGCAATGGCACACAAATACACCAATTCTCTGCACGCTATCACCTCCTGTATCTTCTGAACGCGCTCACAAGGAGCTGCTGGGGCAGATCCGGATCCAAAAGCTCCGGGATCTCGTCCGGCGTAAGATATGCTTCACCGCGCTGGCGCACGACAAGCTGTCTTGCCGCATCGATAAGCTTGCCGGGCTTAACGTCTCTCGGGCAGCGCTCAATGCAGGCAAAGCAGGAAAGGCACTTCCAAAGGGACTTGGAATTCACAAGGGACTCAATGTCGTCATTCAGCACATAGGAAACGAACTGGTGAGGCTTAATGTCCATTTCGTTGAACGACGGGCAGGATGCGGAACATTTGCCGCACTTCATGCACTTGTAGGGGTTGACGCCGCTGATCTCGCGGATCTGCTCCGCCTGTTTGCTGATGCTCACTTTAACGCCTCCTCTTTCACGCCAAGGGCCTCTGCGAGAAGCTCGGTGAAGTAATACACCGGGATCTTGCCGCTGCCGCTCTTGTTGAGATTATACATGCAGAGCGGACATGCCGTGATGAGCATTTCCGCGCCTGCACCGGCTGCGCTGTCTACGATATTGCAGCTCATACGGCCGCTCATTTCTTTTTCTTTAAGGGAGATATAGCCGCCGCAGCACTCGTTGCGGTACGGATATACGACCGGCTCTGCGCCGATGGCACGAATGAAGTCTTCAATGATCTGCGGGTTCTCCGGATCGTCAAAGGCCAGCACGGTGCTCGGTCTGAGCAGCAGGCAGCCGTAATATGCGCCGATCTTTCTGCCCTTTAACGGGTTGACGACCTTTTTCTTCAGTTCGTCAAAGCCCACGCGGTCGCGCAGAACTTCAAGGTAATGCAGCACATTCGTCTCGCCGGCATAGGGCTCGTCAAGCTGCATGTAGTTGTTGGCTCTCGTGCGGATGTCCTCCACGTTTCTCATGTCGTCGTTGACTCTTTTGATGACATGATGACATGCGGAGCAAAGCGTCACGAGGTCCTGGCCCTTTTCCTTCGCTTCGTTCAAAGCGCGGACGGAGGAAAGTTTTGTTGCGATCTCGTCGGACCCGAGCGGGTAGACGCCGCCGCAGCACTGCCAGTTTTCGATTTCTTCCAATTCAAATCCGAGCGCCTTTGCGGAAGCTCTGGCATAGGCATCAAGATCCTTTGCCTTCGTTCTCAAGGTACATCCCGGATAATAGCTGTACTTCATAGCTACTCCTGTCATCCTTTCTATAAATTGATTTTGGGTTATGCTTCAAAATAAATTTGACCGATGGTTTCTTTCAGCTTGTCTGCGGAAGCGTGGAGCTTTTGCATTTCGTCCTCCGTCAGCTTCACAGGCAGCTTGCCCTGCACGCCGTTCGGGCCCACAATGGCGAGTGTGCTGATGCACACGTCCTCTAACCCGTATTCGCCGTGCATCATGGTGGAAACGGTCACAATGGAGTTGTATGCGGAAAGCAGCATGCTGCACAATCTGCACACGGAAACCGTGACCGCGTAGAACGTGGCGCCCTTGTTCTTGATGATCTCGCCGCCGGATTTATGTACATACTCCGCCATGGCGTCCTTGTCCACGGGCAGGGCATGCATCAGCTCCACATAATCGTCCAGTTTCGCACCGGAAACCTCTGCGCACGACCACGGGATAAAGGAAGAATCACCGTGTTCCCCGAAAACATAGGCATGAATGTTCTTCTGCGCAATGTTAAAGTGGCTGGCAAGTCCGAAACGCAGACGCGCGGTATCCAGCGCGGTACCGGAGCCGATGATCTGGTTTTCCGGGATGCCGGAGATTTTCATGAACACGTAGGTGATGATGTCCACCGGATTGCTGACGATGATGTACAGCGCGTTCGGTGCGGCCTTTGCGATGTTCGGTGCAATGCTTTTGATGATGTCGACATTCGTCTGCGTCAATTCAAGGCGCGACTGACCGGGTTTTCTGGCCACGCCGGACGTAATGATGACGATGTTGGAGTCCTTTGCATCCTCGTAATCTCCCGATTTAATGGAAATCGGGTCGCGGAAGCAGGTGCCCTGAATGATATCCATCACTTCGCCCTCTGCCTTTTGCTTGTTGATGTCGATCAGGACAATCTCCGTTGCGATGTCTTCGTTGGAAAGCGTATATGCAATGGTTGCGCCTACGCTACCGGCACCAATTACGGTGATTTTGCTTTTCATTGTCCCGGATCACTTCCCTTCCTGTGCTGTGCCCGATGGGAAGCACAATGTTCCTCCACGGGCGGGATCTTCTGAGTTACATGAAAACAAAGGGGGTAAAACACAGTTTTCCCCTTTCCCCACTCACGGGGTACATACTCAGCCTAATAAATTCTATCATATCGATATCTTTTTATCAAGCATTTTCGCGATTTTTCTATATGAAAATATCGGAATTTACGGCTTTTTCAGAAAGTAAAACAAAAGCCGCGCGGGCCTCTTTTGAGTTTGATACATCTTTCACAAATACAAATTTCGTGTTTCGTTCTCTGTGCGAAAAAAGCGCGCCCAAATCACCTTCGGGTACGCTTTCAGTTCGTTTACGCTTGCTGTTTTCAATTTAATTCAGCCGACTGTGAACATCTTTCTGACGACGTTTCGTAACGATGTTTTGGAAACCCATTGACCGGGTTTCCGCAGCCTTTTGAAAAAGGCCGGCGAAGACTTTATTCGCCCCGTTCCACGTCAGCTTTTTGTTCCGGTAATGTCAGCGGTTCCGGCAGAATCAAAGATTCCGTACGTAGCACCGGCAGTTCAAACCAGAATGTGCTGCCTTTACCCTCCACGCTCGCGACACCGTACCGCCCGCCGTGCAGGTCCAGAATTTTCTTCACGATGGAAAGCCCCAATCCCGTGCCGACCTGTGCGCGTTTGTGCTCCTTATCGACCTTATAGTAGCGATCCCAGATGTACTGCAATTTATCCGCCGGTATACCCTCGCCCGTATCGCGAATAGATACGCGCACGGTGCTTTCCGTCACGGTCTGGTCGATATACACGGTCTTGTTCCCGCCCGAATAGTTAATGGCGTTGTTCACAAGGTTATACAGCACCTGCGAAATTTTCAGCTGATCGGCGCAGACATACACCGTGCGGTCATACGTGAACGGGAAGCTGAAATCCGCCAATTTGTCGTAGCGGTGCAGCGTATTGCGGATATCCTCCGTCAAATTGAATTCGGAAACCGTCAGCGTCAATGCGCCCGCCTGTAATTTAGAGAGATCTAAAAGGTCGTTGACGATGCTTGTCAGGCGGTTCGCTTCGTCGATGACGATCTGCACGTTTTCCGGCGTGTTTTCGCCCGGAATGTCGCGCATCACCTCGGCATAGCCGGAGATCATCGTCAGCGGCGTGCGCAGATCGTGCGAAACATTGGCGATCAGCTCGCGGCGCAGATCTTCAACCTTGCTCAGCTCCGCCGCGGCATAGTTCAGTGTCGCGGCAAGCTCTGCCACCTCTCTTGCGCCCTGTTCCGGGAAACGGATGTCATATTTTCCCTCGCCCAGCTGCTTTGCAGATTCGTTCATCTGTTCCAAGGGCTTTGAAAGACGCGAAGAGATAAACAGTGCCAGCCCGAACGAAAGCAGGATCATTACGCCCGTCAGACACCACAATTGTATTTTCAGCGTTTCCACCGTGGAATCAACCGGGATCACGTCGCAGGACAGCAGCACAAGATACTCGTTCCCGCTCGAAAGCGTGACCGTC
>OLGF01004422.1_pt1 | contig 10438 bp, 8 predicted proteins | sample 1604971 | NCBI WGS metagenome assembly OLGF01 (sample SAMEA3888902, study PRJEB22519) | human gut metagenome | biome: human gut; feature: human-associated habitat; material: faeces | place: Denmark | collected 2011 | reverse complement strand
TCCGGATTGTGATGGATCATGGTGGATTCAATGGCAAGGTCACAGCCCTCGTTCAGGATCAGCTCGTAATCCGGAGCACTGTACTTGCCGGCATAGATCATCTTTTTCTGTTCCATGGCGTCCTTTGCTTCCTGGATATACCATCCGTCTTCCTTGGTTCCGGAAAGCTTGATGCTGTCAATCCCGTCGATAGCGCGGAAAAGATCCATGGCCGAGGTTGCTACCAGATAGATATTGTTTATGGGCTGCTGCAGAACCGCAATGTCAGGATCCAGCCCCTCCGGTGCTTTCTTGCCTTCGGGAACTACAAGAAACTGTCCTTCCTGATCAATGGTGAGCAGCGCATAGCCATCGTTGTAGTAATCCACATTAAATTCCTTTGCGTAGGAAAGATCCATACTGTGGTCAAAGGTAAGGCCTGGAATATCCGCAGGCTTATGTTCTGTCTCTGCTGCCTGCACTGCAAAAGCACACCCCAGGATCAGGGTCAGCGTCAGAAATATGTATGAAATTATTTTTTTCATTTTTCTTCCTTTTTCATGCTTGAAGAATCAAAATTCAAGGTATACTCAATCTCGTGAGGAGTACTCATGGCTACAGTATCTGCAGTCACTTCCATTTCTGCGTCAAAGACTGTGACCGGGATCTCAAATGTGGAGTTTCCGTCTTTGTTCACCGGCTCATATTTTTCGCCGTCCACGATCATGTAATCATAATTCGGACTGCTCCAGATGATGGTTGCCGTAGCTTCTTTGTCCTTGATCTCTACTTTAGCCGGAGATTCTACAGATGCTCTTCCTGATCCGCCTGTAAGGGTTACATCCGTCTCATAGGTTCCGTCCTCCAGCTTCAGCTCTTCCGGTTTTTTCCCTTCGGATTTTTTGTCGTCAGAGGTTTTTACAGGATTCTTTACGCTGACTTTATGGTCGTACCATTTGCCTTTTTCTCCCAGGATCGCCACGTTAAATTCCTCACCAATGGCCGGTACCGGGATATCAAATCCGTAAACCTCCTCTGTATAACCATCGCTGTACTTCACTGTATCTGTGGTCGGCTCAATGATCTCTGCTCCGTCCTTCTGGGCATCCTCGGCAGTTCCCGCAAACAGGTTAACGATCTTCTTGGAAACCAGACTTACGTGGATGGTCATTTTACCATCTTTGACCGTGAGCTCTCCTTTTTTGTCATTGGCCTCATTTACATGAAACATGCTACTGTCTGTCTCAAACTCTGCTGTATAAACGCCATCTTCCAGGGTATCTGCTTTGGCTGCATCTGTATCCTTTTCTTCGGAAGCTTCTGCTTCCTCACCGGACTCTGTTTTTGTTTCATCTGTTTTTGCCATCGCAGGCACAGAGCCCAGCACCAGGACTGATGCACTTGCCATTGCAAGAATTAAGTTTACATAGCGTTTTTTCATGATAATCTTCTCCCTTCCATAGATACAGCAATCTGCCCGGAAAACAGTCTTCCTGATCTTTCCGGGCAGTTACATTGATTTCTTATAGGTATCTGAACTCACTCAGATATTTTTATATTTATTATTCTGCGGACTCCTCAGCAGAATCAGCCTCTGTATCTGCTGCTGCATCAGAATCTGCGGACTCCTCAGTGCTTCCCAGAGAATCGATGGCTGCCTTTGTATGCTCTACATAAAGCTTCTCAACTGCTTCGATTCTTCCAAGACCCTCGATCTGGCAGTCAACCTTATCGAAGTTTCCGGATGCTACAAACTGGCTCTTCCAGGAATCCTCCTCATCACCGGCCATATCGTTATTTGCATGGTCTCCGGCAACAACCATCAGCGGACGAAGAACAACGTTCTTGTATCCTGCTTCTTTTACCTTCTCGATAACCTTGTCGCAGGCTGTATCTTCCGGCTTACCCTCTACAGTACCGATGAATGCGTTCTTCAATCCAAGGTTTTCCATCTGTGTCTGCATCTGATCGTATGTAACGTTAGCTGTATGAGATGTTCCATGTCCCATGAATACGAATGCTGTGCCAGCCTCAGCTGCTGCATCCATGCTGTCAAATCCGGCCTCTTTGCAAGCCGTATCTGTGATTGCCTGAGCAACGGCTTTCTTGTCATCATTGATCACAGTTGCATCGTCTCCAACCTCACCGAGCATTGGCTCTGCGATAGCTACAGACTCGAATTTATCTTTATAGCCATTGATCGCTTCTGTCATCTCATCGTACTCAGCACCATGCATCAGATGGGTAGGCTGTACAACCAGATTCTTAACACCATTCTCTACTGCACGGTCAAGAGCCTGCTGCATGTTATCGATCACTTCATCATCTCTTGCCTCTACATGGTTGATGATGATCTGTGCTGTAAATGCTCTTCTTACAGACCAGTCCGGATAAGCTTTTGCAAGGGCATCTTCGATTCCCTTGACATCCTCAGCACGGCTGTCATTGAAGGAAGTACCAAAGCTTACAACAAGAAGCTCGTTCTCACCAATCTCATCCTGGTTACGCGGATCGTCTTTGGAAGCATCTCCTGTATCACGTCCGAAGTAATCCGGATCAGCATTCTCGCCTTCTACCAGCTCTTTCTGTGCGTCTGTCAGGGCATCCCATGCTTCTTTAGCTGCCTTGCAGTCCTCATCTGTTGTATCTGTTCTCTCCGGAGGGGTATTTCGTCGGCCGAGCTTTCGTGACCGGGGAGCAGATCGTGTACCGTGCGCCGGTCCTGTTGCCCGTCGAGGCGCTCGATCGCTGTCATGTCTCGACATGGACCAATGCGGGGGCGGGCCAGTTGTTCCATTCGCCCGCCCAAGGGAGCGGGATCGAAGAGCGGGCCGTTTCGCTGATCGAGGGAAAGGATGCCTTTCACGGTACGCCGGACGATCTGTTTTTCGGACATGCCCGGCTTGTCCCGGTAGGAACGGCTGGGCCCGAGGTGATTACTCTGGCCCGTAAGAATGCCAGAATGCGCATTACCGTGCGAGGACTGGACCGGCGTATTCCTGAGGACCGCTATTACCTCACCGTGGAGATACCTAACGACGGCTACGACTTTGTCGGAAACCCGACCGCGGGTACGGCCCGGGTTCGCAGGACCGGCGCGTTCCGTGATAACGGGGACTTCTCGACCGACGAAGCGTTCAATCTGATCCATACCGATCCGGCCGTCTCTCCGGCAGGCGGCGTGACGGTGAATCTGTATGAGAAAGCGCTCGGTCGGTCGGCCGACCGCCTGATCGCTTCGGTGACCGACGACGACGGCCGTCCGATCTCGCTGCCGGCGGGCCGGACCGTCAATCTGTTAATCGATCTGAATGAAGGCGAGGGCTTGTCCGTCTATACGGAAATCACCCCATGGGATGAAATATACCAATGGGATATTTGGTAACGATAAACGGGAAACAATGAGCAAGTATGGAAATAACGATAGGGATGATCCCGTCCCGGAGGAACGAAGCTCTCGCTTTCGGCCGCCGCTAATTGCATGGCTGTCTGTCTTGTTTTTCGCGGCTTGTACGAAGATGTCTCCGGAAGACGGCGTTGCAAGGCACGACGGGACGCTGGTACGCCTGACGGTCAGCCTGCCGCAACCGGCGCTTCCGACAAGAAGCGCGGGAGCCGGAGATTTGTCCGGGGATGCGGAAAACCGGATCGAGGACGTGATGATACTCGTGCTCGAGCAGGAAAACGGCAAGTACGTGTATCGCTATATGACAGAGGGAGAGAGGCTCGAATCGACCGGAAACAGCGCTCAGTTTCAGGCCAAGCTCCTCAGTACGACCAAGCCGGTCAAACTGATGCTGGCCGGTAATTACGGCGATGCGTTCGCCGCTTATGCGCCTTCGCCGGGCCGCTCGGAGTCCGAGGTCAAGGCCGGAATAGGATGCTCGTTCACGGGAGCCGCGCAGAGTCTGCCCATGTACGGTGAGATCGCCGTTCCGTCCGGACTGGAGGTCGACCGGGAAAATCGTTTCAGCGTCAAGATGCTGCGGGCCGTAGCCCGGATCGATGTGGAGAAAGACCTGACGGCGGATTCGCGGTCTCTGCGGATCGAAAGCGTCCGTTTGTACCGTCCGAACGACAAAATCCAGCTTGCGCCCGACGAGTCCTTCGCTCCGGAGTCGCCCCGGGTCACCGCGCCGTCGGTATTCGCGGGCGCGGTGAAATCCCAGTCCCCGGTCGTAACGGAGACGAGCGAGCCGGACCCCGTTTCGGTCGCCGGAATCTATGTCCCCGAGGCCGACGAGGTGGCCGATGCGGCGGCACGACTGACGGATGCGACCTGCATCGTCGTAGGGGGATATTACGACGGACAGTCCCAGCCTACTTATTACCGGGTGGATTTCGATCCGGGCCTCGAGGGCCATCCGTTCGGCCAGATACTGAGGAATCACAGGTACGTTTTCCGGATCAGAAAGGTAACCGGTCCGGGGTGGAGCGATCCCGGTCTGGCTGCCGTGAACAAGGCGACGAGCATCGTTGCGGAGATCGAGCCGTGGGAGGACTTTACGACCGAGATGCATTTCGAAGGAGACAACTATATCGGCTTGTCATCCCGTAGCGTGACGCTCGGCTATCCGGCGGGAAAAGCCGACACGGTGGACGTTCAGGCAACGTTGCCCTATACGATCCAGTGGCTGGATGCCTCCGGAAGCCTTGTCGGCACGGCCGTGTCGGGCGTCGGCGCCTCGCTGCCGGGGAACAACGGTTTTACGGTCTCGATCGGGCGGAATTCCGGCGATGCGGAAACGGTCACGCGATTGGTTTTCGCTACGACAGGAGATAACCGCACGCAAAGCGACGTGACGGCCAGGCTGCGGGTGACAGTCGGACGTTGGACGCTGGATGTCTCGGTAAGGCAGGAGAGTCCGGAGAAATACCGCAAGCGCTTTATCCGAGTGCTGTCGGTGACGGAAGTGGGCTCGCTCGGAACGAACAACCCCGCGGCGGCAAGCGGGCAGCCGCTGCGAAAGATATTGGACAATGCGAAAAACTTTTCGCCTTCCGGCACGGTAATCGTCGGGGGATTCTCTTTCTCGGAGGCTTCCCGCACGGAGATGCAGGCCACGAGCGCGGGCTCCGGTTCCGATATATACCGGAATGTGAAAAACACGATCAATACTCAGGATGTCATTTACCTGACCTACAATACCTCGATTTCGGACGATTTGGCCCAGGTCGTGCTCGCATGGCTCCAAGGCAGTCCGAACCGGGTGCTGATCGTAGGAACCGACACCGAGACGACCAATGCGAACTTGCGCAAGTACCTGACTAAGGACGGAACATGGAAATATTACTATCAGAGTCCCGCCGTCGGAGGAAAGTTCAAGCGTGCGGCGCAGACGGAGGGCAACAGGCGCTTTTTCGCTTCGCCCTTCGGGGCGGTAGCCGAGAATGCGCCGATCGCGAAAGCCGACGACTACGCGGCCTATTGCTCGGATTATCCGTCGGATGTGACTCCTCTGGTGGTCAGCGATGCGGCCGGCTACGAAAAGGCGATGGTCGTCGGAGTCAACCGGCGGGCCCGCATCGTGTATCATGGCGACGCCAACTTGAACCAGAACGGCCGGTTGAGCTCGCAAGCCAATACGGACGGAACGGTTACGACGGATTTCGACCGACTGACGGCCAATCTGTGGGCATGGATCGTGGAACAGGTGTGCGGTCAAGAATGACCGCCTGCCGCGGTTCTGCCCGTTCGTATGAAAGCCGGGAACGATAAAAGCTCTGAATGATGAATGCGTTCATATCCAATTGGGTATCCCTCGCCCTGTTGTGCTTGGAAGCGATATGGGGCGGTTCGGCCGCCGCGCAAGAGCGGCCGATCGGACCGAGGAGACCCCTTCCTCTGCTGGAGGTCAAGACGAATGCGCTGTACTGGGCGACATCGTCGCTCAACGCCGGTTTTGAAACGGGTTTGACTCCGGATATTTCGCTTGTGATCGACGCAGGATATAATCCGTGGACGTTCGGCGATAATCGGAAATTCAAGTTCTGGCTGCTACAACCCGAAGTCCGTCATTGGTTCGGCTGTCGTTCCGAGGGGCACTTTCTGGGCGTGCATTTCCTGTATGCCGGCTTCAATGTCGGAGGCGTGAAGTTTCTGGGCATGGCCGACCGGCGGTACGAGGGAAGCCTGTACGGGGCGGGCGTGGCATACGGATACCGGTGGCCTGTCGGAAAGCGTTGGAGCGTCGAGGCTACGGCGGCTTTGGGCTATCTGCGGTCGGACTACGAACGCTATGTATGGAAGCGGTGCGGCCGGTATCTCGGCCGGGGACACAAAAACTACTTCGGACCGACGAAAATAGGCGTGTCGTTCTGTTTCGCAATCGAATGACCGGGACGAAAACCGGCGTGAAATCTCCGGTTCGCGTCCGATCGTATCGGCATGAACCGCGACGATAGTATGGCGGCGGCCGTGTGGATTTTCCGACTCCGGCGGACGCGCTTCGGAGTACGACGGTCTGCCGGTTCCTGACCGCGGGTGATTCTGAACCCGTGACCGTTCCGCTTCCCGGTTCCGGAAAATAGCGGTGTCGCCTATCATTTTAAAAGTGCCGCCTTATCGTTTTGAAATGGTTCGGGTTTTTCTTGCATAGGTCGAGGGCGATGTAATGCATTGATTGACATTTTCCTGAAGTCCAATGCGCTATTGTGGCACGTTCTTGGCATTTCTGGACGCCGCTGCTGTGGCATAAAAGCCGTAAAACCGTACATGACGGTTTAGTATCCCAGCTCGCTTACCGTAAATAATGTATGAAAAGCGCATAAGAATCGAAAAATGCCGCCGGCCCGTCAGGATGTTCGGTCTATTTTCCTTGCGCGTCGCTTCTCTTCCCTGCGACGCCGGTCCGGACGGGGCGACATCCGGGGCGATCTGCAAATTCTTTCAAATAATATTCGGTCATGAAAAACTTATGGATATCGGTTAGGATTACGTTGGCGATGTGCGTGGTGCTGACGGTGGGTTACGTTCTGCTTCTTCGCCTGACTTCGGCTGTTGTCTCCCCGAACGACGGGGAAGCCGCCCTCGTGGAGCTCGACGGGAAAGTGGTAGGAGCGGCCAACGTAGGTCAGGCTTTTACCGACAGCGTCTATTTCTGGGGCCGTCCCTCGGCCGTGGAGTACAACGGGGGCGGCTCTGGCGGAAGCAACAAGGGCACGAACAATCCGGAGTACCTTTCGGAGGTGGAAAGCCGTATCGAATCGTTCATGGCGGCTCATCCGTATTTATCGAAGGGGGACGTTCCCTCTGAGCTGGTTACGGCGAGCGGTTCGGGTCTCGATCCCGACATTTCGGTACGAGGGGCCGAGGTTCAGATTCGTCGGGTGGCGGCTTCACGGGGCATGTCGGAGGATGCGGTGCGTAAGATCGTCGAAGCGAGCGTTGAGCGTCCTTGGCTGGGTCTTTTCGGGACTTACAAGGTCAATGTTCTGAAGCTCAACGTCGCTCTCGATGAGGCGCAGGGACGGTAACGAACGCCGCATTTTATGAAAAGACCGGATAAGCCATTCTGGCGACTGGCGGCATGCATGATTTGTTTCCTGATCGTTCTGCTGCTATTGGATATGGTTTTCTGAGCGCCGTTTTCCGTTAAGATTTTCGACACATGCGGCACGGAAACCCCGGTTTCCGTGCCGCAAACGGGGGCGGCGTATCGGATCGGCAAGCCTGCGAGCGGGTACGGAAAGACCCGGAACGGGCTGATAACAGGATTATCGATAACCCAAATAAAAAAGGAAAATTTAGACTATGAAACGTTTTATGATTTGCGCTCTGGCTTTGGCCGGAGTGTTGACCGCAGGCCGTGTTTCGGCTCAGGACAAGGGAGTTTCTTTCAGCGGCGGGTCCGATCTCGTCAGTGCCTATGTATGGCGCGGCGTTACTCAGGCCGGTGTCAGCCTTCAGCCCACGCTGACCATGACGGCCGGCAAGTTTTCAGCCACGGCATGGGGCTCGGTGGATTTCGCCTCGACTTCGTATAAGGAGATGGATCTGACGCTGGCCTATGCGCTGGGTCCCGTGACCCTCTCGCTGGCCGATCTTTACTGGGAAGGCGGCGCCGGGGACCGGGGACTCGTGAACCGCAATTATTTCACGTTCGACGGCCGATCGCCCCACCGCGTGGAACTCGGCGCCAGCTGGGTCGTGTCGGAGAAGGCTCCCCTCACGCTCTCCTGGTACACGATTCTTTTCGGCGCGGCCGACGTTAATGCCAAGGGTAAGCGGGCTTACGGTTCCTATTTCGAGGTGGCCTATCCGTTCTGCGTAAAAGGGATCGATATGAAGGCCGGCGTGGGCATGGTTCCTTGGAATGCCGTCGGGACTTACGGCATAGACCGCGATTTCTATGTTCAGAACGTTTTCCTGAACGCCGGTAAAAACTGGGAGATCAAAGGAGCCGAAGGTATGAAGCTGGGATTTTTCACCAATCTGATCTGGAATCCGGCTACCGAAGATGTCAACTTCGTAGGGGGCATCTCGTTCAGAATGTAGCGCGACGGGCGGAGACCGGACAATCGTCTCTCTAAGCCGCGACGATCCGGGCAATGGCGTTTCCTGTTGTCGTGCAGGCGGATCGATGCGACGATTTGCTCCGAAGGAAAGAGGGGAAGTGGAGTCCTCCGGCGAATACTTACTGACCCGTAGGCATGTCTTTGGGGGGAGCCCGGGAATATGATAAGAGACATGAACGGCTCCGTCGGGCTATCTCGTGAATATGGCAATGTGTCACACGACACATTGCCATATTTTGTTGTCGCATGCCTTCGGCCGGTTGGCGAACAAGGAGGGTATTGGGACTTGCCGGGTCGAGTGGGGAAAACGTATCGCGGCTGTTGTGGAAAAGAGCGACCGGGCAGCCTTGTCGGAAAACTGGCCGAAGTGCCGGTTCTCCGGCGGATCACGCCCGGTCCGGTTGTGCAGACCCGGTCCGGTCTCCGGCGGAAAGCCGGCCGTATGACGTTTCGATTAAATTTATCCGACAAGGTTTGCTGTTTTTGCGAAAAACTTTTTATCTTGCAACAAATTTCGACGCATTCGGAAAGGAAGGGGCCTTTTTTCTGAGTGCGGAAATAATTGATTTGAAGGCCTCTATAAACTATATAATTACTTGCAAGGCCTGTCCGAAACTTGTATCCGGATTGAACCATTAACCTTATTATGATTATTGATATGAAACACCTGAACTTGAACAATTCGGGATTCTTCTCTGCAAAGGGAAGGCGTTCCCGTGGCGTACGCGCCGCTCGCACTTTGATGTGGTCGGCTTTCATGGTCCCGTTGCTGCTGATGGGAGCGTGCGAGGACGACCCGGAAGATTACAGGCAGATCCCTGTGCCTTCGTATCCCGAGGTCAGCCTTCCGACCTATATGACTGTTGCCGTCGAAGCGTCCAAGGATGTCGACATCACACGGCAGGGCCGGTTCGAGTATGCCGTCAGCACGACCGGCACGGACCCTCAGCTCATATTGGACAAGCTGGCCGGCGCTTTCAATGCCGATTCATGCGTGCTGACTTTCGAGTATAGGAGCGATTCGACCATACGGGACGTGGAGCTTTATTTCGCCGAGCCGCTGTCCGCGACGCGCATGATGAAGGCGAGTCCGATTCCGGCCTCCAGGGTCTCGGGCGAGGAAACTTCCGGCGACAGCGACGCGTGGGCTAAGTGGTCGGTCGATTTGGGCTTTCAGGCCATTAACATGTCGTGGGGCGCTGCGAAAGATTACCTGCGCATCGATCTGGGCCAGAAAGAGGGCATCGACATCGAGATCCGGAACATTCACTTCCGTCCCAGAACGGCCGAAGAGGCTGCTACGGGCGGTATACTGGACCAGCTGGCCGACAACAAAGCGAATTATCTGACCAAGACGTTCGAGTCGGCCGTTTCGAACGTGAACGTGACGACTGACAAGGTAACGATTTCCGGTACTTGCAGCGGCGAGGGTTCGTTCAGTTTGGTCGAGATAGCGCCTTATATGGTAGACGGCATGTTCGAAGGACATTTCGAGTCGGAATATATGACCGAAGTCTCGGGCTCGTTCACCAAGGAGCTGGACCGTTTCGTAACACGGGGCGACTTCAAGTTCGACCGCGCGCTGTCCAAGTGGGCGATCGTCAAACATGTTAATGAGTACGACGTGCTCGTTTCGGCCGCACGCTATGCCGATCAGATTCAGACCAAGGCTTCGGCTCCTGCGGCAGTGCTGAGAACTAAAAAGGGATTGGGCGGCATTGCGGCCGATCAGGCCGCGTACCGGACCGATTATGCCGATTTGGGCATTTCGTGCACGGTGATCAATATTCAGCCGACTCATTTCTCGAAAACCTCGGGTGGCGGCAGCGATCTGACACACGAGTTCGGCGGCAAGACTTACTATTTTGACAAGGCTCTCGTCGAAGGAGTGGATGCCGATTTGGAAATGGCCGCTCAGAATAATCTGGTCGTAGCGGCGATC
>OLGF01004417.1_pt1 | contig 10440 bp, 7 predicted proteins | sample 1604971 | NCBI WGS metagenome assembly OLGF01 (sample SAMEA3888902, study PRJEB22519) | human gut metagenome | biome: human gut; feature: human-associated habitat; material: faeces | place: Denmark | collected 2011 | reverse complement strand
CGTTTACCCCTACAAAAAACAATGCCTTTATTTCTTTCAGACGGGTTCTTTCCATATCTCCAACAAGAACCTGATCCATACTTGGCGGGATCAGAGCTACTTTTGCCTGGGTAAGACCTGTTTCCAGCAGCTGTCGGAAATCCTGCCTGCTCACCACCTCTTCCCCAAGAATCTCCACCATACTGTCCAGAAGCTCCATGACAATACCGTAGATCTGAGCATATTCCTTCTCCATGGCCTTATCTCCCTGGTCACGGAATTTCTTCTCCCTGGCTTTCAGTTTCTGCTGTACCTTACTTTTTACGGCAAACTCATAAAGGATCGTACAGTACTCCCTCACAGTCTTTCTGCCACCTTTGAAATTTAAGGCAAGCTCTCTTGTCTCCTCTGCAAACCGCTCCCGGATCTCATTAAGCCTCTGAATATTTTCCGGAGGCATCCCCCGATAGATGCGCACCCATACTTCATCCCATTTCTTAAATCCCCGGATTCCAAGTGCCAGCACATAATTCTCCAGAAGATCTGCTTCTTCCCTGGTCACACAGGACATTCCACATCGGAGATAACGAAATACACTTTCATAGGAAAAATCCTGTACTGCCATCTCAAGAGCTGCCCGGAAATATTCCACAAAAGGATTCATCAGAACCGTATGTTTCTCATCAATGAAATACGGGATCCCGGCTGCTGTAAACACCTGCTTCGCAAGATTTCCGTACTCCTCCAGGTTACCGGTGATCACCGCGATCTCACCGTAGCGGCAGTCTTTTTCACGGACAAGTCTGGCAATCCGCCGGGCAGTTTCTTCCATCTCTTTCAGAGGACTCGTTGCGGAAAACATACAGATCTCATCCTGCTTCTTTTTATATACGTTTTTCCAGTAACGGAAGATATTTTTTTCCAGGAAATGAAGAGCCGGGGCCTGGGAAAACCTGGATTTTCTCACATCTTTCAAAAGAACCGGCTCCTCAATCTCCCTGGTCAGTTCCGAAAGTCTGTGGATCATCTGACGGCTCATATAAAAAAGCTGATAAGGTTTTCCTCTCATGCTCAGATTCTCATCCGCATCCATGGTCACCGTTACCATCACCTTCTCACAGACAGCAAGAAGTTCTCCCACAACACGCATCTGAATAGGCGTAAAACCGGTGTAACCATCCAGAAGGAGTACACTGTTTTTCATTTTTTTAGAAAACGGAAGAGCTTTTTCCAGCGCATCCATTACTTCTTCTCCTGTCATATAATGATTCTTCAGATATCCGGTAAATGCCTGGTAAAGAACAGCTACGTCTTTCAGCTTCATCTGAAGTAACGCTCTGTCACCGGAATCCTCGATCATCTCCTGGATCTCACTGTCCCGGATATCGTACTGCATAAATTCTGACAAAATGGACTTCACTTCATCCAGATATCCCGCCTTACGCATCTGGCCTCCCAGGTAGGAAAGCTCCTTTCCATGCTGCTGGACCATCTTCTGGAGCACCATGCTCTTACCGGTTTCTTCCAGAAGCGTACGGCTGTCTCCGCCAACTTCCTCCAGCACGCGGTATGCCAGACGCTCAAAACTTAAAATATCAATATTCAGGATTCCTTTTCCCGGACTCATCTCCACCAGTGTCTTCTGGGTCTGCATGGTAAACTGCTCCGGCACGATCACATAAAAAAGCTTCTCAGGATGCAGCCCCGCCTGTTCTATGATATTCTGATAAGCATAACAGGATTTTCCGCTTCCGGAACTTCCTATGATAAACTGTAATGACATCTTCATCCTCCCGATCACTTGCAGATTTTCAGTCATTCCGGCGCCATCCTGCGCCTGAAGTATTCCTATCATACCACAAATTCTACTCCTATAGAACGGTCGTTCTCTATATTCTGAAATATCTGCCTGCTCTTTTCCTTATTTTTTCCAGGCACAGTATCGGATAACCTGCGCACAGCTGTGGCATAAATCCTCCCTCCCGATAATAAACTATATAAAAAGCTTTGGGAGGCGTGCGCCATGAGTTCCAAAACCAGGATCATCGTCCTACATATGAAAGAGATCATCTACACAGCCGTCTTTCTGGCTCTGGCTGTTGTTCTGGCTGTCATCCTTTTCTTCATGTTCGGTCCCGGAAAAGCTGCCAGCCATACAGCCGGCGAAAAATCCCGCTACAAACCGGGTGTATACACCTCTTCCATTACCCTGAATGATAATACAGGGAAGACATTGACTACGCTTGTAGACAACGCTGTTCTAAAGCAAAAGTTAAGAGGATATGATATGCCCCCAAAAGAGTTTTTCTCGTTTCAAACCTCTGACGGAATTACCCTGAACGGTTGGATGATGAAGCCGACCAACTTCTCCTCCAGCAAAAAATATCCGGCTTTGATGTATCAGTACAGCGGTCCCGGTTCGCAACAGGTTCTTGACAAGTTCGGTGTGAGTTGGGAGACATATATGGCATCTCAAGGATACGTTGTAGTATGTGTAGACGGACGTGGAACCGGCGGACGCGGTGCGGAATTTGCCAAAGTAACTTATCTGAACCTCGGTATCAAAGAAGCCAAAGACCAGGTAGAAACGGCTTTATATTTGGGACGGCAACCTTATGTGGACAAAGACCGTATCGGCATATGGGGCTGGAGTTATGGCGGATACATGACCATTATGAGCATGAGTGAAGGAACTCCGGTGTTCAAAGCAGGAGTTGCCGTTGCTCCGGTCACCGACTGGAATTATTACGATACCGTATACGGTGAGCGTTTCATGCGCACCCCGAAAGAAAACGCCGAAGGTTATAAAGCTTCATCCGCCTTTACACGTGCCAACAATTTGCATGGTAACCTGTTATTAGTACATGGCATGGCTGACGACAACGTTCATTTCCAGAATTGTGTGGAATACGCCGAGCACCTCGTACAACTTGACAAGCAATTTGATATGCAGGTTTACACCAATCGTAACCACAGTATATTTGGCGGTAACACCCGTTTACATCTGTACACCAAGTTGACGAATTTCTTTAACCGGGAGTTGAAAAAATAAATGACTGAAAGAGTACGTAAGCCGGAATGGCTCAAAATCAGTATCGGCGCTAACGAACGTTACACCGAAACAAAGCGCATTGTAGAATCCCACTGCCTGCATACAATCTGCAGCAGTGGGCGCTGTCCCAATATGGGAGAATGTTGGGGAAGAGGTACAGCCACTTTCATGATAGGCGGAGACATCTGTACCCGTTGCTGCAAATTCTGCAATACGCAAACTGGCAAACCTATGCCCTTGGATCCGAAAGAACCCGTACACGTAGCCGAATCTATCGCCTTAATGAAGCTCTCTCATGCCGTTGTCACTTCTGTGGACAGGGATGACCTGCCGGATCTTGGTGCAGCTCATTGGGCGCAAACGATTCGTGAAATCAAACGCCTCAACCCCGAAACGACTGTTGAAGTATTAATTCCCGACTTTCAGGGCAGAAAAGAGCTGATAGATAAAGTAATCGAAGCCCAACCGGAAATAATCTCCCATAATATGGAAACAGTGAAACGTATCAGTCCACTGGTACGGAGCGCAGCCCGCTATGAAACAAGCCTTGAAGTGCTGCGACAAATAGCAGAAAGCGGTACCACCACCAAATCCGGTATCATGGTCGGTCTTGGAGAAACTCCGGATGAAGTGGAAGAACTAATGGATGACTTACGCAATGCAAATTGCCAGATACTTACTATCGGACAATATTTACAGCCTACGCATAAACATTATGCGGTAGCCGAATATATTACTCCCGCCCAATTTGCCATTTACAAAGAGCTTGGATTAAAGAAAGGGTTCACACAAGTGGAAAGTGCACCATTGGTTCGTTCATCTTACCATGCAGAAAAATCGACCCTATATCTACAAAAAAGGATGAAATAAAGAACATTTCACACAAGCCGTTTGTTAAAAAGAAAACGGCAAAATAACATAAGAATGGGCAAGCAAAAAGTTCTATCATCCAAGTTTAATATGTCGCTGGGATATATTCCCGTCATTATATCCATTATATTATGCGAATTCATAATGCAAGACATAGCTATCTACATCGGTACAGGTGTAGGGTTATTGTTTAGCATCTATATGTTGCAACGCAAAGGCTCACATGTCCCCCCGATTATACTATATTGCACAACAGGAATGTTATTGCTATTGACTATAACGTCCTTTTTCTCCACCGATTACTGTTCGGAAGCAATGTTTCCATTGACATTGGAAATCAGTGCCATTATTCCGCCATTCGTTATCTTTCTGAACAGAAAACGCTTCTTAAATTACCACGCCGCCCAAACTCATAAATGCTGCAAACAATTTTTCGCACAAGGAGCCGAAGCTGCCATAGTATCTGCCCGCGTGTTACTGCTTTTTGGATTCTTACATTTCCTTATCATATTACTCACCATATTTTTCGGTCATCCGCTGAGTAACACGACACGATATGTTTTATTCCGTATCGTTCCTCCCAGTGTATTCATACTGAGTATTCTGTTCAACCAATTCGGTATATACTATTTCAATAAGGTGATGAAACATACCGTATTCATACCCATAGTAACTACAAAAGGAGATGTCATTGGCAAAGCGATAGCCTCAGAAGCTATTAACCGGAAAAATGAATATATCAATCCGGTCATTCGCATCACCGTAGCCGCACATGGCATGTTGTTCTTATTGCCACGCCCTCAGTGTTGCATGTTTGAGAAGGGCAAAACAGACCTGCTAATGGAAAGCTATTTGTTATATGGAGAGACTTTAGAACAAGGAATAAAAAGAGTATTACTGAATACCCTGCCAACAGCTTCATTGCAGGATCTCCACTTTAACTTTATGTATCATTTTGAAAATGAAGCGACCAATCGCCTGATTTATCTCTTCACTCTGGATTTGGATGATGATTCGATCTTATGCAACAAAAAGTTTAAAGGTGGAAAGCTTTGGACATTTCAGCAAATAGAACACAATCTTCATCGAAACTTCTTCAACAGTTGTTTCGAACATGAATACGAACAGATAAAGGAGATTATTTATACAAGAGAAAAATACAAGGAATCTTAGAGAGATCGGGAACTCTCCCCTGCCATTCCTTCACTGTTTTAGTTTTAATATATTCTCCCTCACATGTAATATTGGCAGCAATACAGAGCTTTGTCTGAGGACGGCAATTATGCAGGATATCCTCTATCATCTTATTATTGCGATAAGGAGTTTCTATGAAAAGCTGGGTTTGATGCTCATTGTACACACGCTGTTCCAACGCCTTCAATTTCTTGGCACGTTCACCGGGTTCAATAGGCAAATATCCATGAAAAGCAAAGCTTTGTCCGTTGAAACCGGAACCCATAACCGACAATATAATCGAAGAAGGCCCCACCAGCGGAATCACCCTCAAGTTCTTGCGTTGGGCTATCGCCACAACATCCGCCCCCGGATCGGCAACTGCCGGACAACCAGCCTCAGAAATCACTCCCATAGAGTTTCCGTCTTCAAGCGGCATCAAATATCCGGAAATATCTTCCGGTGATGTATGTTTATTAAGCGTATAGAACGTAAGCGAGTCAATATCTATTTCCCTATCTACTTTCTTCAAAAAACGACGTGCCGAACGCACATCCTCTACTATAAAATAGCGGATACCCAAAATAACTTCTTTATTATAAGAAGGCAATACTGTTTCAACAGGAGTGTCTCCTAAAGTAACAGGTAACAGATAAAGCGCAGGAAGCATGGCAATGATTGGTAGTTAGCAACTAGTGATTAATGATTAGCTATTAATGATTAGTGGCTTGCCATAAGCCGGCATAGCCAACTAATCATCAATCACTATTTATTATCCATAAATTATATTTCCGTTTTCGTCTTTGTATTCATCCAGACCTTTTTCATAAGTAGCCATGGCACGCAGACTCATACCTACACTGGAGAAACCTCCGTCGTGGAACAGATTCTGCATAGTGACCTTACGAGTCAAGTCGGAGAACATAACGATACAGTAATCAGCACATTCATCAGCCGAAGCATTACCCAAAGGAGACATACGGTTGGCGAAGTCGAACAACTTGTCCATACCTTTTACTCCGGAACCTGCAGTAGTCATTGTAGGTGACTGTGAAATCGTGTTGACACGTACATTGTGCTCACGTCCGTAGATGTAACCGAAACTACGAGCGATAGACTCCAACAGTGCTTTCGCATCCGCCATGTCGTTGTAACCATAGAACGTACGTTGTGCAGCTACATAACTCAAAGCCAGAATAGAACCATATTCAGCAATAGCGTTCATCTTCTTGGCAGCTTGTATCATCTTATGGAAAGAAACAGCCGAAATGTCCAGCGTTTTATCCAACATATCATAATCAAGATTATCGTATGTACGTTTCTTACGTACGTTAGGAGACATACCGATAGAATGGAGAACGAAATCCACCTGGCCGCCCAGCACTTCCATAGAACGTTTAAACACATTCTCCAGATCTTCCACACTGGTAGCATCTGCTGCAATGACCTCGCAATTCAGCTTCTCGGCCAATGCCGAAACTTCACCCATACGTACAGCAACAGGTGTATTAGACAAGGTGATAGTGGCACCTTCTTCTACTGCTTTTTCCGCTACTTTCCAGGCAATGGATTGCTCATTCAGAGCACCGAATATAATGCCTCTTTTTCCTTTCAACAAATTGTAACTCATACCTTATTTTACTAAAATTGAGCTGCAAAGATAGTGCAAAAACCTCGAAAGCATGCAAAGAAAAGGCTAAAACCACAAAAAATACACCAAAACCAACAATTAGTACACATCATTTCAGCCAAATCCCGATACATTTGCAATAGGTAATTAAGAGGTTTTTTCATAATATTTAAAGGTTAGAAAATTAAGCCACTATTATTTCTTTCGTAAGCAACTCGTGAGAGCCGCTTACGGAAAGATAATAAAAAAGAGGAAAAACAAGAAATTAATAGCCGGATACGATGAAAACACCAGTCTTCAATCTACCTTGTAACTGCATATAATTAGTAATTAATATAGTATCACGAATGGACACATTATTCAAAAAGCTACTTGTGCTTACCACATTTTCTCTTGCGTTACTCCCTGTACAGAACGCTGCCCATGCCCAGTGCAAAAACTCCATAGATGAAAGCATCTATAAAGAGCTTCCTTTTAATATGCCAAAAGTAGAACAGCCTTCATTTCCGGATTATACAGTCAATATTCTGCAATTCGGGGCGAAAGGCGATGGAATTACCTTAAACACAAAAGCAATTAATGATGCCATTAAAGCAGTCAATGCAAAAGGTGGCGGCAAAGTGGTTATACCGGAAGGATTGTGGTTGACAGGTCCTATCGAACTGTTAAGTAATGTCAATCTATATACGGAAAAGAATGCATTGATTGTCTTTTCGGATGACTTCAATGCCTATCCTATTCTCGAAACATCATTTGAAGGCTTAAATACCCGCCGTTGCCAATCGCCTATCTCAGCACGCAACGCAGAAAACATAGCAATTACAGGCTACGGCGTATTCGACGGTTCGGGTGACAGTTGGCGTCCTGTAAAGAAAGGCAAACTTACCGCCGGACAATGGGATGCTCTCGTGAAGTCAGGTGGTGTTGTAGACAAATCCATATGGTATCCCACAGCCGGCTCATTAAAAGGAGCATTGGCCTGTAAAGAGTTCAATAATCCCGAAGGTATTGAGACCGAGGAAGAATGGAATGAAATCCGCCCATGGTTGCGCCCGGTATTACTGAATATCGTCAAGAGCAAAAAAGTCTTATTAGAAGGGGTTACGTTTAAAAACTCACCGAGTTGGTGTCTGCATCCGCTATCTTGCGAGCACATCACCATCAACCAGGTTAAGGTATTCAACCCCTGGTATTCTCAGAACGGTGACGCCTTAGATTTGGAATCCTGCAAGAATGCTCTGATAATCAATAACATTTTTGACGCCGGTGATGACGCTATTTGCATTAAATCCGGTAAAGACAAAGACGGACGCGAACGCGGCGAACCTTGTCAAAACGTCATCGTAAAAAACAACACAGTACTACATGGCCATGGCGGCTTTGTAGTGGGCAGTGAAATGTCCGGAGGTGTGAAAAACATCTATGTGGCAGACTGTACTTTCCTCGGTACAGATGTCGGTTTACGATTCAAAAGTACCAGAGGACGTGGCGGTGTTGTAGAAGGAATCTACATTCACAACATCCACATGATTGACATACCTCACGAACCATTGCTGTTCGATTTATTCTATGGCGGTAAAGCAGCCGGCGAAGAGACGGAAGAAGACCTGAAAAGCCGCATGAAAGCATCCATACCTGAAGTGACTGTCGAAACACCTTCTTTCCGCGATATCCACATCTCCAACATTATCTGTAAAAGTTCCGGGCGTGCCATGTTCTTCAATGGATTGCCTGAAATGCCCATCAGGAATGTAACAGTAAAGAATGTGATCATCAGTGATGCCAAAGAAGGGGTTGTCATCAGCCAGGCAGAAGGTGTTGTACTGGAAAACATACACATAGAGACTAAAGGACATACACTGAATGTCAAGAATGCCAAAAACTTAAATATTGACGGAAAGACATATTCTGCCATTGGTGCAGAAGGAAAAGTTATGAATTTCAAGTAAATTCCGATAAGCAATGCAAACCGTTCAATGCGAGTTGCATAAATAACAAATCAAAGCAGACAGCTTTTTTAATCCAAAAGAGAGCTGTCTGTTCTTTTAGTTTAATTTTGTAACTGTAATTAAAATACACTCTGTTATGAGAACAGCCTTTTTAGCCGGTTTCCTGTTGTTGTGGACATCCATTCTTAGTGCGCAACCACAGACAAGTTTCAAAACGATCTCAATTGAAATAAGTAATTCATGGACAAAAGATAAAATCGATGCTCCGGTAGTTCTAAAGATTGAAGATTTACAACCCGGTTTCCATGTACGCTCAGCTGTCGTATTGAACGGTGAGGAAGAAATACCCTCACAATTGGATGACCTGAACGGAGACTTGCAAGCTGACGAGTTGGCTTTTGTCATGAATATTCCTGCCAACGAAACGAGTACGCTAACAATCACCTTGTCATCTGCCAAAACAAATAAGACCTACCCGGCACGTGTCTTTGCCGGAATGAGAATACGGGATATTCCAAAACAAAAGCGTACTCCCATACAGTCGGTTACCGTACCGGGCACCACTAATTTCTACAATATGGTACATGGCCATGGCCCAATGTTCGAATCTGAATTAGTCGCTTATCGCGTCTACTTCAACCAAAAGCAAACAATAGACCCTTACGGTAAATTCAACAAAGGACTTGAGATACAAGAAAGCAGCTTTTATCCTAATGACGAACAACTTGCACGCGGGTTTGGAGATGATGTATTAATGGTTGGGAACAGTTGCGGTGTCGGAACCTTGAAAGGCTGGGACGGAACAAAAGCCACCCATATAGAACCGGTAGCCTTCCGCACTGAAAGTATTCTTGCTTACGGTCCTATACGCACTATCGTTGACGTAGCTGTAAAAGGTTGGAACTATCAAGGAAAAGAGTTGAACATGACCAACCGTTATATACTTTATGCGGGACATCGTGATCTGCTGGTAGAGACTTTCTTTGACGAACCGCTGAAAGATGAACTCTTTTGCACCGGTGTACAAAACATCATGGGCAACGAGACACTCTCGGATTCCGACCATAAAGGTTTAATAGGCAGTTGGGGAAGACACTGGCCTGTGAACGACACTGTGAAATATGCAAAGGAAACAGTAGGCATCGCCACTTATATTCCACAGAAATACATCCGCAAGGAAGTAAAAGACAAAGACAATTTCCTTTATACAGTTTCAGCACCGGGAAGCAACCGATTCCATTACTATACAATGTTCACTTCTTGCAAGGAAACCTTCGGTTATCCCACACCCGAAGCATGGTTTGCCTACATGCACGAATGGAAAGAAGAATTGCAGCATCCGGTTCAGGTGAAAATTAAAAACTAAAAAACCAAGCCACATGAAAACAAGAAAGACACTTTTAGGCATTTGCCTGCTGCTTGCATCACCGCTGGCTGCGCAAGAGAAGAATTATGTTTCCGAAGCATGGGTAGCCGACCAAGGCAACGGTAAATATAAGAACCCGATACTCTATGCAGACTATTCCGACCCGGACGCCTGTCGTGTAGGAGATGATTTCTATATGACCTCCTCCAGTTTCAACTGCCTGCCGGGCTTACAGATTCTACATTCCAAGGACCTCGTAAACTGGAGCATTATCGGTGCTGCCATCCCTTATACCCTGACTCCTATCGAAACGCCCGAACGTCCGGAACATGGTAACCGCGTATGGGCCCCTGCTATCCGTTATCATAACGGTGAATTCTACATATTCTGGGGGGATCCCGACCAGGGCGCCTTCATGGTA
>OLGF01004393.1_pt1 | contig 10490 bp, 7 predicted proteins | sample 1604971 | NCBI WGS metagenome assembly OLGF01 (sample SAMEA3888902, study PRJEB22519) | human gut metagenome | biome: human gut; feature: human-associated habitat; material: faeces | place: Denmark | collected 2011 | reverse complement strand
ATGTCGCTGACAATGGTCAGCGCCGTTAAGGAGCTCGCCGCTGTGGACTCTGCAGATGCTTCTGTGGTCGCCGCGGCGATTGCCAGGGGCGCGCTCAAGGGTGCGCGGGGCAACTCCGGTGTCATTCTTTCCCAGCTCTTCCGCGGTTTTTCCGAGGAAGCGAAGGAGCATGAGACCATCGACGCACAGGTTTTTGCAGCTTCTCTCGCCAGAGGCGTTGAAAAGGCCTATAAAGCCGTGATGAAGCCCCGCGAGGGCACGATCCTCACCGTCGCCAGAGCGGTTGCCGAAAATGCGCAGGCATATGCGGAGAAGAACGATAACCTCTACGGCTTTGTGGAGGAGATGATCTCTTCCGGCAACGAGATGCTCAAGCGCACGCCCGATATGCTGCCGGTACTCAAGCAGGCCGGCGTGGTCGATTCCGGCGGAGCGGGTTTGATGACTATTTATCTGGGCTTTAAGGCCGCTCTGGACGGCGAAGAGGTTGATGCGGTCGGCGATATCACCAAGCAGCTCACCGCGCTCAACGACCAGCAGCAAGTCAAGCCCGAGCAGACCGGCGCGGCTTCCGGTGCAACGGAGGATATTGAGTTCGGCTACTGCACCGAAACCTTCATTACGCATCTGAACGAAGGCGTGGGGCAGAGAGATGTGGATAACCTGCGCAGCAAGCTGATGGAATTCGGCGACTGCGTGCTGGTTGTGGCCGATCAGGATATGATTAAGGTCCACTGCCATTCCAACGACCCCGGCAGAATTCTGCGCTACTGCATTCGTCTGGGTGAGCTGGATAACGTCAAGGTGGAAAATATGCGCACCCAGCACCGCACGCTGATTGAAGAAGCCAATGCGGTGCAGAACAAGACCCCTGCCATCGAAAAGGAAGTCGGCTTCGTGGCGATTTCTGCGGGCGACGGCATTGCGGCGATGTTCCGCGATTTGACGGTCAACGAGATCGTTCAGGGCGGCCAGACGATGAATCCCTCCACGGAAGATATTGTGCAGGCAATTTACCGCTGCGCGGCCAAGACCACCTTTGTGCTGCCCAACAACAAGAACATTATCATGGCAGCGCAGCAGGCGGCGGAGTTGATGGAGGACCGCAAGGTCATCGTTATCCCCACCAAGACCATCCCGCAGGGTGTTGCAGCGATGATCGCCTATGTGCCGGATGTTTCCGATGACGACAATGAGCAGGCGATGAACGAGGCGGCGCAGTCTGTGCGCTCCGGCTCGGTCACCTATGCCATCCGCGATTCGGTGTTTGACGGCAAGGAAATCAAGAAGGACGACGTGCTGGGTCTAAACGAGGGTAAGGTTGCCAGCGTGGGCAAGGACGTCAACGACGTGACCATTGACCTGATGAAGGCCATGATGACCGAGGACGATGAGCTGATTACGCTGTTCTACGGTGCGGACGTCACGGATGAAACGGCGCAGGCGCTCAGCACGCGCATCGGCGAGGAGTTCCCGCAGTGCGAGCTGGAGATGCTCGCGGGCGGCCAGCCGCTGTATTATTATCTGTTCTCTATCGAATAAAAGCGGAACGCTTTGCATTCCGGCCGCTCTTTTACCGGGGCGGCCGGTTTTTTGACGGCAAAAGAGGGGAGGGAGAGCCATGCGCATCGAAGAGCTTAAAGGCGTAGGAAAAGTGCGTCTGGAAGCGCTGCACAAGGCCGGATTGGAGGATACGGAGCAGCTTATTCGCCGCTTGCCACGGGATTATATCGATTACGACGACCGCACGGAGGTTGGACATCTGCACTCCGGTCAGCGTGCGGTGTTTCTGGCGCGCATAAAAAAGACCTCTACCGCGCGCAATAAGGGTGTAACCTTTACCTATGCCACGGTTTTTGACGAAACCGGCCAGGTGCAGTGTGTCTGGTTCAACCAGCCCTATCGCGGCAGAATGCTGGAGACTGGCGCAACTTTCCTCTTTGTCGGGCTGGTGGCGCGGCATCAGGGGCAGCTGCGCGTGCAGTGCCCGCAGGTGCTTCCGGCAGGTACGCATGGCATAGAGGCGCTCTATCCTCCCATTAAGGATGTGCCGCCGCGTACCTATTCCGGCCTGGTGCGCCAGGCATGGGAAGCGGGGGATTTGGATCTGCAGGACCCGCTGCCGCAAAGCCTGCTCGCGCAGTTCGGCATGCCGTCCTACGCGGAAGCTCTCTATCATGCGCATTTCCCAGAGACGATGGACGACCTTGCGCAGGCCGTGCGCCGCCAGTCGTTTGAGGATTTGCTGCTTTTCCGCATCGCCGTGCGGCAGCTTGATCGCTCCACCGGCATGGGACGTGCGCTCAAGGCGAATAGGACCGTTGTGCAGCCCTTTCTGGACGAGCTGCCCTATCAGCTGACCGGTGCGCAGGATCGCGTGCTGCGGGAGGCGCTGGCTGATATGGAGTCCGATCGGCCCATGGCGCGTCTGGTCGAGGGTGACGTGGGCTGCGGCAAGACCGTGATTGCATTTGCACTGCTCGCCTGCGCCTTTGAAAACGGCTGTCAGGGCGCGATGATGGCTCCGACAGAAGTGTTGGCGCAGCAGCATTACAACGAGGCAAAGCGCCTGCTGGAGCCGCTGGGAGCCCGTGTGGTGCGCCTAATGGGCGCGGTGCATGGCAAAGAGCGCAAAGAAACGCTCGCGGCATTGGCCAGCGGGGAGGCCGATATCGTGATCGGTACGCACGCGCTGATCACCGAAAGCGTGGAGTATAAGAACCTCGGCATGATCATTACGGATGAGCAGCACCGCTTCGGGGTGCGGCAGCGCACGGCGCTCGAGATGAAGGGAAAGCTCGCGCCGCATGTCCTCGTCATGTCTGCCACGCCCATTCCGCGCACGATGGCGCTGGTGCTCTACGGCGATCTGGACGTTTCCGTGGTGGATGAACTGCCGCCGGGGCGCAAAGAAGTGCGCACGCGCATTGTCTCCGAAAAGAAGCGGCAGGATATGTACGGTTTCATACAGCGCGCCGTGGAAGCAGGTCAGCAGGCTTATGTCGTCTGCCCGCTGGTGGAGGACAGCGAGATGATGGATGCCGCTTCTGCCGCGCAGACCGTGCAGGAGATGCGCAAAGCCATGCCCGATGTGCGCATCGAGCTGCTGCACGGCCGCATGAAGAGCGAGGAAAAGGATCGCATTTTGCAGGGTTTTGCCGCGCACGAATCCGACGTGCTCGTCAGCACTACGGTCATCGAGGTCGGCGTCAACGTCCCCAACGCCACCATCATGGTCATTGAGGATGCAGAACGCTTCGGCCTTGCACAGCTGCATCAGCTTCGCGGGCGCGTTGGGCGCGGCGATCAGCAATCGTGGTGCTTCCTGATGGCGGATCCTTCCGAACGGATGAAAACCATGGCCTCGACCACGGACGGCTTCGTTATTGCCCGCAAAGACCTGGAGCTGCGCGGGCCAGGAGAACTGATGGGTTCGCGGCAGAGCGGTATGCTGGACGAAAAAATACTCCGTCTGGCTTCCGACGGCCCGCTGATGGACAAAGTGACCAAGGCGGTGGACGCTATCTTCGCGCAGCCCAAAGCGGAGGAGAATCGGCAACTGATGGTCTACGCCCGCCGGATGATGGAGCAGCGCGGCTTATTTGTCGCCAGAAATTAAAAATGTCCTTTTTTGTTGCAAATGGACGAAAATATGTTAGAATTGTTTTATCCAGTGAAGCTCAATCGCTGAAAAACAGAGGAGGTCGTCCAATGAGCAACATCCTGAACACGCCCGATACCACGGCAAGCTATTCTCAGCAAGACATCGACCAGAACAAGATCATGGGCATTCTGTCCTATTTCGGCATTCTGGTGCTGATTCCCATCTTTGCGGCAAAAGAGTCTCCTTTTGCGCGTTTCCATGCCAATCAGGGCCTTGTGCTGTTGGTGACGGGTATTCTCGTCGGCATGGCAACCTCGCTGGTTGGTATGCTCTTCGGCCTGATCCACATCGACGTGCTGACCGTTCTATGGAACATTGTCAGTTGGCTGATTCGCGTGGCCATGTTTGCGCTGATGATCCTGGGCATCGTCAACGCCGCGTCCGGCAAGGCGAAGGAACTGCCGCTGGTCGGCAATTTCCGTATCCTGAAGTAAGCTTTACGCATCCCGCGGCCCGGTTGCTCCGGGCCTTTTTTGCGTCACTGCATCTGGTAATGAAAACAATGTGTTGCAAAGACCAATATTTTTGTATATAATGAAACTATGCGGTTTTCGGGGTGAAAAAGAAGTTTTTGAGGAGAGAAGCGCAGCCATGAATTATCAGATTCTGTTCAACCCTTACGCCAAGAGTGGACACGGCGCAAACGAAGCGCGCGCGTTGGATACGATCCTGGCGGGGGATCAGCTCACCTACACCAGCATGCCGGATATTCGGGATTATGCGGCCTTTTTTGCGTCGATCGCCAAGACCGATCGGGTGTTGATTGCCGGCGGGGACGGCACGCTGAACCGCTTCATCAACGACACGGCGGGCATTGTGATCCGCCAAGATATTTATTATTATCCCACCGGGAGCGGCAACGATTTCTGGAACGACGTAACGAATCAGAGCAAGGAAAAGCGCCCGATCCAGATCAACGAATACCTGCGCAGCTTGCCCACGGTGGACGTCAACGGCAAAACCAGCTATTTCCTCAACGGCATCGGTTACGGTATTGACGGCTATTGCTGTGAAAAAGGCGATGAGATTCGCCAAAAGAGTACCAAACCCGTCAATTATACGATGATTGCCCTTCGCGGCCTGATTTATGATTATCAGCCGACCGACGCTGTCGTTACCGTGGACGGGGTCAAGCACGTCTATCACAAGTGCTGGCTGGCTCCGGCCATGAACGGCCGCTTCTACGGCGGCGGCATTATGCCTACGCCCGCACAGGATCGGCTTTCTTCGAAGCATGAGCTTTCCGTTATGATCTATTGCGGGGATAAGTTCCGTGCGCTGGCCTTGTTTCCGAAGATGTTCAAAGGCGAGCATGTGGCGCACACCAATATGGTGCATATTTTGAGCGGGCGCGAGATTCAGGTCGAATTTTCCAGACCGACTCCCCTTCAGATTGACGGGGAAACTGTGCATGGCGTGACGGAATACCGCGCCGTGTCCTCCAACGGTCGAAGCACTATGCTCTTTGAGGAACAAAAGGAAGAGCAGGTTATCGTTTAAAGGGTTGAAAGCATTCGGGGGTGCTCCTTATGCTTGACGGAAGTGCCCCGTTGCGCTATCATGAGAGAAACGGCCTGAGACCGAATAGAGAAAGGATGGCTGAACTTATGCTGTTTTTCGGAACCGGCGCTGCCGAGCTTTATCCCAATCCATTCTGCAATTGTGAATTTTGCGAGAGCATTCGCAAGAGCGGGGAGATGCCGCGCAAGCGCTCCTGCCTGCTGATGGATGAACACAATTTGATTGACTTTGGCCCAGAGGCGCTGGCTGCTGCGCAGATGTACGGCGCACGGCTTTACGATGTGGATAATCTCTTCATCACCCACAGCCACGAGGATCATTTCTGCATCCCCAACATCGAAGTGCTCACCATGACCCCGCAGCGAGATAACAAACCGCTGCACATTTATCTCTCCGAAGCGGCCTGTGATTTCGTCCAGCGCTACATGGAGGCGCTGCGCCCGGTTTTCGCCGACGGCAAGACAGGGCTGGAGACGCTTGTGGAACGCGGCGTGGTCGTGCTGCATCCGGTCAAGCCCTATACGCATTTCACGGTGGATGGCATGGACGTCTTCACCATCGAAAGTAACCACATAGCGCATGGTAAAAACGAGCACGCCCTGAACTATGTCTTTACCAAGCCTGATGGACAAAAGCTGATCTATGCGGCGGATACCGGACTTTACAGCGAAGAGAACCTCAAGGTACTTTCCAGTACGGCAGCGGATGTGCTGGTGATGGAAGGAACCTTCGGCGACATCCATGTCGAGGGCGCACGCGCTACGCATCTGAATGCGGAAAACTTTGTCAAGCAGCTCGAAAACCTGCTGGCTTGCGGAGCCATCACGAAAGAGACCATGGTCTATATGACGCATATCAACCAGGTGCAGCATCTCAACCATGCGGCCTATCAGGCCTACATGGATGAACACGCTCCTGTTACGGTGCTGATTGCACACGATGGTCTGCGCGTCTAAATAAGGAAAAAGGGGAAGGCTGGAATCCTATAAAGCTTGGATTTCAGCCTTCCTTGCATAAAAAGACCACGGTCTGTATTTGAAATTCATGACAGACCGTGGTTTGTTTTATTTATTTTTGTTCTGGATGTAATCGTCCATTGCTTTGGCGGCGGTTTTGCCTGCACCCATCGCGAGAATGACGGTCGCCGCACCGGTCACGGCATCGCCGCCCGCGTAAACGCCTTCGCGCGAGGTCAGGCCGGTTTCCTCTTCCGTGATGATGCCGCCCCACTTCTGCGTTTCCAGACCGGGAGTGGTGGAGCGAATCAGCGGGTTAGGCGAGGTACCGATGGACATGATGACGCAGTCCACCTGCAATTCGAACTCGCTGCCCTCTTTGACGACAGGGCGGCGGCGGCCGGAAGCATCCGGTTCACCCAGCTGCATTTCCACGCAGCGAATGCCGGTGACACACTTGTGCTCGTCTCCGGTGATGCAGACAGGGTTGGTCAGCAGACGGAATTCAATCCCCTCTTCCATTGCGTGCTCGACTTCTTCCCTGCGCGCGGGCAGCTCGTCCATCGAGCGGCGATAGACGATATAGACCTTTTCAGCGCCCAGGCGCATGGCGCAGCGTGCAGCGTCCATAGCCACGTTTCCGCCGCCCACAACGGCCACGCGGCGCACCTTCTGGATGGGGGTTGGGTTGTCCGGGCGGAAGGCCTTCATCAGGTTCACGCGCGTCAGGAACTCGTTGGCGGAATACACACCCTTGAGGTTTTCACCGGGGATATTCATAAAGTTCGGGAGCCCCGCGCCGGAGCCGACAAACACCGCTTCATAGCCCATCTCGAACAGCTCGTCGATAGAGAGCACCTTGCCGATGACCATATTGGTTTCGATTTTAACACCCAATGCTTTGAGCGTGTCAATCTCCTTCTCAACAATGGCCTTGGGCAGACGGAATTCCGGAATGCCGTAGACCAGCACGCCGCCCGCCGTGTGCAGCGCCTCAAACACCGTGACTTCGTATCCCTTGCGTGCAAGATCGCCCGCGCAGGTCAGGCCGGAAGGGCCTGCGCCAATGATCGCAACTTTGTGCCCGTTGGATTCGGGCATGACGGGCTTTTCGGTGCTGTGCGCCATATGCCAGTCAGCGGCAAAGCGCTCCAGACGGCCGATGGCGACGGGTTCGCCCTTCACGCCGCGAACGCATTTGCTTTCGCACTGCGTCTCCTGCGGGCAGACACGACCACAAACAGCGGGCAGGGAAGAGGACTGCGTCAAAATCTGATAGGCTTCTTCAAACTCGCCCGATTTGATCTTTTGGATGAAGGCCGGGATATCAATGGCAACCGGGCAGCCGCCGATGCAGGGTTTGTGGCGGCAGTTCAGGCAGCGGGCCGCTTCATCCATCGCCTGCTGGGGCGTATAACCCAACGCCACTTCGTTGAAATTGCGCGCGCGGATTTCCGGCTCCTGCGTGGGCATGGGATTCTTTTTAAGGCTCATGTTTGGCATCTCGGTCACACCTCTTTGAACAGATTGCAGGTTTCTTCGTATTGATGGCGCTCGAAATCTTTATACATATTCGAACGCTCCATGGCTTCGTCAAAATCCACCAGATGGCCGTCAAAATCGGGACCGTCCACACAGGCAAACTTCGTCTCGCCGCCCACCGTCAACCGGCAGCCGCCGCACATGCCCGTGCCGTCGATCATGATGGGGTTCATCGAAACGACGGTCTTGACGTTGTATTCCTTTGTCAGCTGGCAGACGAATTTCATCATGACCAGGGGACCGATGGCGATGACTTCGTCATATTGCTCGCCTGCGTCCAGCAGGCTCTTGAGCGCGTTGGTCACAAGCCCCTTTTCGCCGTAGCTGCCGTCGTCGGTCATGACCTTGCAAAGGTCGGAAACAGCGCGGAATTCATCTTCCAGTATCATCAGATCCTTGTTGCGGAAGCCGACGATGGCGTGTACCTCCGCGCCCTGCGCGTGCAGCTTTTTAGCGATGGGGTAGGCGATGGCCGAACCCACGCCGCCGCCGATGACGGCAACTTTTTTAAGCCCTTCGGTATGACTGGCGATGCCCAGCGGTCCGACAAAATCGTGCAGGGAATCACCTTCTTCCAGATGATTGAGTTTCTCGGTCGTTGCGCCCACGATCTGGAAAATGATGGTCACGGTGCCTTTCTCGCGATCGTAATCCGCGATGGTTAGCGGAATGCGTTCGCCTGCCTCGTCCACGCGCAGAATGATGAACTGACCGGGTTCGGCCTTTCGAGCGATCAGAGGCGCCTGAATGTCCATCAGCGTCACCGTAGGATTGAGTCGTTTCTTGCGGATGATCTTGAACATAACTGCCCTTCCCTTCCGAGGATGCTTGTTTTTATATAGGGTGCGCCGTTCCTGGCGCTTCATGCGCCTTCGCAGTGCGGATTCAGTTCACGGCTTGCACAGCAGCCCCGTATTAGATATAATATTAGCATAAGGAGTGAAAAAATGGAAGAGATATTGAAAATGCTCCCGCATGACGAAACAAAGAGGATGATATTTCGCCAGTGGATTGAGCAATACGGTGAGAAATTGTTGGAACGTATGTCCGAAGGGCATTTTACTGCCTCTGGTTTTATTTTTAATCCTGAAAAAACGAAAACGTTGATGGTTTTCCACAATATTTATCAGTCTTGGACATGGACAGGCGGTCATGCGGACGGGAAGCGTGATCTGCTTGCCGTTGCCCTGCGCGAAGCGCGGGAGGAGACCGGTGTGCAGCATATTCGTCCCATCGACGGCACGGTCTGCGCGGCGGATATCCTGCCGGTCGCAGCGCATAGCAAGCGCGGGCGGCCTATCGCGGCGCATGTGCATCTGAATGTCACCTTTGCATTGGAATGCGAGGAGGCGGACGCGCTGCGTGTCAAGCCGGATGAAAACAGCGCGGTGGGCTGGATTCCGCTTGCAGAGCTGCCGGAAAAGATTTCGCCTTCGGACGCGATGATGATTCCAATTTATGAAAAGATCATACGGAAATACGCCCCGGAATTCTACCGAGAGACCTAAATAAAACGCCGCGCGAACAAAAGCGAACTCTGTCCGCACGGCGAATTTTTTAGCGATGACGGTTTTCCAGCTCGGCGTAGATGTCGTCCCAGCACATTCCCTGATCGGCCAGCAGCACCGTCAGATGATACATCAGATCGGCTACCTCGAAGCTGACTTCCTCACGGCTGCGGTTCTTGGCGGCGATCAACACCTCGGCAGCCTCTTCGACCACCTTCTTGCCGATTTTGTCCACGCCCTTGTTCAGCAGCATATTGGTGTAGGAACCTTCCTTGGGATGCGCCTTGCGGTCAAGCACCTGATCGTAGACCGATTGGATGATGCGCATGCCCATAGAGGAGGAGCGCCCGCCCGGCAGCGTCAGCAGGGGATTGAAGAAGCAGGAGTAATTGCCCGTGTGGCACGCAGTGCCCTGCTGATCCACTTTCAACAGAATCGCATCGCCGTCGCAATCATAGCGCACCTCGCGGACGTGCTGATAGTGCCCGGAGGTTGCGCCCTTGACCCACAATTCCTGACGGCTGCGGGAGAAATAAGTTGCCAGCTTTGTGCGCAGCGTCAGGGTCAGCGATTCGCGGTTCATGTAGGCGAGCATCAGCACCGTGCCGGTCTGCGCGTCCTGCGCGATGGCGGGCACAAGCCCCTTTTCGTCGAACTTGATCGCATCCAGGTCGATCTCGTCCTTGCGCAGCACGGGAATGCCTTGTGCTTCCAGATAATCCTTGACCTGGGAAATCGTCAGTGCGCCGCTGTGGAATACGCCTGCCGCCAGCACGCCCTTGGCGCCCGCCTTCGTCACGGCGTCTGCAAAGTGCGCAAGTTCGCCTGCGCCGCCGGAAGCAATGACCGGCAGGGAAGAGGCCTGCGCCGCGATACGCGTGGCTTCCAAATCATAACCCGTGCGCGCGCCGTCCTGCATGGTCGTCAGCAAAATCTCGCCTGCGCCCCAGGCTTCAAGCTGCCGGATCCAGGGTTTCAACTGTTTGCCGGAAGGCTTTTGCCCTGCATCCATGACCTCGTATTCGCCCTGCGCGTTCTTGAATACATCCACCAGCGCTGTGGTTGCGTTCACGCCGTATTTGTAGCTTACGCGGCGCACAACCTCGTCGTTGTGCAGCGCGGCGGAGCCGACGCCCACCTTGGATGCGCCTACGGCCATCACCGCGTCCGCATCGTCCAGGTTTTTGATGCCGCCGCCCACGCACAGCGGCACCGTGCAGTGCGCCGCCGCAGCCTTGACCATGTCCAGATTGGTCTTGCGTCCCTCGGTGCTGGCGGAAATATCCAGCAGCCAGATTT
>OLGF01004389.1_pt1 | contig 10499 bp, 9 predicted proteins | sample 1604971 | NCBI WGS metagenome assembly OLGF01 (sample SAMEA3888902, study PRJEB22519) | human gut metagenome | biome: human gut; feature: human-associated habitat; material: faeces | place: Denmark | collected 2011 | reverse complement strand
TCTTTCGGATCTCTTGCTCCCATTATACCATATCGCTCGTGTAAACACTATTTAGAAAAACACGCTCCATCAGCGCATGTCCCTCCGCGTTTGGATGGATGCCGTCCATACATAAATACGGACGATAGTCGCCATTCTCCAGAAAAGATGCACGCAGGTCCACCAGGCGGCATCCAAGTTGCCGCGCCAGTTCCACCACCAGTCTGTTGTATGCGGCATGAGAGCGGTAGATCTGCTGCACATCCCCCAGCCAAACAAGAATGTTCTCTTTCCCTTCGATATCACGGCCGATCCATTCGTAGTAGCGTACGGCGTCGATGGGCGGCAAGGTCATAAGCAGCGGCTCCATCCCGCGCGACCGCGCAAGGCATACCATCGCGCGCATGTTCTCGCAAAAACGTTTCGGCGGGGTATGCGGCAGATGCTCCGCGTGCGGGTCGGCCGCGACGGCTCGCCAGTCGTAATCGATATCGTTGCCGCCGAACCCGATCAGCGCCGCTTCTCCCTCCGCATGGGCAGGGATCTCCCGCTCCATTACAACGCGGCCCTTTTCACTTGTCATGCCGAAACGCGCATGATTCTCGGCTGGGATTCCGAGCGCGCGTGACGAAAGCGCCACGCAGGACGCTTCCTTCAGCCTGGAATATCGCCGTGTCTCAGGGTCCAGCACGACGCCGCGCAAAATACTGTCTCCCCACACTTCAATCTTCGATATCATTCACCGCACCTCTTTATCTGGTTTTAATAATTAGATTATCACGTTTTGTATTTTTGTCAATCTATTTCCGCAAAACTATTGTTCCTTCGCAAGCACCGTGATATACTGAATTTGCAATTTACCGGCGTATTTTTGCCAAAGAATCAGCCCAATCAAAAGGAGTGCCGCATCATCATGGAAATAAACAATAGTGTCGCCGCCTGGAGTGCCGGGCTGGCCGCACAACGTTTGCCGCGTTGGGACGAACTGCCGGACATAGACCTGTACCTCGATCAGGTCCTGACGCTGCTGGACAAATATCTGGGGCCTTTTTTGCCTGAAAACGGCGGTCATGCACTGACAGCCAGCATGATCAATAATTATGTAAAGCTCCGCATTGTGCCCGCGCCGGTAAAGAAACGTTATGGACGCGTCCAACTCGCTTATCTGCTCGTAATCGGCCTGCTCAAGCAGGTGCTGCCCATACCCGATGTGAAAACGCTGCTGGAAAGCCAGTTTGAAGGCGCGCAGGAGCAGACCGACGGCGGCGCGGAGAAACGCGGCTTCGCGAAGGCTTTCGACTGCTTTTGCACCCTTCAAGAGACCGCGTTTGCGGATATGGCACGGCAGGCGGCGCAGCTTGAGACCGCTGCCGGGACGCGCCCCGCGCTGGCTATGGAAATGGCCGTGCGGGCCAACGCCAGCAAAACGCTGGCGGAAAAGCTGATTGCGCCGGACGCACATTTGAGCAAAACATTCAAGAATGTATCGACGAATTAAACAAAAGAGGTGAGTACGATGGATAACGATTTGTTTGACTATATCGTTAGTCTTTTGGTTAGGAATGCAAACGATTCAATCGAGGAGTGTAGAGAGAGTAAACACGACTCTTTCGAGGAAGGTCGTAAACAGGCTTATTACGAGGTTCTCGACACCATAAAAAATCAACTCATTGTTGCTGAGTATAACCTCGAGGATTGTGGACTTGACTTCAATTTGGAAGAAAAATATTTTCCGGATTAAATTGTTTCCTATCATGGGTCTGGAGACACAATTAAATTGGTAGGACAGTTTCATATGAAACGTATCAACTGGATGTTGCATAGAGCAGAAAAAGCTCCTGCTGCAGGAAACGATATCCTATCAAAGAGATTTGGGGGTTCAATGGAAGGATACACATACTATTTCACTTATCAATTGAAGCGCACAAAGCGAAGATTGATGATCTTAAAAAGTTCTGTCCGAATCGGGATAGTTTACATTCAAAAAAGAGAGCTTCTGATATACGTCATTGGCGGAAAGAAATTAAAAACGATGTAAAATTTTTCGGCATTGTAAAACAGCCTCCGTTTTGCAGTTCGCCTTTCCGGCTTCGCAAGGGTGTGCCGCCATGCTGTTTCTATTCTGCAAAATGCTGAAAGCAAGCGCTTGGGATGCCATATAAGGTCTCAGGCGCTTTCGGTTTCGCGGCCTTATTGGCTCCGCCCGGCCTCCGTTTGCGAAAACGCACCGCATCTCCATTCTTCCCTGTTTTATTTGCGTTTTTTACATTATCTGGTTATAATGATTTTGCAATGCAATTTTGAAAGATTTTGTATGAGTAACGCCGTCTAAACGGCAGGAAAGGGCGGTGGACGCCGCTGTGATTCCCGAACAGACGGCGCAATCTGCTGCGCCGCCCGATATGGAGCGTATCGTCGGCGCATACGGCAACGCTGTATTGCGCATGTGTTTTCTTTATTTGAAGGATTCACACCTTGCCGAGGATGCGTCACAAGAGACCTTTTTAAAAGTGTACCGCAACTACGCGCAATTCGACGGCACCGCCGGAGAAAAAACATGGGTAATGCGTATCGCTATCAATGTGTGTAAGGACTATCTGCGCAGTGCCTGGAACCGCAGGGTCAGCGTCGTGGAGGCATTGAATGAGATACCGGCCGCAGAAGATTCTCCCCACGAAGATGACACGCTCCTGCGGGAGATCATGAACCTGAAGCCTAAATACAAGGAAGTCATCCTGCTGTTTTATTATCAGGATATGAAAATCAGCGAGATTGCGCGCGTGCTGGACGCGCCGGAATCTACGGTTTCTGTGCGGCTCAAGCGTGCGCGCGAGCAATTGAAAAAGAGATTGGAGGGATGGTATGCCGACGGAAAATAACCCGATGAAAAGCGCGATCGACCGACGCCTTTCGGCGCTTTGTGTGCCCGATGACATGGCGCAGCGCATTCAGGCGGCCGCGCAGAAAAAAAGGCCGCGCGTTATCCGGTTCCGCCGTCCCCTTGCCGTGGCGGCTGTATTTTGCCTGATATTAGCCTGCAGCATGGGCGTACTGGCCACCACCGTCCCCTCTGTGCAAAATCTGTTTGCCATAGTGGGCACACAGATATCTTCCATGCTGCAGCCCATTGAGCGCTCCTGCACCGACAACGGCATCGAAACGACGGTTGTTGCCGCGATGAACGACAACGACATGGTGGATATTTATGTTGCAGTCAAGGATCTGGAAGGTTCACGCATCAATGAGCGGACCAATCTGGCGGATGTTCAGCTCTCCGGCATTGCCATGACGCCGATGGTGCAGATGGTCCAGTTCGACGAAAAAACTGCGACAGCCACCTTCCGCATTGAAGGCGTATGCGGCGAGGATCTAAATGGTAAAAAAATCACGCTTTCCATTGGCGCTGTTCTTTTGGGAAGGACCGAATGGTCGGACCAGAACACCGGTATCAGCGTTTCCGACATTGAAACAGTGTTCCCCTCCCCTGCGTTCCAGCCCATAACAGGCAACGCCACCCGCACCACTGTAGGCTTTTCTGATTCCGGCGCTCCCTTCAACGGCGACCAGGCGCTCGTCCCTGCGGAATCCGATGGTTCGCTGGACAGCATGTTCCCCTGGGGCGGTCTCACATCCGGCGGCGTGGCGGATAACGCGCTCCATTTGCAGCTTAAATACAGCGCTGTCGGCAAATACGCGCAGTTCACTCAGGTATTTCTGATGACCGGAAAACCCGAAAAGGACGAAAAGCTGCCGATCCATTCCATTGATTTCGGGAAATGCGAAACGCGCGGAGGAAGCCAGTATTACGAATACACCGAATATATTCTCCCACTTCCGCAAGGCGCAGACCCGGAAAAGCTGACGGTCGCATACAGCGGCATCTCCTATGAGGACGCCGTACCCGGCAAATGGGAGACTACCTTCCGTTTGGAAAGTGTGTCCCGTCAGCGTGTGGCGCATGTGGAGCTGAATATTGGCGGCTGGCATGTCACGCAAGTAGAACTTTCGCCGATGGGTGTATCCGTGACAGTGGATGACAACGGCTCCAGCGACCCGCTTCCGGAAATCCTTGCATATGACAAATCAGGCGCCCCCATTCCCGTCAATGGTTCTTCCAGCTCCTGGAACGGTACAGAGCGTATTTGCAAAAACCAATTCACTTCCCCACTGCCCTTGGAGCAGATTTCCCGTGTGACCATTGGCGGCGTAGAAATCGATTTCAAAAACTGAAACAGAACATAAGCGGACAGCCGCTCTGAAGAAATCCAGAGCGGCTGTTGCGATTTTGATTCCGGGTTTCGACAGCAAAACAGACCGGCACAGGCCAACTGAAAGGCCTGTGCCGGTCTGTTTTGCTGTCGGCTCTATTCCAGTTCCTTTGTGCGCAGCGCGCGGGTCGCATTGAGAACGGCCAGAACCATAACACCCACGTCTGCAAAAATCGCAGCCTGCATATTGGTCACGCCCAATGCCCCCAATAAAAGCATCAGGCCCTTGACAGCCAGTGAAAACACGATGTTCTGATGCACGATACGCAGCGTTTTTTTGGAAATGCGCATCGCCGTTGCGATTTTGGAGGGCTGATCGTCCATAAGCACCACATCCGCCGCTTCAATGGCCGCGTCGGAGCCAAGGCCGCCCATTGCGATTCCGATATCCGCGCGGGAGAGTACCGGTGCATCATTGATACCATCCCCGACAAAAGCGAGCTTTCCGTTTGCGCTCTTCTGCTTCAGCAGCTCTTCCACGCGCTCCACCTTATCCGCGGGCAGCAGTTCCGCGTGTACCTCGTCCAGGCCGAGCTGCTTTGCAACACTTTCTCCTACGGCCTTCGCATCGCCTGTGAGCATGACCGTTTTGCGGATGCCCTGCCGCTTCAACGAAGCAATCGCACGGGCCGCGTCCGGCTTTACTGCGTCGGAAATCACGATGTGTCCGGCATATTCGCCGTCTACCGCCACATGAACGACGGTACCTGTCTTGTGACATTCATGCCATTGCGCGCCGATTTTATCCATTAGCTTACCGTTTCCGGCACAAACGGTTCTTCCATCCACACGGGCGCATACACCGTGGCCGGATATTTCTTCCACATCGCTGACGCGGGCGTTGTCCAATTCACGGCCATAGGCTTCTTTGAGCGAACGGGAGATGGGATGGTCCGAAAAACTCTCTGCCAACGCCGCCAATTCCAATAGCTGTTCCCTGGAAACCCGGGCCGGGTGGACCGCGGTCACCTGGAACGTGCCGCGCGTCAATGTCCCGGTCTTATCAAAAACAACAGTTTCCGTCTGAGCAAGCGCCTCCAGATAGTTGCTGCCTTTCACAAGAATGCCGCGTTTGGACGCGCCGCCGATACCGCCAAAAAAGCTGAGCGGTATCGAAATAACCAGTGCGCACGGGCAGGAAATGACCAGAAACGTAAGCGCGCGCGCCACCCAGACACTGAACATCCCCATACCAAGCAACGGCGGGAGCACAGCCAGCAGCACGGCGCCGATCACGACGGCCGGCGTGTAGTAACGCGCGAATTTGGTAATAAAGTTTTCCGCCTTTGCTTTTTTCGTACTGGAATTTTCTACAAGATCCAGAATCTTGGAGACGGTGGATTCTCCAAATTCCTTTGTAACACGTACACGCAACAGGCCGCTCTGATTCACACAGCCGCTGATGACGTCACTGCCTGTGCCCACATCCCGCGGCAGCGATTCGCCTGTGAGCGCCGCTGTATTAACGGTGGAATTTCCGTCCAGAACTACACCGTCCAGCGGGATGCGTTCTCCTGCTTTGATAACGATGGTGTCACCCACCGCCACGTCGTCCGGGTCAACCTGTTCCAGTTTTCCGTCACGTTCAATATTGGCGTAATCGGGCCGGATGTCCATCAAAGCTGCAATGGACTGACGCGAACGCCCCACCGCATAGCTTTGGAACAGCTCACCCACTTGATAAAACAGCATGACCTCTACCGCTTCGGGAAATTCCTGCAGACAAAAAGCGCCAATAGTTGCCAATGCCATCAAAAAATTTTCATCAAATACCTGCCCGTGAGCGATATTCCGTACGGCTTTCCACACGATGTCCCACCCGATGATTGCGTAGACCGTAAGATAAAAGACGAGCTGTGACCAGCCGGCGAGCGGCAAAAAGAATCCCGCCGCGAACAATACGGCGCTGACCAGAATGCGCGCCAGCATTTTCTTCTGCTTTTTACCCATATTTTAATCCCCTGTTCTGCCGCGCGGGGCGGCGCATATTTACAGCACAATCTCGCAGTCCGGCTCCACCCTCTTGCACACCTTAACGATTTCCTCCATGATGTCGTCAAAACGCGCGTCATCGGCCTCCACCGTCATTTTCTGCATTACAAAACTGACTGTGGCGTCCTTCACGCCGTCCACCTTCTTAATGGCATCTTCCATCTTTGCCGCACAATTCGCACAATCCAGATCTACAAGTTTAAAACGCTTTTTCATATCCGACAACCTCCAAGATTCAATTGATTTGGTTTATTCAGAAACGTGTTCCATTCCCTGGTCGATGATCGTCCTTACATGACCGTCTGACAGAGAGTAAAACACGGTCTTGCCTTCCCGCCTGTATTTTACCAGCTTGCTCTTTTTTAATACCGCAAGTTGATGGGAAATGGCCGACTGCGTCATACGCAGCATCTGAGCGATATCACACACGCACATCTCCGATTCAAATAACAAATACAAAATTTTGATGCGCGTGGAGTCCCCGAATATTTTGAACAGTTCTGCAAGATCGAACAGGATCTCGTCATCCGGCATCTCTTTCTCCACTTTGGCTACAATGTCTTCGTGTACATGCATATATTCGCAGCGTTCGTTTTGGCTCAGTTCCATAAAAAGCACATCCTTTCATATGAGCATCCGTTCAATTGATATTATATATCTTCTTTCGAAAATGTCAACAGGCTCACGCAAAAATATCCTTCTCCCCTTACGCCCGTAACATCGGCCGGCCCAGAACCTGAGAAATCTGCAAAAACATTGTTTTTCCGCCGCGCCGTACGGGCGCTTTTATTGTAGCAGGCCGCAGCATTATGGTATAATAACCTCAAAACTGCCGCTTACGCGGCTGTGCGTGTGCTTTGCACACGCTTCTGTGCTAACGCACAGAACTTTGAGAACATTGTATCATGCAAAACCGCAGCAAGGTGCGGTTTTGTTGTGGCCGCTGTGCGGCGTCATGGTATAATATGTGCGCTTAGCGAATGCGAGCCGCAGGCGAAGCATGAGCCTGGCGGCATAGATACCATGTTTCTTAGTGAACACGAGCTGCACGCGAAGTGTGAACTTAGAAATATGGTATAATAACCTCAAAGCTGCCGCTTACGCGGCTGTGCGTGTGCACTGCACACGCTTCTGCGCTCGCGCACAGAGCTTTAAGAACATTGAACCATGCAAAGCCGCATGGTATATAAAGGAAATTCAAAGCAAGCAGGTGATACAATGTTGATTGCAGACCTTCACATCCATTCCAAATATTCCCGCGCTACCAGCCATAACTGTGAACCGGAGATGCTGGACCTTTGGGCACGCCGCAAGGGCATCGGGCTGGTGGGCACTGGAGATTTTACGCATCCTGCCTGGCGTGCTGAACTACTGGACAAGCTGCAGCCTGCTGAGGACGGCCTGTACACATTACGGGAAAGCCTTCGCCTGGCGGACAAGACCGCGGGCAAATACGATGCACCCCGTTTTGTAGTGACCGGAGAAATCAGCTCCATCTACAAAAAGAACGGCAAAACGCGTAAGGTGCACAATCTGATCCTGCTGCCGGGGCTCGAGGCTGCCGAAAGGCTTTCCCAGAAGCTGGAGGCCATCGGCAACATCCACTCGGACGGACGGCCAATCCTGGGTCTGGACAGCCGTGACCTGCTGGAAATCACTCTGGACACCTGCCCAGAGGCAGTGTTTATCCCCGCACATATCTGGACGCCGCATTTCTCTCTGTTCGGCGCTTTCTCAGGTTTTGACGCCATCGAGGAATGCTTTGAGGACTTGACGCCCTATATCCACGCGCTTGAAACCGGCCTTTCTTCCGATCCGCCCATGAACTGGCGCATTTCCGCACTGGATGGATATGCGCTGATCTCGAATTCAGATGCCCATTCTCCCGCCAAACTTGGGCGCGAGGCCAACCTGTTGGACATTGAACCGTCTTACGCGGGCTTATCCGATGCGCTGCAAGGGCGCAGTCCCGCTGCGCTGACGGGAACGCTGGAATTTTTCCCCGAGGAGGGCAAGTACCATTGGGACGGCCACCGTGCCTGCGGTCTGTGCCTGGAGCCGGGTGAAACCGAAGCCTGCGGAGGACGATGCCCTGTCTGCGGCAAAAAAATCACCATTGGCGTGCAGCATCGGGTGGAGCAGCTCGCCGACAGACCTGAAGGCTTTTCCCTGCCCGGCGCGCGTCCGTTTGAAAGCCTTGTGCCGCTGCCGGATGTGATTGCTGCGTCCACTGGACTTTCCGCCTCGGGCCTCAAGGTCGCCGCGCGGTATCAAGCGCTTCTGGAGAAGCTTGGGCCGGAGTTTTATATTCTGCGCCAAGCGCCGCTGGAGGACATCCGCCGTGCGGCCGGCCCTTGTGTGGAAGAAGGCATCCGCCGCCTGCGGTGCGGGCAGGTGTCCCGCACGCCGGGCTTCGATGGGCAATACGGAACCGTCCAACTTCTTTCCCCCGACGAAATCGAATCTCTTAACGGACAGATCAGTTTTTTCAGCTCCGACGCGCCGCATCCCGAAGCTTCTGCACGCAGGCCCCGAAAAACAGACGCACCCCAAAAGTCATCCGGCGCAAAGCCTTCCGCGCCGGTACAAACCGCTCACAGCAAGCTGAATCCGGAGCAGCAGAAAGCCGTCTGCGCCGTCGAACCCGCTGTGGCTGTTATCGCCGGCCCCGGCACCGGAAAAACGAAAACGCTGGTTTCCCGCGCCGTTCATCTGCTGTGTGAAAAGCAGGTATCCCCGCGGCAGCTCACGGCCGTCACCTTTACCAATAAAGCAGCCCGTGAAATGCGCGAACGGCTCACCGCTGAGCTGGACAAAGACCGCACAATCGGCGACCTGACCATCGGCACGTTCCATTCCATCTGCCTTTCACTGCTGCGGGAGACAGGCAAAGCCGTGACGCTTCTCTCACAGGAGGATGCACAGGCCGTTGCCGCCGACGTGCTCCGTCAGGCCGAGGCAAAGCTGCCGCCTGCAAAGCTGGTGCAGGCTGTTTCCCGGCAAAAAAACGGACTGCCGGTGCCGGAAAATGTGAATGCCGCGTTCTGTGAATCTTATGTCGCCCGCTGCCGCGAGCTGGATGTGCTGGATTTTGATGACCTGCTCCTGGAAACGCTGGCGCTTTTTGAAGCGGGTGAGCTCCCGGAAGAGATAACGCAGCGTTTTACTTATCTTCTGGTGGATGAGTTTCAGGACATTGACGCGCTGCAATACCGTCTTGTGCGGGCATGGACAAAAGGCTGCAAAAGTCTTTTTGCCATCGGAGACCCGGACCAGTCTATTTATGGCTTTCGCGGCGCGGATGCAGCATGCTTCGACCGCTTGGCAGAAGATATCCCCGGGCTGCGTGTCGTTCGCCTTACCCAAAATTATCGCTCCACGCCGGAGGTGCTTGGCTGCGCGCTGCCTGTGATCGGGCACAATCCCGGCGGCGCGCGCAGTTTGCTGCCCAACCGCGGCAGCGGAGCGCCGGTGCGTTTGGCACAGGCGGCCAGTTCCCTTGCGGAGGGGATCTTTATTGCAAAAGAGATCAACCGTATGGTTGGCGGTATGGATATGCTGGACGCGGGCGGAGTCACAGGTGATGAACGCATCCAACCCCGCAGCTTTTCCGATATTGCAATCTTGTATCGAACCCACCGCCAGGCAGACATTCTGGAATATTGTCTGCAAAAAGAAAACATCCCCTATACCGTAGCCGGGCGCGACAGCTTTTTGTCTGAGCCTGTGGTACGCGCAGCCATAGGCTTCTTCCGCTTTCTGCTCGCACCCGGGGACACGCATTCTCTGCAGACTGCCCTGGAACTCGGCTGGGCCTGTTCACCGCAACAGGCGGTGCGCCTCAGCGCTTTTTTCTCCGGGTGCAGCGCATTGCACGAAAATCTTTGGGACAAAGCCGAGGCTGAATTTCCAGAGCTTCCGATGCGTGCCGCTGTGTGCGCACTGCGAAAATTTTCTCAGTGTGCCGCGCAGGAGTCTCCTGCACGGCTTTTGGAACGCTGGCGGGATGACGCGGGCTTTGCGGGCAGCGAACCGCTGCAGAAGCTGATTGGAACAGCTCTGTTTCACCGGGATATGCATTCCTTGCTGAACGCGCTTACTCTCGGAGAAGAAGCGGACATCCTGCGGGCCGGGGGAAAGAATTACGCCGCCGGAGCGGTTACTCTGATGACGCTGCACGGCGCAAAAGGCCTGGAATTCCCCGCCGTTGTAGTCGGAGAGCATAACACCGTCCACAATATTGCTTTCGCCTATGAAATC
>OLGF01004388.1_pt1 | contig 10500 bp, 8 predicted proteins | sample 1604971 | NCBI WGS metagenome assembly OLGF01 (sample SAMEA3888902, study PRJEB22519) | human gut metagenome | biome: human gut; feature: human-associated habitat; material: faeces | place: Denmark | collected 2011 | reverse complement strand
AGTGAGGAAAGACAATGAGTGAAGGTTTTATCGTATTTCAGCGCATTTTGGTACTTCTGGCAATGATGCTTCTCGGTTTTCTGGTCGGGAAAAAGCGGTGGGTCAGTGACAGCGGCTATCGACAGATTTCCGGCCTGGTCGTCAATATTTTTAATCCGATGCTGGTAATCACTGGTGTATTGTCAAATACTTTGAAAGTGGATTCCGGGATGATTTTTGAAAATCTGCGGGGAGTGGCGCTTTATTTTGCAGTAATGATTTTGCTGGGAATGCTTGGAAGCAGAATGCTTTTTCCCGCTGATCGGGAGCGGTGCCAGTATCAGCTGATGTATGTCTTTTCCAATGTGGGATTTATGGGAATCCCGATCATCACCAGCATTTTCCAGGAACGGGGCATGCTGTATGTATCCGTATTTACCATCGTGGATCAGCTGGCGATGTGGACAGTAGGGGTGAAATTGACTTCCCCGAGTGGAAAAGGGAAGTTTGATCCGAAAAAGCTGATCAACCCGGCGACGGTTGCTATCGCTCTGGCAATTTTTTTCGTACTGACCGGACTAAAGCTTCCGGGTGTCTTGCAGACTGGATTCCAGAATATTGGGGCAACGGCGACACCGCTTGCGATGATCTATCTTGGCGGAGTGTTTGCCTGTATGGATATCCGAAAATATGTAAAACAGATCGAATTATATGGAATTATCATCTGTAAAATGCTGATTTTTCCGGTACTGTTTTACCTTGTCCTGGGCTTCATCCCGGTATCGGAAGAAATCCGTATGACCATGTCCCTGATCACCGCGATGCCGACCATGTCCTCCGTAGTCATGCTCGCTAATTCCTCCGGTTCCGACGGAGAATATTCGCTGGGAGGGGTGATGCTGACCACCCTTTGCGGGATCGTGACACTGCCGGTTGTGTGCAGAGTGCTTTTGTGGATTGCAGGAAGCTGAGAGATGCACCACTGTCTGTCGGGAATATCCGGACAGGCAGTGGCGCATGCTATCTATAGGCAGAACCTATGGTAAGATATACGAAACAAGTATTTGCCATATCTGACAAAATGGAATACAATAATTCTATATAAGCTTGTCAGAATAACGAAATATATGGCAGCAGAATGGGAGAAGAGAATTATGGGAGATGGAAAAAAAATGAAAGAGATTCATCAGGAGTTTCTGACCGGCGAGCGTGCGCTGTTTCAGGGGAAGAATCTGAAAATTTATGATACGATTTTTGATGACGGCGAGTCGCCGTTAAAAGAGAGCAGAAATATTGAATTATACGGAAGTATGTTCAAGTGGAAATATCCGCTGTGGTATGCGAAAGACATCAAGGCAGAGAACTGTACCTGGTTTGATATGGCACGCGCAGGTGTGTGGTATAGCGACCGGATCGAAGTGAACAATGCAGTGATCGAAGCACCGAAGAATTTCCGCCGGTGTAACGGACTGAAACTGACCAATGTAACTTTCCCGAATGCGGCAGAGACGCTGTGGAGCTGTCAGAATGTGGAACTGGATCATGTGGATGCAAAGGGCGATTATTTCGGCATGAACTGCCAGGATCTGGTGCTGAAAAACTTCCGGCTGGTGGGAAATTATTCCTTTGACGGTGTAAAAAATATGGAAGTACACAACGCAACGATGCTGTCCAAGGATGCATTCTGGAACAGTGAAAATGTAACGGTGTACGATTCCTTTATCTCCGGAGAATATCTGGGATGGAATGCGAAGAATCTGACACTGGTAAACTGTACGATCGAGAGTCTGCAGGGCATGTGTTATATTGACAATCTGGTGATGAAAAACTGTAAGCTGATCAATACGACACTGGCATTTGAATACTCTTCTGTAGATGCCAAGATCCACGGAACCATCGACAGCGTGCTGAATCCGTCGAGCGGTGTGATCCGTGCGGATGAGATCAAAGAACTGACGGTGGAAAAAGATAAGGTAGATCCGTCAAAGACGAAGATTTTTGTACAGGGAAAAGAAGTCGAGGCATAGGACAGACTGCAAAAAACAGAGAGGAAGATACAGCATGAGCAACTATGATTTTGATCAGATCACAGACCGGAGAAATACCGGATCTCTGAAATGGGATGTGGCAGAAGGTGAACTGCCGATGTGGGTGGCAGATATGGATTTTCAGACGGCCCCGGCTGTACGGGAGGCGATTGAAAAGCGGGCCGCACACGGTGTGTTCGGCTACACGGATGTGGAAGAAGACTGGTATCAGGCCTACATGGACTGGTGGGAGAGACGCCATCAGTTTTCCATCAAAAAAGAATGGCTGACCTTCTGTACCGGTGTTGTACCGGCGATCTCAAGTACGGTCCGCAAGCTGACCACACCGGGAGAAAATGTGCTGATCCAGACACCGGTGTATAATATTTTCTTTAATTCCATCGTCAACAACGGAAGAAATGTTGTGGAATGCCCGCTGGCATATGACGGGGAACAGTATGAGATGGATTTTGAGGCGCTGGAGGAAAAATTATCGGATCCGCAGACTTCACTGATGATCCTGTGTAACCCGCACAACCCGGTGGGAAGAATCTGGGAGCGGGAGACACTGGCACGGGTGGGAGAACTGTGCGAAAAATATCATGTAACTGTTCTGTCGGACGAGATCCACTGTGATATCACCCGACCTGGCACCGGATACCTTCCGTTTGCGGCGGCTTCCGAGACGTGTAAAAATATCAGTGTGACCTGTATCGCACCGACGAAGGCATTTAACATTGCAGGCATCCAGACAGCAGCCGTGATGATCCCGAACGAGGCACTGCACCATAAAGTGTGGCGTGCACTGAATACGGATGAGGTGGCAGAACCGAATGTATTTGCCATCGGTGCGGCGATCGCGGCATTTACCAAGGGGGAAGACTGGCTGGAAGAACTCCGTGCATATCTTTTCGAAAACCGTGCATACATGACCGACTATATCCGAAAAGAGATTCCGCAGTTGAAAGTGACAGAGGCAGATGCGACCTACCTTCTGTGGTTGGACTGCAGTGCGCTTGGATGCAGCGCGAAAGAACTTGCCGATGCGATTCGCAAAACGACAGGTCTTTATGTGTCGGAAGGCGCGCAGTACGGAAAAACTGGCGAACAGTTTTTACGCATCAACCTGGCATGCCAGAGAAGCCGGATCGCGGATGGCTGTGAACGGCTGAAACGGGGCGTGGAAGCATATCGGAATCAGAAATAACAATACAGCAGATGGCTGTGAGAAATGAGAAAACTATGGAGAAAAAGCGAATACCGGTGCGTCCGCATCACGGGATGTGTCTGGCGTATTTTATAGGAAAAGGATACAGCGAAGGATTTTCCGCACATATGGAGAAAATGTTACACATTCTGGAACAGGATGTGTCGATCCAGCTGGTGGTTTCGCTGGACGAGATCTGCAGTGCGTGCCCGAATCATCAGTTCCTTACCGATGAGGAAAATCCCAGAGAAAAAAAGGAAATCTGTGAAGCGCAGGAAAAAGTGTTCCGGTATGATCATGGCGTGCTGGAGGCCTGCGGGCTGACAGAAGGAGAAGAACTGAACTTTCTGGAATTTGCGCAGAAAGTCCAGAAAAAGGTAATCGATACAGGATTGCGGGAGAAGATCTGCGGGGACTGTGAGTGGAATGAAATCTGCAGTGAGAAAAGCAGTCGATGGGAAAATAAAAATATTTTACGTTGATTTTTCTAAAAGATATCTGAAATTTCATATTGATTTCATAAAATGATGAAACACCTGTAAAAGGGTGATTCATCATTTTTTTTAAATCTGTTTCATCGCACCTGATGTGCGATGAAACAGATTTCGGAAGATTTTGCAGGAGGGATAAACAGGCATGAAAAATTATGTAATTGATACGAATGTACTGATTCAAGCACCAAATGCTCTGTGGGCTTTTCAGGAAAATCGGATTGTGATTCCGCTGGTGGTTGTGGAAGAACTGGATCATTTGAAAAAAGCAGAAGGAGAAAAAGGAGCCAATGCCAGAAAAGTCATTCGCTGTCTGGAACAGCTGAGACATCAGGGAGATCTTCTGAAAGGGGTCAGAATCGGACAGGAAGGAATTCTTCGGATCGAAAAAAACTTTGTATATGTGGAACTGCCGGAGGAACTTCCGGATGACAGAGCAGACAATCGTATTCTTCAGGTGTGTGTTGGGATGCGTGAGAAAGAAAAAGATCCGGTGATCCTGGTAACCAAAGATCTGCTGTTGCGGTTGAAAGCACAACTTCTTGGAATCCAGGCAGAAGATTTTGAGGCGGAGCAGGTAGAAGAACAGAAACTTCAATATACCGGAAGGGATGAAGTATTTGTACCGGAAGAGTATTTCAAAGATTTTAAGAAAAAGGGAATACCTGTCGCGGTTGTGTATAAAGCAGATGAGCAGGGAGAAAAGGTTTATCCGGAACTTACAGAGAATCAGTTTCTGATTCTGAGAAGTGATCAGTCGGAGAAAAAAAGCCAGTTGGGAAGAGTAGAGGGAGAGATGATCCGTAAACTGGCCTATCGAAAAGCCGAGCCATATGGCATCCATCCGAGAAATGCAGGGCAGTATTTTTTCCAGGAAGCACTGATGCAGCCGGCGGAGAAAGCACCGCTTGTGATCGTAAAAGGGATGGCGGGAACCAGTAAAACTTTTTATTCGCTGGCCGTTGGACTGGAGAAAGTTCTGAATCATCCGTCAGGAGAGTATCGCCGGATTCTGATCTGCCGTCCAAATGCCCAGTTTGACGATGATATTGGCTTCCTTCCAGGTGACGAACAGGAAAAAATTTCTCCGCTGATGCGGCCGATCATGGATAATCTGGAACAGCTGATCGATTCCAATGAAGAGGAACGCTATAAAGATGAAAATGAATTAAAAGGGAAGATAGAAGAGATTTTTGAGCGGGAGCTGATCCAGGCCGAAGCTTTGAACTTTATCCGTGGCCGTTCCCTGATTCAAACGTATCTGATTATCGACGAAGCACAGAATACTACCCCAAATCAGATCAAAGGAATCATCACCCGTGCGGGGAAAAATACAAAGATTATTCTGCTGGGAGATCCCAATCAGATTGACCGGCCATTCCTGGATGAGCGCACCAACGGACTTTCTTATGCAGCAGAGCATATGAAAGGAAGTTCGTTATGCTGGCAGATCACCATGAGTCCGGAGGAATGTGAGCGGTCAGAACTGGCCATGGACGCAATTCAACGGCTGGAAAAGAGAACAGAAAAGAAGGAATACAGATGAAACCGGGATATGAACAGATAAGAAATGATCGGGAGATCAACCTTTTAATTGAACAGGGAAACCGTAACCTGAAAGTACTGGGATATACCGAACATTCCAGAAAACATGCGTTGAAAGTGGCGGAGACGGCAGGAAGGATCCTGAAGGAACTGGGGTATCGGAGACGACAGGTGGAGATGGCAAAAATTGCAGGCTATATGCATGATATCGGAAATACCGTGAATCGCTATGATCATGCACACAGCAGTGCTGTGCTTGCATATGGAATCTTAAAAGAACGGGAAATGAAGCTGGAAGATATTCTGACGATTACTTCGGCTATTGGACAACACGATGAAGAAACCGGTACGGCGGTAGATGCGGTTTCTGCGGCACTGATCCTGGCAGATAAAACAGATGTGCGCAGAAATCGGGTACAGAATCCGGTACCGGCAAATTTTGATATCCATGACCGGGTAAATTATGCGGCACTTTCTTCAAACCTTGAGATTGATCCTGAGAAGAAAGTCATTCACATGAGACTGGAGTTGGACGATTCCATCTGCAGTGTGATGGATTATTTTGAAATTTTTTTAAAACGGATGTTGATGTGCAGACGTGCAGCGGAAATGCTGGGCTGCAGATTTAAACTTACCGCGAACGGAAGTAAAATATGTTAGAGCGTGTTTGAAAAAGGCTTTTCATGAGGAAAATCCCCTCCTTTTTTTAAGGATAAATTGACAAAAAGTTATGGAAAATCTATACTAAAGTCAGAGAATTACAAATATTTGTGACAGAAAGGGGGAGAAAAAATGAAGGTGAAAATCGCCCAGATTCAGGCTCATGTTTATGAAGAAAAAAGCAAAAATCTGGAAGAACTGGAGCGGAATCTGAAACGTATAAAGGACGAAAACATTGATCTGGTAACCCTGGGCGAAATGTTCAACTGCCCGTACCAGACACCTTGTTTTCCGGTCTATGCGGAAATGGAACAGGGAGAAACCTGGCAACGGTTAAGTGCTCTTGCAAAAAAATACAAGATTTATCTGTCAGCCGGAAGTGTACCGGAAAAAGATAAGGAAGGACATGTGTACAATACCGCTTATGTCTTTGAGCGGCAGGGCAACCAGATTGCAAAACACCGCAAAGTGCATCTGTTTGATATCGCCGTGAAGGACGGACAGTGCTATCAGGAGTCCGCGACACTGACCGCCGGAGATCAGATTACCGTTTTTGATACGGAGTTTGGGAAAATGGGAATCTGTATCTGCTTTGACTGCAGATTTCCGGAGATTGTACGGCTGATGACATTGCGGGGCGCCAGAATGATCCTGGTACCGGCAGCCTTTAACATGACAACCGGACCGGCACACTGGGAACTGATGTTCCGGGGAAGAGCGGTGGACAATCAGTGCTATATGATCGGAACTTCCGATGCAAGAGACGAGCAGGCAGGATATGTTTCCTGGGGCCATTCTCTGGTCGTGTCACCCTGGGGGGATGTGGTGGCACAGATGGATGAGAAACCGGGCATCCAGATCACGGAAATAGATCTGGACCGCGTGGATGCGATCCGCGAACAGCTACCATTATTATCCGCACGGAGAACGGATCTGTATGAACTGAAAGGAAAATAATGTGTAGCAAAATGAGTTTTTAACATGAATTTTACAGAGCATCAACATAGAATTAAAGAAAAGTTGATATAGTACTTTTGTGAATGTGACAATTGGATAAAAGGTAGAAGAAAGTAAAGGGATAAGCAATGAACGAGACAATTTATATGAACCGGGAACTGTCCTGGCTGAAATTTAATGAACGTGTACTGGAAGAAGCGGAGAACCCGAAGGTGCCGCTGTGTGAGCGCCTGACATTTGCATCGATCTATCAGAGCAATCTGGATGAATTCTTTATGGTGCGTGTAGGCTCGCTGATCGATCAGATGCTGGTGGCAAAAGATTCCAGAGATAATAAAACACATATGACGCCGAAAGAACAGATTCAGGCGATTCTTCCACAGGTGGAGATCCTGAACAGGAGAAAAGATGAAGTGTATGGAAAACTCATGGAAAAGATTGAGGAATACGGCGTTCGTCTGGTGGATTTCAGTAAGATCACGGAAGAAGAAAATAAATTTCTGGAAGCATATTTTGATATGGAGATTTCCGGCTTGATTTCACCGACCATTGTGGGAAAACGACAGCCATTCCCATTCCTGAAAAATAAAGAAATCTATGCGGTGGTTGTCCTGACCACCAAGAGCGGAAAAGAACGCCTGGGGATTATACCGTGTGGAAGCGGTGTATTTGAACGGCTGATCCACCTGCCGGGAGGCAATACGTATATGCTGTCGGAAGAACTGATCCTCCACTACATTCCAAAAGTATTCAAGGGGTATCAGGTAAAAGAAAAATCCCTGCTTCGTGTAACCAGAAATGCAGATATTGATGCCGATGCGCTGTACGATGAAGATCTGGATTACCGGGAATTTATGGCAGATCTGATCAAAAAAAGAAAGAAACTTGCACCGGTGCGGATCGAACTTTCCAGAAAACTCAGCGAGGGCAGTGTGAAACTGATCTGTGAACATCTGGCAATAAAATCACAGTATGTATTCCACAGTCAGGCACCGCTGGATCTGTCCTTCGTCTTCCAGATCGAGGATGCTCTTCGTAAGATTCCGGAATTATTCTATGAAAGAAGAACACCAAGAAAATCCCCGGCCTTTACCGGTGACCGTCCGATTCTGGATCAGATTAAAGAGAAGGACAAACTGCTTTCCTATCCGTATGAAAGTATCAATCCGTTTCTGAATATGCTCCACGAAGCAGCCAACGATAAAGATGTGGTTTCCATCAAGATGACGCTGTATCGTGTGGCCAAACAGAGTAAAGTAGTAGAAGCACTGATCGAAGCGGCAGAAAATGGAAAAGAAGTGCTGGTACTGGTGGAACTGAAAGCACGTTTTGATGAAGAAAACAATATTGGATGGTCCCGTTTGCTGGAGGATGCAGGGTGTCGTGTCATCTACGGACTGGATGGCTATAAAGTTCATTCAAAACTCTGTCTGATCACGAAAAAAACAGATGAACAGATTGAATATTATACACAGATCGGAACCGGAAACTATAACGAAAAAACTTCACGGCTTTATACGGATCTGTCGCTGATGACTTATAATGTAGATATCGGACTGGAAGCAGCTAATGTATTCCAGGCTCTTGCCATGGGAGAGACGATCAAACATGTGGATCATCTGCTGGTGGCTCCGAAATGCCTGCAGAATAAGATTCTGGATATGATTGATGAAGAGATTGCACATGCCAGAGCAGGGGAACCGGCTTACATTGGACTGAAGATGAATTCCCTTACGGATAAGAAAATCATGGAGAAACTGGTGGAAGCCTCCTGTGCCGGTGTACGAATCGATATGGTGATCCGTGGAATCTGCTGTCTGATTCCACAGGTTCCAGGCAAGACGGAAAATATTCATGTACGAAGTATCGTCGGACGTTTTCTGGAACATTCCAGAATCTATATTTTCGGAAGTGAAGGAAGAGAAAAAATCTATATTGCGTCCGCAGACTTTATGACCAGAAACACTCTGCGCCGTGTGGAAGTAGCTGCTCCGGTTTATGACGAAGAAATCAAAGCACGCCTTCTGGAAATGTTCCGGATCATGCTGAAAGACAATCAGCAGGCCCGTCAGGAAAACGGTGAGGGAATCTACCGGATCCTGCCAACGGATGAAGAACCGCTGAATGCCCAGGAATATTTCTATGAACAGGCATATGAGATTGCAGAGAACCTTTGAAGAGTGCCCCTTCAGTATGTCCCGTTTGTCAGAATCGGACACAGACATACCGTAAGGAAGCGGCACGGCTGGAAAAAACACAGAAAAAGAAAAAAGTAAATGAGAAAAAATCCTGTTTAAGCCTATTGAAAATCCCATAAAGTTGCGATACACTTATTGCAGTTAGTAAAAGCTAACCATCATGTGAATAAGTCGTGCGAAGATCCTTTCTGCTTCTGCAAAATGGGAGCAGAGGATCATCCATGGGAAAGGGTCAGGGATAGTATGAAACATTTGACAATTGAAAAAGTAATCGGACGTGAAATTATTGACTCCAGAGGTAATCCTACCGTAGAAGCAGAGGTTTATCTGTCAGACGGAACCATGGGGAGAGGAACCGCACCCAGCGGTGCATCTACCGGAGAATTCGAAGCACTGGAGCTGAGAGACGGAGATAAAGAAAAATTCGGAGGCAAAGGCGTATCCAAGGCTGTTGCCAATGTAAATACAGTAATTAATGAGGCATTAAAGGGTGTGAATGCACTGGATATCTATGCGGTAGACGCAGCTATGATCAAAGCAGACGGAACCAAAGACAAATCCAATCTGGGTGCAAACGCAATCCTGGCAGTATCGATCGCAAGTGCAAGAGCAGCAGCAAACGCACTGGATCTGCCGCTGTATCGTTTCCTGGGCGGTGCGAACGGCAATCGGCTGCCACTGCCGATGATGAACATCTTGAATGGTGGTGCACATGCAGCCAACACTGTAGATGTACAGGAATTCATGATCATGCCTGCAGGCGCAGCAAGCTTCAAAGAAGGTCTGCGTTGGTGTACGGAAGTCTTCCACGCACTGGCAGCTCTGTTAAAAGAGAAAGGTCTGGCTACTTCCGTAGGTGACGAAGGTGGATTTGCACCGGATCTTGGCAGCGATGAAGAAGCCATCGAGTGTATACTGGAAGCTGTGAAGAGAGCCGGCTATGAACCTGGCAAAGACTTTGTACTGGCTATGGATGCTGCATCCAGCGAGTGGAAAGGCAGCAAGAAAGGCGAATACGTTCTGCCAAAATGCGGAAAGAAATTTACATCCGAAGAACTGGTAGCACACTGGAAAGAACTGTGCAGCAAATATCCGATCTACTCCATTGAAGACGGTCTGGATGAGGAAGACTGGGAAGGATGGCAGATGATGACCAAAGAGCTGGGAGATACGGTACAGCTGGTCGGCGATGACCTGTTTGTAACCAACACCGAACGTCTGGCAAAAGGAATCAGCCTTGGCTGTGCAAACTCCATTCTGATCAAGCTGAACCAGATCGGTTCTGTATCCGAGACACTGGAAGCTATCAAGATGGCACACAAAGCAGGATATACTGCCATTTCCTCTCACCGTTCCGGTGAAACAGAAGACACCACGATCGCAGATCTTGCAGTAGCACTGAACACCTGCCAGATCAAGACCGGTGCACCGAGCCG
>OLGF01004377.1_pt1 | contig 10515 bp, 11 predicted proteins | sample 1604971 | NCBI WGS metagenome assembly OLGF01 (sample SAMEA3888902, study PRJEB22519) | human gut metagenome | biome: human gut; feature: human-associated habitat; material: faeces | place: Denmark | collected 2011 | reverse complement strand
AAGACAGCGGCCTCTCACGCCGTTAACATCGGTTCGAATCCGGTACGGGTCACCAGACTTTTCAAGGGCGAAAGTTCTTGACAAGGGAAGCGAAATACAATATAATACAGTTTGTTCTCCGGCAAGACCGGATGACATAGAGTTGGTGCTGATTAGGGCGAGGGTCCACCCGTTCCCATTCCGAACACGGCAGTTAAGCTCGTTCCTGCTGACAATACTTGGCTGGCGACGGCCCGGGAAGATAGGTAGCGCCAACACTGAGAGACAGTCAATTGACTGTCTCTTTTTTGTTATTGTTTGTAACAGTTTTGTGAGGATTTATGGGACCGAACACTTTAAAATCGTTTTAGGTTCTAATTTCGTCTTTATTTACGAATGGTCTGGGCAATAGGGAGGAGGCCCCATGGTAGATCCCAATAATCGACAGCTCCGGCCGCCCATTCACCGCAGTTGGCTGCGTTTGCGTCTGGGAAAACTCTATTACGGCGGACGGCGCCGTCTTCTGTGGATGTCGCCCCGGTTTCACTGGGCCAAACAGCGTCAGACGGAGCGCCTGCCGTATATGCTGATTTCACACGCCACACCCTTGTACCGCCGCCATCTGCGGGGGGAGGATCAGGAACTCCAGGAAAACAAGGTGGCTAATCTCCGGCTTGCAGTGGCCCGGCTGGATGGGATTGTCCTGTATCCCGGCGAGACCTTCAGCTATTGGCGCCTGATCGGAAAGCCCACCCGCCGGAAGGGCTATCGAGACGGGATGGTGCTGTTTCTAGGCCGGATCGGCAGCGATGTGGGAGGCGGGCTGTGCCAGCTCTCCAATCTGATTTTCTGGATGACTCTCCACACGCCGCTGACGGTAGTGGAGCGGTACCGTCACTCTCACGATGTCTTTCCGGATACCAACCGGACCCAGCCCTTCGGCAGCGGCGCCACCTGCGCCTATCCCCACCGGGATCTGATGATCCGCAACGACACGGAACAGCCCTTCCAGCTCTGTGTCCAGGTGGGAAAGCAGGTTCTGAAGGGAGAGTGGCGGGCCCCGGCACCTCCGGTCTGCCGCTATGAGATCGTAGAGAGGAACCACCGGATGGACCAGGCATCCTGGGGCGGATATGTGCGGCATAACGAGCTGTACCGCCGCATCTATGACCTGGAGGGGGGCCTGCTGGAAGAGGAATTCCTCTTTGCAAATGACGCCATCATGATGTACAGCCCGCTTCTGCCGGAGGAGTCCTGACGCGGGCTTGTATTCTTTCCAAAACCGTGGTACACTATGGACAACCCCACTGAACCAAAGAGAGGTGTTTTTATGGATGCAAAAACGACGGGTATTGTCGCTTATATTACCTGGATCGGTCTGGTGATTGCCTTTGTACTGGGCGACCGGGAGGGCGCGAAATTCCATCTGAATCAAGCGCTGGTGATCTGGCTGGCGGGGCTGCTGAGCTTCATTCCATGTATCGGCTGGCTGTGGGGCATTTTTTGCTTCATCTGCGCGGTGATGGGCTTCATCTCCGCTGTCAATGGAGAGGAGAAGGCAGTTCCTCTGCTGGGACAGATCCGGTTGCTGAAGTAAAGGAGAAAGGGCCGCGCACTGCGCGGCCTTTTTGCTGTTTACAGGGAGGAAATTCTATGCAGAGAGGTTCTATGACAGACCGGGAGGCCTATCCGACCGCCTGGATCACCCTGGCGGTTCTGGTGTTGCTATATCTGCTATGGCGCTTTGCGCTGGGGGCACCCACTGTCAGCCGCTGCTGGGTCTGGGAGCACTGGCATGTCTACTGCCCGGGCTGCGGAGGGACACGGGCGCTGATGGCCCTAGCCCAGGGACGGGTAGGCGCGGCTCTCTGGTACCACACGCCGGTGGTGATCACGCTGGCCCTGGCAGCGATCTATCTGTTTTCTCAAACCGCGTGGCGGCTGCGGGGAAAGCGGGGCTGGGTCCTGCGCTATGACCGCCGCTGGCCGATGGTCCTAGTGGGGCTGTTCCTGGCCAACTGCGTGGTCCGGAACGTCCTGTGGCTGGGCCTCGGCGTCCCGCTGTGAAGCGAATATGAGCCGCCTCATTGCGAGGCGGCTTTTTTGCGAGTACACCGTAACATTTTGCCCCGCTGCTGGGTCATACAGGCAGAACAGGAGAAGGGGGGGAAGGACATGACGCTGCCGGAGCAAGAGCGGGAGCGGTTCTGCCAAGTGCTGTATCACAGCCGGACCAGCCTGTACCGTCTGGCTTTCAGTATCACCCGGAACAGCAGCGATGCTCAGGAGGCGGTGGCAGAGGCAGTCTGCCGGGCCTATGAGCGGTATCCTCAGCTGCGGGAAAAGGAGAAGCTGCCCCGGTGGCTGCTGAAGATCACCGCCAATGAGGCCCGGCGTCTCTGCCAACGGCGAGGCCGGACAGTCTCTTTGGATGATCTGCCCACGGAACCGGCAATACCGGGCCGGGAGACGGGGGACGATACCCTTTGGCAGGCGGTGCAGACCTTGCCACGAGACCAGCGGGAGGCGGTGGTGCTGTTCTACTATGAGGACCTGCCCACAGAGGAGATCGCCCGGATCGTGGGGACGTCCCCGGGGGCGGTGCGGGTCCGGCTGAGCCGGGCACGTGAGAAGCTGCGGAGCATCTTGAAGGAGGGAGACTATGGATGAGCTGGACGCCCGCCTGCGGGCAATGGCAAAGCGGGAGGACTGGGCCCTGCCCGCGGCCTATGAGACGGCCATGGACGGGCTGGAGGAACAGATCCGCCAGGGCACCCTGGACCGGCCCGGAAAACGGCGGCTGGGGAAGCGGGTGCTGATCCTAGCGGCGGCGCTGGCAGTACTGGCCTGTGGTTTTGCCGTGGCGGCGGAGCGCATGGGCTGGCTGAGCCCAGTGGTGGATGACGGCGGCAGCGGCGGAATGCTGAAGACCTGCTCCGTCCAGGTAGATCAGACCGTGGAGGGGAATCACTGCGATCTGACGCTGGAGAACGCCATCACCGACGGCCGGGTGATCTACTGCCTGGTAACGGCCCGGTATGATGAATCGTTCCCCGATATCGATGATGTAATGGAGGACACCCTGCTATTCGCCGGAAGCTGGGCGGATGTCATCAGCTGCTGGCGGGTGGACCAAGGCAAGGAACTCAACACGGCCCGGTTTATTCTGGCCACCGGGCAGGTGTCGGAGAACGCTCAGGAGAATTGTGAAGAGAACTACCTGGGACGGGAGGTGGAGCTGGTGGTGAAGATGCTGAACGACCGGGACACTGGCGTGATGCACCCCATTGAGATCTATGCATTCCATGTCCGGATGAATGACACGATCCCTGTTCGGGAGGTCAGTTGGCCGGACGGCACCCGGGCGGTGGTGACGCCCCTGCGGGCGGAAGTCTGGTTTCCTGTGGAAGAGACCTCTTATGACCTATGGCTGGAAGAGTCCCAGTCCGCTGTCACCTGGGAGGAGGACTTTCTCGCAAAGCAGGTGCTGACACTTCATTTTACTGACGGCAGGGCCCTGGAGATGGAGGATGCTTTGACCCAGCGGATCCAGAGAGGCACCCATGCCATCCACATAGAATTCGTGGAGGCGTCGGAGCAGAGAGTACCGCTCTGCCACCTGTCCCTGCTGTCGCCCCGGCTGCTGGACCCGGACAGCGTAACCGGCTTGGAGTTGAACGGACAATGGTACGAATTCCCGGCGGCATAACTGCAAAAGGCCCGGAGAGCCAGCACTCTCCGGGCCTTGTTCGTTCACTCCTGATACAGCGGGAACCGCTTGCACAGCTCCGCCACTTCCGCACGGACCTGCTCCGCATGGTCCGCATAGTCCTCTTTTGCCATGAGGCCCATCCACCGGGCGATCTCCGCCATCTCCGGCTCCCGGAAGCCCCGGGTAGTGACGGCGGGAGTGCCCACCCGGATACCGCTGGTGACGAAGGGCTTCTCCGGGTCGTTGGGGATGGTGTTCTTGTTCACCGTGATGCCTACCTCATCCAGCCGGTGCTCATACTCCTTGCCGGTGAGGCCAAAGTGCCGGGTGTCCACCAGAATCAGATGGTTGTCCGTGCCGCCGGAGACCAGCCGGAAGCCCTGCTCGATCAGCTTTTCCGCCAGAACCCCGGCGTTGGCAGCCACCTGCCGCCCATAGGCCCGGAACTCCGGCTTCAGCGCCTCGCCCAAGCACACGGCCTTGGCGGCGATGATATGCTCCAGCGGACCGCCCTGTGTGCCGGGGAACACGGCGGAGTTGATCTTTTTGTACAGGTCGTCGTCATTGCACAGGATCATGCCGCCCCGGGGACCCCGCAATGTCTTGTGGGTGGTGGTGGTCACCACATCGGCGTAGGGGATGGGGGAGGGATGAACACCGGCGGCCACCAGACCCGCAATGTGGGCCATGTCCACCATCAGCCGGGCGCCCACTGCGTCGGCGATCTCCCGGAACTTGGCAAAGTCCAGGGTGCGGGGATAGGCGCTGGCCCCTGCCAGGATCAGCTTGGGGCGGCACTCCTTGGCGATGGCCATCACCTGCTCGTAGTCGATGGTCTCTGTGTCGTCAGACACGCCATAGGGAACGATGCGGAAATATTTGCCGGAGATGTTCACCGGGCTGCCGTGGCTCAGATGGCCGCCATGGGCCAGATTCATACTGAGCACTGTGTCACCGGGCTGCAGCAGGGCAAAGAACGCCGCCAGATTGGCGTTGGCGCCGGAGTGGGGCTGGACATTGGCGTGCGCACAGCCGAACAGCTGACAGGCCCTCTGCCGCGCCAGCTCCTCCGTCACGTCCACGGCATAGCAGCCTCCGTAATACCGCTTTCCGGGATAGCCCTCCGCATACTTATTGGTGAGACAAGTGCCCATGGCCAGCAGGACGGCCTTGCTGACGATGTTCTCGGAGGCGATCAGCTCAATGTTGTGCTGCTCCCGGTCGAATTCCTTCTGAATAGATGCCCCCACCTCGGGGTCGGCCTGGGAGAGAAAGTCCATGATGTCCTGGATCATTGCAGGGGTCCTCCTTCGTGTGATCCGGTCTTCCGGAAAATATAAGCCTTTTCCAGCTTATCAGAGTTCCAGGGACCTGTCAAGGGAACAAGAGGTAATACCCCCACAAAATGTTGTAGAGATAGTGGGAATATTTTGACGATTTTGTGGGAGGCGGACCTTTTCCCAGTCATTCCAGCCGGGATGGCGTGCCGTCCTCAAAAAGTCCGGCTTCTGTCAGCACCCAGGGGATGGTATAGTCGTGGACGCCGAAGGGGATCTCCTGGCGCAGCAGCCGCTCCCGGCACAGCAGAACCGCCGCGCCCCGGTAGTGGGCCAGGAAGCGGGCGTAATAGCCGCCGCCCCGCCCCAGACGGCGGCCCTCCCGGCTGCAGGTGACACAGGGGATCACCGCCAGGTCGATCTGGTCCGGGGAGAGGGCAGGGCTGTCTGCCGGAGGCTCCAGAATGCCGTAGGCGCCGGGGAAGAGCTCCTTCAGGTCGCGGATGGCCCGCAGCTCCATGATGCCATCCGCCACACACAGAGGGATGCACAGCATCTTGCCGTCTGCCAGAGTCTGCTCCAGGATGGGACGGGTGTCGATCTCCCGCCCGGCGGAGACGAAGCAGAACACCGCTCCGGCACTGCGATACTCCGGAAGAGCCAGGAGATGGCGGGCGATGGCCCGGTCCGCCGCTTCCCGGTACCGGAAGGGGAGCTGGGCGCTGAGGCGCCGGATCGTAGCCCGGAGCTGCTGTTTTTCCTCGTCTATTGTCATGGCAGGGGATCCTCCTCTTTCTCTGGACGGGCCGCGCCGTAGGAGATGACGTCGGTCCCGAACTTTCCACGGAGGCGGTCCATAGCCGCCTCCAGCTGTTCCTGTTTTTCTTTTTTGGGCGCCGCCCCAGCTGTGAACAGGTCTACCTGTTCATAGGCGTCCTCCGACCGAACCAGATGGATGGCGGTAACAGTCAGGGCCCGCACGGGAGCCGGGGGTTTCCACAGCTGGCCGGTCAGGTCCATGGCCGCCGCCGTCAGCTCCCGGATCAGGTGAGTGGGGGCGGAGAGCTGCATCTGACGGGAGCGGTCATGGAACTGGGGATCCCGCACCGTCACCTGGACGCCGCCGGCATACAGCCCGCTGTGCCGCAGTCGGGTGGCCACGGAGTCCGCCAGCACGGCGACGCCGCCCCGCACCTGCTCTGCGGTGGTGAGGTTTTTCGGGAAGGTAGTGCCGTTGCCTACGGACTTCACCATCTCCGGCTCGTACCGGGAGCGGACTGGATCGGTGTCCAGCCCGTTGGCATAGTCGTGGAGCTGGACGCCCATTTTGCCCATCAGGGTCTCCAGGGCATCCCGCTTGCAGGCCGCCAGCTCTCCGATGGTCTTCACGCCGAACTGGGCCAAAATCTTCCGGGCGGCGCCCCCCACGTACAGCAGCGCCCCCACCGGCAGAGGCCAGACCAGCCTCTGCCAGTTCTCCCGGGAGACGACAGTGGTGGCGTCGGGTTTCCGGTAGTCGCTGCCCAGCTTGGCAAACACCTTGTTGAAGGAGACCCCCACTGAGAGGGTCAGTCCCATCTCCTGCTTCATCCGTTGCCGCAGATGGTCTGCCAGGGCCTTGGCATCACCGCCGAAGAGGTGGAGGGTATGGGTGACGTCCAGCCAGCTCTCATCGATGCCGAAGGGCTCCACCAGGTCCGTGTACTGCTCGTAGATGGTGTTGACCTCTTTGGAGACCTGCCGGTACAGTTTGTGGTGGGGTGGCAGCAGCACCAGCTCCGGGCACTTTTTCTTGGCCTGCCAGATGGTTTCCGCCGTCTGGACGCCGAATTTTTTCGCCGGTTCATTCTTGGCCAGGATGATGCCGTGGCGGGAGGTGGGATCTCCGCAGACCGCCACGGGCACGTTCTGCAGGTCTGGTCGGCTCCGCAGCTCCACGGAGGCGTAAAAGCTGTTCAGATCGCAGTGCAGGATGATGCGGTCCATGGCCCCGCCTCCTTTCTCACTTCTATTATAGCACATCTGTTCGTTCCTGAAAAGGGAGAAGGGATGGGAAGGTTTTGACATACCGGCGCAGGGAGGCGGAGGGACGGATATGGGCCGCAGTAAAAGGCGCGGGGACGGTATCCGCCCCCGCGCCTGTGGTGTTCAGATTTACAGAATCCCCATCAGCACCAGGGCCAGCACCACAAAGGTCGCCAGCAGGGCCAGGGAGAACAGGAGGAACCCGGCGCCCAGCTTGCCCTTGCCCTCGACAGGCGCATGGGACTCCGGTACCAGCCGGGCCTTCCGCAGGGCGGTGACCACCGGCTTGTAGAGCAGCAGGATCAGCGCCATGTTCAGGCCGCCCTTCACCAGGTTGAAGGGCAGGAACACCGGGATCAGCATGGGGACCACGATTTCCTCGCGATCCATTCCCATGTAGATGGGCGTGATGAGATAGTTCCACAGCAGCATCACCACGGTGAGGCAAACAGTGCCCAGGGCCAGACCGATGACGGCGCCCTTGCGGGTGTGGAACTTCTTGTAGACGAAGGCGGCGGTGCAGCAGAAGGCGCAGGTAGCCAGCACATTCATGATGCAGCCGATCGGACCGGTATCACTGACGGTAAACATTTCTACCACAGCCACCACAATGGAGATGATGGCGGCGGCCAGAGGCCCGAACACAAAGCCGCCAATACAGATGACGGTATCCTTGACATCCAGCTGCAGAAAACCGGAGACCTGAGGCAGCAGCTTGCTGAGGTACATCATCACATAGGCGATGGCTGTCAGCATGGCCAAAGAGGTGAGAGTCTTGACCTGGGTGCGCTGACGGACGGAGGGGATGGCATTGGTGTTGGGTTCAGACATAAAAATACACTCCTTTTGTTATTTGAAAACACCCTGGATGCTTTGGCTTCTCCAAGGTGAACAAACAACAAAGGAGCGCGTATCAAAACGCGCGGCTTTGCCGCAATCATCTTCTTCCATCCAGACTATACTGTTGGTCCCGGAGTTTCACCAGGTCAGCGGCTGATAACCCATCAGCCGGTCGCGGACTTTACCGCCAGTGGGGACTTGCACCCCGCCCTGAAGACAAAGATTCAGTTGTTTTCTGGTTGTAGTATACGACGGCCAAACATAAAATGCAAGCCCGAATTTTAGAAATTTTCTTTACAAATACGAACGGATGTTCTATACTGTCAAGGGGAAGGAGGGATGACGGATGCCGGCTAGGCAGGAGTCCTGCTGTTTTACCGGGCACCGCCCCGGCAAGCTGCCCTGGGGCTGCCACGAGCAAGATCCCAGGTGCCTACATTTAAAAAAGCGTATTGCCGATGCGGTGGAGACCGCTTACGAGCAAGGGTTCCGGCATTTCCTCTGCGGCATGGCCATGGGCTTCGACCTCGCTGCCGCTGAAGCGGTCCTCGCGTGCCGCGATTCCCAAACCGCATCGGTCTTTTCTCCTGCCGCGGCTTCCGTTGCCGCCTTTCCCTCCGTTGCGGCTTCTGCTGCTGTCCCTCCCGCATCGGCCTTTTCTCCTGCTGTGGATTCCGTTTCGGCCTTTTTTCCGGAACCGCACTCTCCGCACATGCCGATGCCCGGTTTGCGGCTGGTCGCCGTAATTCCTTTCCGGGGACAGGAGAGCCGCTTCCCGGCTGCCGACCGCGAACGCTTCCGGCGTGTGCTGGCTGCCGCCGATCATAGCGTGACGCTCTCCCCGTCCTATCATGCAGGGTGTTATGCCGTGCGTAACAACTACCTTGTCGAGCACGCCGCACTGCTGGTCGCGTGGTACGACGGTTCCCCCGGCGGCACGCACTACACCGTTCGCCGCGCTTTGGTCCGCATTCCGCCGCACTCCGGCAGGCCGAACCGACGCTGTTCTGACACTCTCCCGACCCGCGGAGGAAACGCACTGTACGGCGGCGGTGTTCCGGCCCGTACTTTCTGCTGTCACCGTTCGACTTTTCTGCCCTCGCTGTCCGGCCTTTTGCTGTTGTCTTCTTCCTTTTTGCTGCCGTAGCCCTCCCCGGCCTTTCCTTTCATCGCCGCTCGGCCTTTCTGCAGTTGCCGCCCGTACTCTCGCCGTCGCCATACGCTTTCCCGATGGTCTTTCCCGCATTGCCTTCCGCTTCCTCTAATAAAAAAGGACGGCATGCAAGTGCCGTCCTTATCCGTTTTCGCAGTATCCGCGCAGTTATTCCAACTCGATGCCTTTCAGCAGGCTTTCGATCCGCAGGCGGGTTTCCCGCTTGCCGTAATCCTTTTTCCCGTACCTGAATGTCGCCGTAACGAGCGATCCTTCGTAAAGCATGTCGTAAACGGCGTAAACCAACTCCGGATTCTCCGTTATGTATCCTTCGCTGCACAACATTTCGCGGCCGCCGATTTCGGTGCGCTGCGTCGGCGCGATGAATCCGCCCGTGTAGAAGGCCGAATCGCGTTGTGCGCAGTGGTCCGAAATCTCATCGACGGACGTGATCTCCTCCGGAATCATATCCACGACCTTGCCCAGACTGTAACCTATCCGGTCGTTGTAGGTGTCGAAACCGTAGTAGGCGTAGGTTTCGTCCGTTTCGGGCTGCACGGTTTCTTCGAGCAGGGTGTATCCGGCGGGAATCTTCGCCTTGATTCCCTGCGCACCCGTGTAGATTTGTTCGGTATCCACCACCTGCATCTCTTCGCCGCCGGCCAGCCGCACCGACAACTGTCCCAGATAGAGCAGTGCCGCGAGCGAACATGCCGCCAGCGCCGCCGTGCGCCAGAATGCCGTGAAACGTCCCTCCTGATGCTGGATTTTCAGGATGACGACGAGACCTTTGATCGCCTGAATCGCGCCCCAGATAATGGCGCCCGTTGCGACTACGTACCGGCCCCCGGCTGTCGCGAAATAGTAGGATAAGAAACTGAAAGCCAGTCCGCCGACGCACCAAAGCGCTCCTGCAAGCAGGTTCTTCTTTGCTTCGGCCATCTTCTGCGACCGGTTGCCGTCCGCAGAGTTTTCCGCCGTAACCTGTGCGGCAGCCTCTTCCGGCATCGGTTCGAACACATCGTTTTTGTTTTCCGGTGTCTCCATGGATAAAGGTATTTTTAAGGGTTAGGGATCTAATGCGGCAAAGATACGGGTATTTTTCCTTTTCCGCCTGAAAAAGTTGGAAAATCACCGCCCTCAACCGTCCCGGCCCTTCTGCCGTCTCCGCTCGGTTTTCCTGCGATCACCGTCCGTTCTTTTGTCGTTGCCGTCTTCTTCCGTTCCTCCTTCTTTGGCTTTTCTTCCGTCGCCGCTCGGTTTTTCTTCCGTCGCCGCTCCGGTCCTTCCGTCGCCGCTCCGGTCCTTCCGCCGCTGTCCCGGTACTTCTGCCCTCAACCGTCCGGCCTTTCCGTCCTTGCCGCCGGCTCTCTTTCCCGGCCTGCATGAAAAATCCCCGGAAGCCGCGCTTCCGGGGATTTGCTGAAATCCTGTTTCGGAAAGGATTATTTCCAGTTGAGGATCTTGTGGAAATCGTACTCCTCCGGATTGGGGACATACTGCTTGGCAGCCTCGTAATCCGCGGGCGT
>OLGF01004371.1_pt1 | contig 10537 bp, 7 predicted proteins | sample 1604971 | NCBI WGS metagenome assembly OLGF01 (sample SAMEA3888902, study PRJEB22519) | human gut metagenome | biome: human gut; feature: human-associated habitat; material: faeces | place: Denmark | collected 2011 | reverse complement strand
GTTGGCGGGGCATCAAAGCCCTCGCCATATTTTGCGGGATGGGACCGCCTGGGGAACTTTTAAAGGTAAAAGAGCTATTTAAAGGTAAAAGGGGGAAAAAGTAAAAAAGGTAAAAAATCTGCATCATCTGCGCAATCTGTGGGACTTTTAAAGGTAAAAAATCCGTGAGAATCGTGAGATTCGATGAACAATTCATCCGATGAAATAAATCATCAGATGAATTATTCTTCCTTGATCTTCCATTCGCTGATGGTGCGCTGGGTGCTGTCGTAATTAACGCCAATCTTAAAGAGACGCTTGCCGTCGGCAGAATAAGGAATCAGATATCCCTTTTCATCAATCTGCCTGATTGCTTCCTCTGCAGAACCATCATACTTCAACTCGAAAACAAACACGGCATCCGGCATATAAACCACGGCATCAGCCCTGCCTATCGCACTGTTCTCCTCTACCCTCATGTGGGCACCCATCAGATTGAAGACAAGATAGAACACCGTCTGGAAATCCCGCTCACTCTTGTTGCTCAACCGGTTGGAGATGCTGGCAAGATATGCTTTCAGTCGCACCATCGCCCCCTCGACATCTGCCTCATAGAGCTTCTCCAGGAAATCACCTACCAGACTGTTGTTGTCCAGAGAAATCGGCGAAAGATAGTTGGGCGCAAGACTCTTGAGCATGCCTATTTTAACCTCCCTGTTTGGATATTCAAGAGTATAGCGATGCAGCAGCGGGTTATACTTCTTGATGGTGAGATAACCACTCTGATAGAGCAGCGGAAGTGCTGAAGTCATCATTTCCGGTGAAACATCAAAGTCATCCACATCGCATGACTTTTTCTCGATATCCATCACATTGACGTGATACTTCTGCAACGTCTTGATAAGATAAGACGGCGTACCGGAACCAAACCAGTAAGGAGCTATGTCACGAGCATTCAAAGCCTTTACCAGACTGAATGGATTGAAGATGTCCTCTGATTTCTTGCTAAAATGATAGCCGTCGTAGAATCTTGTCAGTTCTGCCAGGCATTCCTCGTATGTCATGCCAAGGGCTTCTCCCAATGCTGCCACATCCGGTTTCATCTGGGTGGTAAGCTCTGTCTTGCTGATGCCGCAGATGGCGGAATACTGGTCGAACATGCTGATATTATCGAGGTTATTGAGTTCGCTGAAGATGCTGAGCTGCGAGAACTTGGTAATGCCGGTGATGAAGGTGAACTCCAGGTACGGGTCTAGCATCTTCAGAGGACTGTAGAAGTTCTGCATGATGCGACGGAGGGGTTGCAGGTTCTCCTTCTCGTGCACCACGTCCAGCAGAGGGGCATCATATTCGTCAATGATAACAGCCACTTTTTCGCCCGTCTTCTCGTAAGCACGCTTTACAATACCAGCCAGTCTTTCATTAGGATAGTTTTCACCTTCTCCCTTGCCGTAAAGCTTTTCGTAGGGCAAAAGTCGTAGATTCAGATAACTGTTCAGAGCGTCAGCATCAAAATGCTTGGCACCGCTCATATCGAAATGGAGCACAGGGTGCTTCACCCATTCCTTCTCGTAATCAGCAATGGCCAATCCCTCGAAGAGTTCCTTTCTTCCCTCGAAATAAGCCTGGAGGGTAGAGGCAAAGAGCGACTTGCCGAATCGTCTCGGACGACTCAGAAAGACATACTTCATTCCTTTCTCCCGGAAATCCACGATATATTGGGTCTTGTCTACATAGAGATAATTGCCCTCTCGGATATTCGAGAATGTCTGTATCCCTACGGGATAGCAATTTACTATTTTTGCCATAATCCTATATGCTTTACGTTTTGCGCTGCTAAATTACGAAGAAAATCTGAATTAGCCAAGCATAAGTGGAAAAAGTTTGTGCCATCAGCTCTCCTTCAGCAGTTCAATCTCTTCTTCCGTCAAGCCAGTGGCTTGGGTTATTTGATCGATAGGAAGCCCAAGGGACAGAAGGTTTCGGGCGATTTCAAGGCTTCGCTGGTTCATACCTTTCTCTATGCCTTTCTGGTATCTGTCATCCAGGAGGGTTCTTTCAACGCTTACGGAATCCCAGAACTTGTCATAGGCTCTGAGTTCGGCATCTGTGAATCCGGAAATCTCCAGTTCCTCTACGGCTTTTCCGATCTCCGGGTCATTAAGCAGGTCGGCTGGTACTTCCTTCGTATTGGAATTGATTTCTGTGAGGAAACGCAGCCACATTACCATCATGCGCTTGTCGGCAATGGAATGAGGAGTGAACTTAGGGAGTTCTATGAAGGTGAAATGCAAGCCCTCGATGACCTTATTGCTGTCCTTATCATGTACGATGCGATAGTTGTGGATGAAATCTGGAGTATCATGCGCAAAGATATCATTCACAAGATTCAAGGAAAATACAGGTTGGAGTTCACTGTATTTTCCTCCCTTTTTAGCTTGGCTCACATAGAGTTTGGATGCATTGAACAATACTCGCTGCTGGAATGCGTCAGACCATTCCATCTGCATTTCCACACAGAACTTCCTGCCTCTGACATCTGTGCAGAGTACATCTACGATGGTGTTTTTGCCCCCTTCGAGCAGGGGCACAAGTTCTGTGGGCAGATACTTTATCTCGTGTATCTGCTCCTCGTCGCTGAGTGGCAGGAGGGCGTTCAGAAGACTGATCAGTCTTGTGGGATGATTGCCGAATATCTTCTTGAACGTGAGGTCTGCCTTAGGATCTAAGTACTTCATAACCATCTGTTTTTAAATCTATAGCGCAAAGTTACGACTTTATTTTCAAACCTGCAAGCTTTTCGGGGACTTTTAAAGGTAAAAAAGTAAAAAGGCTATTTAAAGGTAAAAAAGTAAAAAGGTAAAAAAGTAAAAAATCTGCGTGACTCCACATAAAAACGCATAAGGGTGTGGCATAAAGTTTCCTCCATATTTATTTCCTGCACAAAAAAGTTTTTTGCGTGAAAAAGTATCAATGTATCATTATTTTGTGAAATATTCTTATAAACAACTGATATTCTGCAATATACACGAATGAGACTTTTCTGATTATTTTACAAGAAGTATCATTAAAGTATCATAAATCCGGAAGAAGTATCATGAAATTCGGCTTTGAGTCGATTTAAAAGACTAAAAAAGAAGTGTCTACTATTCCAGTTTTACAAAAATGAAAGTGTCTATTTTTCCAAGATATAAAGAATGTAAACACAAAATAGGAATAAGAAAAAAGATTGACAAGCAGGATTAGGAATAACAGCACATAAGGTGGTCTGTTAGAGACCATTAAGCGGTCTGTCCCTGCCCGTCAAGTGGGCACTCAGGGACCAAGTGTCGGGCATTGGGAGAACAAGTAACGGGCAGTCGTTGCCCGTACGGCGGGCACTGATTGCCCAAAGCGTCGGATATTTTTTGGGCACTTCTTGCGGGTCGGCAGCTTCGCTATTATGCATGATGCTTTATGGCGATTTTGTGATGCTTCAATGACGGTTTTTATGATACTTCTATCAAATTTATGATACTTCTATGATACTTTTTGTAAAGTAATCCAAAAACTATCATTCTTTTATCTTATTGTATATCAGATGTTTATATCGGAATTTAGTCGAAAAGATGATACTTTGAGACTTTTTTCACGAAAAAACTTTTTTCGTGTGAGTATAAGAAAGGTGGTAAATTTATAAAGTATCTGATCTAATTCCTTATAGATACCTCAAAATTATGTCCCGACGTAGCCACTTCTACATGGTGACGTAATCTTTCCTACGTCCCGACGCAGAGATTCCTGCGTCGTCATGTAATCTTCGATCCACCCCGTCAGGTTTTTCGATCCACCCCGTCCCTCCTTTGACAAAGAGGTGTTTTTTTGCCCCACCTGTCCCTCCCCTGCGGGAGGGTCCTTAATCCCTAACCAAGCCCTCGCCCTTTCCAAAAGGGCAAGGGATGTAACCGCCCTGCAGTGCTGTCTTTTTCGATCCACCCCGTCCCTCCTTAGCCAAGGAGGGCTCCACCGCTTTCCCCAAGCCCCTTTCCCCTCAGGGGACAGGGGATGTAACCGCCCTCCGGTGCTCAGAACCGCTTCGCTCTAAGGTTGGCGGGGCATCAAAGCCCTCGCCATATTTTGCGGGATGGGACCGCCTGGGGAACTTTTAAAGGTAAAAGAGCTATTTAAAGGTAAAAAAGTAAAAGAAATCTGCGTCATCTGCGAAATCTGCGTGACTTTAAAAGAGTAAAAGGGTAAAAGAAAAAATCTGTGGGAATCTGTGAGATCTGTGGGGAACTTTTAAAGGTAAAAGGGTAAAAAGGTAAAAAATCCGTGAGAATCTGTGAGTTCTGTGGGACTTTTAAAGGTAAAAAAGTAAAAAATCTGCGTCATCTGCGAAATCTGCGTGACTTTTAAAGGTAAAAAATCTGTAGGAATCTGTGAGATCTGTGGGGACTTTAAAAGGTAAAAAATCTGTGGGAATCTGTGAGAACTGTGGGAAGAAAAAAGAGGGTGTGTCATGAACTTATGACACACCCTCTTTATCTTATGAAGACAGAGATTTAGAACTCTGCGTTCTTTGGTGTACGTGGGAATGGAATCACGTCACGGATGTTCTGCATACCGGTTACAAAGAGAATCAGACGCTCGAAACCGAGACCGAAACCTGCATGTGGACATGAACCGTACTTACGGGTATCAAGATACCAACGCATATCCTTCATAGGAATGTTGCGAGCCTCAATCTCACCCATCAACTTGTCATAACTCTCCTCACGGACTGAACCACCGATGATCTCACCAATCTGTGGGAACAAAACGTCGGTACCCTGAACGGTCTGACCGCTCTTGCCACCGAAACCACTCTCCTCCTCGTCTATCTTCATATAGAATGCCTTGATAGCCTTTGGATAGTTGGTCATGATGACTGGACGCTTGAAGTGCTCCTCTACGAGGAAACGCTCGTGCTCTGAAGCCAGGTCATCACCCCACTCGCATGGGAACTCAAACTTCTTGCCGTTGGCGATAGCCTCCTGCAGGATGCGGATACCCTCGGTATATGGGAGATGAACGAAATCGGAATTCAATACGCCCTCCAAACGAGCGATCAAGCCCTTATCAATCATCTTGTTCAAGAAAGCAAGATCGTCCTTGCAGTGCTCAAGTGCCCAACGGATACAGTACTTGATGAAATCTTCCTCCAACTCCATCAAACCGTCCATATCCAGGAAAGCAACCTCTGGCTCTACCATCCAGAACTCAGCCAGGTGGCGAGGAGTATTACTGTTCTCTGCACGGAAGGTTGGACCGAAGGTGTAGATAGCACCGAGTGCCGTAGCACCCAGCTCACCCTCCAACTGACCGGAAACAGTCAATGAAGTCTGCTTTCCGAAGAAATCATCAGAGTAGTCAATCTTTCCATCCTCTGTTTTCTTGAGGTTGTAGAGGTTCTTGGTGGTTACCTGGAACATCTGTCCAGCACCTTCGCAATCGCTCGCTGTGATGAGCGGAGTGTTGAAATAGAAGTATCCATGCTCATGGAAGTAAGTGTGGATAGCCATCGCCATGTTGTGACGGATGCGCATCACGGCACCGAAGGTATTGGTACGGAGACGGAGATGAGCATACTGACGCATGTACTCGAAGCTCTGTCCCTTCTTCTGCATAGGATAGTCGCCACCGCAGAGACCGTAGATTTCGATGCTGTCGCACTGGATTTCAACACTCTGTCCGGCACCCAGGCTTTCAACCAGAGTACCCACTACGCTGATGCAGGCACCAGTGGTGATCTGACGAAGCTGATTTTCATCGACCTTTGATGGGTCGACTACTATCTGAACATTATTAATAGTAGAACCATCGTTAAGAGCGATAAAATCGACTGCTTTGCTACTACGATGGGTACGTACCCATCCCTTTACATTCACGATTGAGTTGTAGGCAGTGCTCTTGAGCACGTCTACAACCTTAGTTCTTTTAATCTTTTCCATTGTTTATTACTCTGTTTTATTCAAAAGCACCCATGCGGAGCATGTCTACTTCTTTCTCTGTAAGGAAGCGCCAGTCGCCACGACGGAGGTTCTTCTTGGTCAATCCAGCGAACTGTACACGATCCAACTTAGTTACACGATAGCCAAGGCTCTCGAAGATACGGCGAACGATACGGTTCTTGCCACTGTGGATCTCGATGCCCACCTGTGACTTGTCGTGCTGGTCAGCATACTCGACAGCGTCTGCCTTGATTTCACCATCTTCCAAAGTGATACCCTCACGAATCTGATCCATATCATGAGATGTAAGGTTCTTGTCGAGGTGTACGTGATATACCTTCTTCTTCAGGAACTTAGGGTGAGTCAGCTTAGAAGCCAGGTCACCGTCGTTGGTGAGAAGGAGTACACCGGTAGTATTGCGGTCGAGACGACCCACAGGATAGATACGCTCTGGGCAAACGTCCTTCACGAGGTCCATCACGGTCTTGCGCTGCTGAGGATCATCGCTAGTGGTAACGTAATCCTTAGGCTTGTTGAGCAATACATAAACCTTCTTCTCCAAAGAAACAGGAGTATCGTGGAACTTCACCTCATCGGTGCGAAGAATCTTGGTACCCAACTCAGTTACCACCTCACCATTAACGGTAACAACACCAGCCTGGATGAACTCATCAGCCTCACGGCGTGAGCATACACCAGCATTGGCGAGGAACTTGTTCAAGCGCAATGGCTCTGTAGGGTCGAAGTTCTCCTCCTTGTATTCAATTCTCTTCTTGAGACTATATTTTGCATTAGGATCATAACCTGGTGTGCGCTGACGGAAACCGCCACCACCACGGTTGTTGTTGTAGCCACCGCCACGGTTGTTATTGTAGCCACCCTGCTGTGGACGACCGTAACCACCCTGCTGAGGACGACCGTAGCCACCCTGCTGTGGACGACCGTAACCACCCTGCTGTGGACGACCGTAGCCACCCTGCTGAGGACGACCGTAACCACCCTGCTGTGGACGACCGTAACCGCCCTGTTGAGGACGACCGTAACCGCCACCATTATTACTATTATAGCCACCACGGTTGCTGTTGTAGCCACCCTGCTGAGGACGGCCATAGCTGCCACCATTGCTGTAACCACCCTGCTGAGGACGGTGACCGCCACCACGGTTGCTGTTGTAACCGCCACGGCTCTGGTATCCGCTGTGCTGTGGGCGCTCGGTATTAGAGCTCTGCAAGCCAGCTCCGAATCCTTCTGGACGGAAGCCGCCTTCACTATTACTACTACTTCTATCGCTGCTGAATGAAGAGCGATGAGTGTTGATACGTGGACGCTGAGTGCGACCTACTGGGCGATAACTCTTCTGATAACCGCCTGCTGGGTTGTAGCCCTCTCGGGTGTTCTCTTTCTCAGATGCATGATCCTGAGGTTTGTTTCCGAATTCTGAATCCATTTTCTTTAAATCTTAATTTAAGCCTCACGGCCGGGTTAGTGAAAAAATAATTATAAATATATTATGTTGAATATCTTCATGCTATTGCTACCCTGGAGGAAGCCGGTAGTATTTAGATGCCCGTATAATTGCTTGGAGTGATAGCCATCAGTTCAGCCTTCACGCTGTCGCTGACGTTCAAGCCCTGAATAAATTCATGGATGGTCTCTTCAGTCATGTGCTTGTTGGTACGAGTCAATGCCTTCAAAGCCTCGTATGGATGTGGGTAAGCCTCACGACGGAGGATGGTCTGGATAGCCTCAGCTACAACAGCCCAGGTATTATTCAGGTCTTCCTGCAACTTCTCCTCGTGGAGGATGAGCTTGCGCAATCCCTTCAGGGTACTCTGGATAGCGATGACGCTATGACCGAGAGGCACACCGATGTTACGGAGCACGGTACTGTCAGTAAGGTCGCGCTGCAGGCGGCTTACCGGAAGCTTCTGAGCCAGGAACTGAAGGATGGCATTGGCAATACCCAGGTTACCCTCACTGTTCTCGTAATCGATAGGGTTTACCTTATGTGGCATAGCACTTGAGCCAACCTCTCCTGCCTTGATCTTCTGCTTGAAGTAATCCATAGAGATATACATCCAGAAGTCACGGTCCAAGTCGATGATGATGGTATTGATGCGACGGATGGCATCAAAGATAGCACCGAGATGATCGTAGTTGCTGATCTGAGTGGTATACTGTTCACGCTGCAAGCCGAGCTTCTCGCTGACGAACTTGTTGCCGAAAGCCTTCCAGTCATACTCCGGATAAGCAACATGGTGGGCATTGTAATTACCAGTAGCACCACCAAACTTAGCAGTAAACTTGCAAGCCTTCAAAGACTCAAGCTGTTCGGTAAGACGATAAACATAAACCATGATTTCCTTACCCAAACGTGTAGGAGACGCAGGCTGTCCGTGAGTCTTAGCCAACATAGGCACATCCTTCCACTCGTCAGCATAAGTCTGGAGCTGTGCAATAAGTTCCTCTACCTGTGGGTAGAAGCACTCCTCCAAAGCCTCCTTGACAGAAAGCGGTACACTGGTGTTGTTGATGTCCTGAGAAGTGAGACCGAAGTGAATGAACTCCTTATAGTCGTCCAATCCACCAATCTTATCGAACTCCTCCTTGATGAAATACTCTACGGCTTTTACGTCGTGATTAGTAACCTTCTCAATGTCCTTGACACGTTGAGCCTCATTTTCGTCAAAGTTACGGTAGATATCACGCAAGCGCTCAAACAGCGACTTGTCGAAAGAAGCCAACTGTGGCAAAGGCAATTCACATAAAGTAATGAAATACTCTATCTCTACTCGAACACGATAACGAATAAGAGCATACTCTGAGAAATAGTTAGCGAGCTGCTCTGTTTTTCCCCTGTAACGACCATCTATAGGCGATATGGCAGTCAATAAATCTAAATTCATATTAATACGTATTATATATAGGGTGCAAAGTTAATGAATAAATCTGAGAAAACAGCGAAAAACGATATTTTTTAGCTTTAATTAAAAAAAGGTCTCTCAACTTTCGTTGAAAGACCTTCATTAGAAGTGGGCGTTGACGGATTCGAACCGCCGACCCTCTGCTTGTAAGGCAGATGCTCTAAACCAGCTGAGCTAAGCGCCCTTACTTTTCGTAAGCGGTTGCAAAGGTACAAACAATTTCTGGTTCCACCAAATTTTTGAGCAACTTTTTTTCATTTTTCTGCATTTTTCTTCAAAAAAAGCCATTTTTCGGTGTTTTTACCCCCTTTTCACCTGTTTTTAGGCACGGATTACACGGATTTTTTATGAGAGATGGTTATCGCTTTACTTATATTAGCACCATAAAATCCGTGTAATCCGTGCCTTATCATTACTCAGAAATCTGAATAGTGGCACGACGATTGTATGAAACTGGATCCAAATCCTTCACACCACCGTTTGATTTCACGATGATATTGTCCTTATCAACTCCCATCTTGACGAGCAAACCGGCTACTCGCTCGGCACGAGCCAGAGAAAGTTTCTCGTTAAAGGCTGCAGAACCGGTAGCACTATCAGCATAACCATTCACAACCAACTTCAAATTGTTCTCCTTGGCATACTTCGCAAGAGTCTCCACATTGACCAGATCCTTCCTGGAAGCAATCTTTGACTTACCCAAATTGAAGAAAACAGATACCGGAGTACCTACAAACTGCTTGACAACCTGGGTCTCGGCAGTCTTCTGGTTCTCCAACTCGTTTCTCAAACGCTCGTTTTCTGCATTGGCATCCTCCAATGTGGCATTGAGTGCATCGAGTTCTGACTGATGAAGGGCTGTGATGGCATCGACATCCGGTGTCTTATCCCATGTACCTCTACCCAACTTGAAGGTAAGACCTACCTCAGCATAGAAATTATTGCAACGGCGGGTAAAGGTATTGCGGCTGTTGCCTGCGCAACCATCAATATCAGCATCGAAGGAATTCACACCGACCTCAGCAAAGAGGTTGGTCTTCTTTCCAATCTTCCAGGAAGACTGGATGCCGGCACTATAATCCAAAGCATAGGCATTGTGAGTCATGGAACGTCCGATACCGGCACCGGCAAACGGGATGAGATTCCATACACGGTTCTCGTTGTAGCCATAAAGCAGATTGCTGAGATTGAACATCACCTGCTCATTGGCAACCCAGTACTTATTACCGTTGCCCTCGTTGGTAGCATCATTGCCATCAGCATCAACAAACTTACCCCAGATGCCCTGAATCTTGGTACGGAAACCGACACCAGGAGTATACCACTTGCCAAATGCCAGAGAAACACCAGGATTGGAACGGAACTTCTTGAAAGGGCTCTTGGAATATCCTGCGCCCTTTTCCTGGGCAGAATACCAGGAATTCCAATCTGCGCCAACCTCATAAAACCAGTTGCCCCAAAAAGAATTGGTAGCAACACTGTATTTCTCCTGAGTAGTTGCGTCCTGAGCGAATGAGCTCAAAGACAGACTAGCCAAAGCTAGCATTGAGAAAAATTTCTTCATAACTTTCTATTTTTATTACCATTTATTCAAGTTTCGCAAATTCAGGAGTTAAAGGAGTTATCGCTCCCTACGGTCGCTGAGGAGTTAAGACAATAGTCTTT
>OLGF01004370.1_pt1 | contig 10543 bp, 16 predicted proteins | sample 1604971 | NCBI WGS metagenome assembly OLGF01 (sample SAMEA3888902, study PRJEB22519) | human gut metagenome | biome: human gut; feature: human-associated habitat; material: faeces | place: Denmark | collected 2011 | reverse complement strand
AGGCAAAAGTCAAGCACAAAATTTTTTTGCACCGGGGGCGCGGGTGTGGTACAATAAAAACAGATTAGGCGGGAAGTCCCGGTTTTCCGGGGTTTCCCGCCTTTCTTGTTACTATCGTGTTAATAGTTCAGTGTTCATCGGCCTATAATGTTCACCGCTTTGAACGGCCCCTATTGACATTTCAGCGGCTTTGAATTATACTGAACATAGAACGAGGGTGCCACCGGCAAACGGTTGGTTCCCCTACTGGATTACAGAAGTAACCGCAAGGTTGGGAGCCGGGCGGTTACTTCTTTTTATTGGCCTGCATGAACAGGGCAATAATGCCAACGATTAAAATACCTGTCTGAATCAGATCAGAATATGTAACCATTTGACAGCCCCCCTTTCTATAAAGATCAGGGGGCAAGAAGCGCCCCTGATCTGGTCAGGGGAACTAACCACTTGCCGTTTATCGGTAGCACCATCAAAAGAATACCATAGGATTTGACAAAATTCAAGGGCTTATTGAATTAGTTCAACTGTTGCTTTTAGTTCATCCAAAGTCTTGTGATTATAGACCCGGTTTCCCGTGTCCTTGGACACATGACCCATGAGCAAATCAATACATTTCCGGTTGGCCCCGGCGCTATCCAATTTGGTTTCAAAGGTGTGGCGGCATTCGTGCGGGGTATGGTTCAGCTTCAGGGCTTTCATAATATCCGCCCAAAATATCCGGTATTGGGTTTGGTTGCAAACTTTCCCGTTGTAGCTGATCAGCCGGGGGCCACCTTCGGCAAGCCGCCGTTCAATCAAGGGCCTGATCTTTGGATGGATGGGAACAATGCGGTTCTTACCGGCTTTCGTTTTGGTGCCGCCCTTCATCGTGCCTTCCTTCAAGTCTATATCTTCAGGTTTCAGGTTCAAAAATTCAGAGATACGCCACCCGGAATATAGCAAGATCAAAACCGTATCAACCCAAGGATCAGACTGATGTTCCCACGCCGTTTTGATTTCATCATTGGTGAACGGAAGGCGGCTGGTGGGCGGTATTGGATCAGAAGTCAGAAGTTCGGAGAAGCACCGGTTTATTATATCCATTTCAAGGGCGAACCGGTCAAGGTGGCTCCACAGGTTCTTGATGGCCGCTTGGGTGCTATACCCTTTCCCACAACCATCAATGGTTTCTTGCATTTGATAGGATCGCAGTTGTTTATAAGGCTTGTTCACATACGCTGAACAATGCTTGAACGCTGAACAGAGGGAAGAACGGTTGGATTCCCCCAGCTTCGGGGCCTTCTTTTCTTTCCAGAGGTCAAAAAGCTGTTGAAGGGTGATCTTGGCCCGGTCAACATCCCAAGGATCACGGTTGTACTCAGCAAGCATGATGTTCCCGGCTTCACGGGTTTCAGCATAGCCGATAATGTCATAGATGGGGTGGCCTTTGTCATTCCAACCTATGGTTTTCTTCACAATATATGGGCGGCGGCGTTGGCCTGATAGCTTTGCAACCGTTCCATACCCGTTTGGATTTCGCATTATATCACCTGAACTTTCAAAATTGGGTATGGCAAAGCTAAACCCCATGTGATATAATGTTCAAAGGCGTTTGAAACATTAACTTCAAAAGGGTTTGTTTCGCCTGACCGCTTCCGGTGTGCAAGACCGGGGGCGGTCATTTTTTTGTATCTGTTCCGTATCTGTTCCATCAAAAAGCCTTGAACTGTGGAGGTTTTGAGGAACGGAACAGATGGTACAGATGCTATATTACTTCAAAGAATAGAGAAAAAATATAAAAGAAAAAGAGTATATAGGGAACCGGCGTTTTATCTGTACCATCTGTTCCAAAACCTTGATTTACCTGTGTTTTTAGGCTTCAGGCGGTGGAACAGATGTGGACAGATCAAGTTTGTCAAGTTCACCTTTGACCTGTTCCAGAACTTCAGGATATTCAGAATCAGGGTTCATGGAATATTGATCTTCGTATTCTTTCAGGGTGTTCAGATACCGGTTCCAATGGGTGGCTTTGGCCTTTGCGGTTTTCAATTCATCGATCTTGGCTTTCTGATCGGAATAGGAATCTAACAAAACCCGTTCTTTCTGACTATCAGCCGCCTTGAAGAAAGAAGCTGGAAGATCAGATGTGTAAGGGATGATCCCGGCCTTGGCCGCTTGATCCACCGTCAGGGCTATTTGCATACCATATTCATAGCGGGAAAAGAATGTTTCAAGGTTCTTCGTCTTTTCAAAGATGTTCAAACAATCTTGAACAATCCGCACATGGTTTTTGGCTTCTGCTACGGTGTAGGCCCCCGGCATGGATTTAATAGCCCGTTCCGGGTTCAGATTGGAATGAACCTGAACGGCGGGTTCTGTTTTGGGTGGGGCCTTCTGTTTTGGCCGGTTTTGGTTTTCGCTTTCGGAAAATCAGAAATAAAATCAAAGCACATATAGCGTCCATAAGGACGAACACCGGAAGAAGATTAGGTTCCATGAAGATACACGCAGTATAAACAAACATTGCTGTTCCAAGAAAGTACCCAACTACGCCTTTCAAAAACTTCTTCATCCAGCCACCTTCTATCTAATATCACTTTGGAAGGCTACGGCTTTTCCAAGAATGATGATATGATCCAACTGTTCACCCGTATAAACTAAATCTTCATACTTGGAGTTTTCAGCCTTCAGGATCAGAAGGTTCTTTTCAGGGAAATAATTCACCCGCTTCAGGGTTGCTTCATCTTCGATGATAACAGCGGCAATTTCACCATTGTCCACCATTTCCTGTTTCTTGATGAAAACAATATCCCCATCATAGATTCTGGCCCCGATCATGGAATCACCCTTGGCCCGTAAACAGAAATCAGCAGAAATGTTGGCCCCGGCTTCTACATACAGTTCTTTTTCTTCGTTTGCCATGATGGGTTTTCCACACGCAATGTCACCGAGTAGAGGGAAACGCTTTATAGAAATTGGGATGATGTTATCAAACTTCATTTGTGGTTGTGAAGGTTCAACTACCACAGATTTATTGATACTTTTCAACCAATCATTCCGGTTCGGAATGTCTGATCTTCCCATGAGGTAATCCAAATCAACATTGAAATAGTCAGCAATGGTTTCCATAGATTCAAGGCCCGGTTCCCGTTCGCCCCGTTCATACATATTTACACTACTTTTAGAAAAACCAAGCTGATCCGCCAAGTTTTGTTGAGATAGGCGGCGTTCGGTTCGTAATTGCTTGAACCGATCAGAAAACTTCGGCATAAGTACACCCCTTTCAGAAGTCTTTCTATAATTTATTATACACATTATGTGCACAAAGTCAATCCGTCGATGTGCACAATTAGTAACACATTTCTTTGTGCACAATTTGTGTTCGGTTGTGCTTGACTTTGAGCACATATCGTGTATAATGATAATCAGACGAGCACAAAAGGTGCACGAACTGATTGGGAGGATTTGAAAATGAAGGTTCATGTTTTTGATACCTATGTCACCATTAAGGATCGTGAAGGACACCCTGATATGGATGATACCTTGCTTGAAAAACTGGATGAAATGCTTACCACTTATGGTGTGCCCCACGCTTTTAGCCTTCCCCACGAAAAGACTATGGAAGAGTGCACGGAAGCTACTCTTGAAGTTGCCTATGATTCTTCTGATGATATAACCTTTAGTCTTGTGTATATACTGTTCAATAAAACTTATCGGGGGTGTAACCGATAAAGCGGTTGCGGAATCAATGATTAAGGTTTCCGCAAAATACATGGATGCTGAATAAGCCGAAACGGGCCTGATGGCCCGTCCACCGGAACCGCCCCACCGGTGCTGATGATGGCAGGGCAACAGCGACAACATGAGCGCCCCCGGTTTATGGGTTCGGGTATTGGGTATCAATCCCCATATAAAAGATATGACCGCCCGGAAATTGCTTGTTGGGGCTTTGGCTGTTCTAATTCTGAAGAAAGGATGTGCAAATATGAGTGTTGGCAAGAAACTTCGGGAACTGCGTGGGAGCAGAACCCAAGACGAAATCTCCAAGGAACTTGGGATCACCAAATCTTCTTATGCCATGTATGAGCGTGATGAACGGGTTCCCCGTGATGAAGTGAAGGTTCGCATTTCCAATTTCTTTGGCGTTTCGGTTCAGGAACTTTTTTTTAACTAAATCGAGCACATATAGTGTTCAATAGGAGTAAGAACCATGAATGAAGTCAGTTTGAAACCGGTCATTGATGAACTTGAAACCTTGTTTTCAAAGTTCAACAAAGCCTTCTTTGAAGGGAAGCTGGAAAAGCCTGTGATCACCGTTTCCCCGGATCATACCCGTGGGGCCTATGGGTGGTGTACCGGTTGGAAGGCGTGGCAAGACGGCACCAAGGAAGGCGGCTATTACGAAATCAACCTGTGCGCCGAATACCTGAACCGCCCCTTTGAAGAAACCTGTGGAACCTTGCTTCACGAAATGGTTCACCTTCAGAACCTTCAGGACAATGTTCAAGACACTTCCCGTTCTGGTTCCTACCACAACCGGAAGTTCAAGGAAACCGCTGAAGCCCACGGGCTGATCGTGGAGAAAGGCGAAAAGTACGGATGGCACAAAACCACCCTGAACCCGCAAGCTGAAGCCTTTGTGAAATCCCTTGGCAAGTCCGGGTTCTGTCTGGTTCGGCCCCGTACCAATCCGCTGAAAGGTTCCCGGAAGGGCGGTGGATCAAGTTCCCGTAAGTATGTTTGCCCTTGTTGCGGAACCATCATCCGGGCCACCAAGGAAGTTCATGTTCTCTGTGGGGAATGTGAAGTGGCCTTTGAAGAACAGGAGTGATAACCAATGATGATTACCCGCCAAGTTCGGTGTAAAAAGTGCGGGGAAATGTTTCCCCTGACCTATCCCGAAAAGCTATCCGACATTGGCCGGGATGTTATTTCTTACTGTCCGCCGTGTTTACACACGGAAATCTTGAAAAATGAAAGGAGTACGCACAATGACCACCTTTGCAGAGCGTTTGAAGAACGCTATGGAACAGGCCAATATGAGCCAATCCGCCCTGTCTGAACAGGCCGGGGCTTCCAAGGCCGCTATCAGCCAATACCTTTCCGGGAAGAACACCCCCGGCCCTGACCGTATCAAAGCCCTTGCGGATGCAACCGGCGTTTCCTTTGATTACCTGATGGGTTATGGAGCCGCCCCTGTTGCGGAACCGCCCATCAAGAAGATCAGCGTGAAGGAAGCCGCCCGGTGCATGGGTAAATCTGATCAGTTCGTTAGAATCGGCCTTCAGCGTGGCCTTCTTCCCTTCGGGAACGCTGTTCCCGGAACCGGTGCTTGCTGGAATTACTACATCAACCCCACCAAGTTCCGTGATTATGTGGGTGCTGATCAGTTCAATTCCTTCTTCGGCCTTACGGCCTGAAAGGGGAACACCGATGGATAACACCCGTGATAAATTGTTGGATTTGATCAGGAACGCCACCAACATTGATATGATTTGCTTCTTCGCCATTATCTATGTGGTTGCGCCCGATTCCCCCCCCTATACGCCTATCGCCACCCGTGGCGAACTGAAGAAGGCAATTAAGCAGTTGCGGAGCGCCCAGCATAGCCCGGATTGCCCCGCTGAAATGTCTGAAGGCTTTGAAACGGCGATTCAGTACATCCGCCGTGAATGGCTTCACCAATGAAAGGATGGTTTATATGCTTCAGATCGGAATGATCGTTAAAATCTTGCCTGATGCGGAATACAGCGGCAAGTTCACCGGCTACATCGGCAAGGTGAAGAATTACTTTTCGCAGAACAAGAAGGTTGGCGTGGAACTTTTTCAGCAGACAAATGACGCAAGTTCCAAGGGCCTGTTTTGGTTCTCTGAATCCAAGGTGGTTGCGGCGGGTAGTCTGCCTGATGCCATGATGGAATATATCAAGGCCGATCTTAACGCCACCTTTGGCATTGCAAATCACATCCGCCGTTCCCGTCAGACCGGCCTTCCGCAGATCAAGAAGGTCATTTATAGCGGCCCCAAGACAATCATTCTGTGGGCCGACAACACCAAAACCATTGTTTCCTGTGGGGAAGCGGATTCCTATGACTACTATTCCGGTTTCTGTGCCGCTGTGGTCAAGAAACTGTTCGGTTCCACCACCCACGCCAAAAAGGTTTTGGGTGATTCCATTCAGATCAATGATTAACCTGTTTCAGCACCAGCAACAGGCCCTTGATGAAACCGAGGGGAAGAACCGGGTGGCCTATTACCTTGATATGGGCCTTGGGAAAACCTTTGTTGGTTCCGAAAAAATGATGAAGCTGAACAAGCGGATCAATCTGGTGGTGTGCCAATGTTCAAAAGTTCAAGACTGGATTGAACATTTTCAAGACCACTACACCCGGAATTGTGTGTTCGACCTGACCAACCCCAAAACCTTCAAATGGTTCTTTGAACAGGTTCAGCATGAAGTTCCAACCCTGATGATTGGCGTGATCAACTACGAACTGACTTTCAGGCGGAATGTGCTGAAAACCCTGACCGGCTTCACGCTGATGTTGGATGAAAGTTCCCTGATCCAGAACGAGAACGCCAAACGGTCAAAGTTCATTCTTGGGCTGAAACCGGATAATGTGATCCTTCTGTCAGGCACCCCCACGGGCGGCAAGTATGAAAACCTGTGGAGCCAATGCCAACTGTTGGGGTGGAAGATTTCAAAAGAACTGTTCTGGAAGCAGTACATTCAAACGGAATGGGTTGAAACCGATGGATTTTGGCGGCAACAGATTACCGGCTATAAGAATGTTGACCGGCTGAAGATGAAGCTGGCCGAACATGGGGCCGTTTTCATGACTACCGAACAGGCCGGAATCAGCCTTCCAAAACGGAACTGGATCAAGGTCAAAACCCGCCCTTCACCCCTTTATTGGAAGTTCTGGAATGATCGCTATATTGCGATTGACAGCGCCAACCTTGGTGAATTTGAACTGGATGCGGATTTCTACGGTTCCAATGCCCATTGTGAACGGGAATTGATCGGTGATACCAGTTTAACCCGCCGCCTTTACGCCCGTCAGCTTTGCGGCCTATATAACCCGGCCCGTTATGAAGCCTTCCGGGATTTGGTGAACAGCACGGAAGATCGCTTGATTGTGTTCTATAACTTCACGGAAGAAATGGAACGCCTGAAGGGGATTGCCAAGGGCCTGAACCGGCCTGTGTCTGTTCTTTCCGGTGAAGAAAAGAACTTGGATGCTTACCGCTACCAGCACAACAGCATTACCTTCATTCAGTATCAAGCCGGTGCAATGGGCGGCAATTTCCAGCTTGCCAACAAAATCATTTACTTCAGCCTTCCCCAAGGTTCGGAATTGTGGGAGCAATCCCAAAAGCGTATTCACCGCCTTGGGCAAGAACGGCCCTGTTTCTATTACCTGATGATCTGTCCGGGAACGGTTGAAGAAGATATTCTTTCCACTTTGGAAATGAGAAAGGACTATACCGATGAACTATTCAGAAAGTATGAGCAAGCGGCAACAGCGCCGCAAAGCCCTTAACCAGCGGTTCAGGCGGATGTTCCTTATGGCCCTTCTGATGGGCCTTGCAATGGGGTTTATATTTGGGCGCTGTTCTGCTGTCAACAGCAAGGCCCCGGATGCCCCCATTGAACCGGATCAGCTTACCGCCGTGACCCCGGATGTGATCTTGGAGCCGGTGGAAACTCCGCTGGTGGAAGAACCCGCCGAACCTGAACCGGTGCTGTTGGGCAGTTTCAGAATTACCGCCTATTGTTCCTGTGAAAAGTGTTGCGGTGAATGGGCCAAGAACCGGCCCAACGGCATTGTATATGGTGCCGCTGGTGTGGAACTGAAAGCTGGTGTTTCCTGTGCTTCCCCGCTTCCCTTGGGAACCGTGGTGGAAGTGGAAGGCTTGGGTGAATACATCGTTCAGGATCGCCCCGCCCAATGGGTGATTGACAAATACGGTGAAAACCAGATCGACATTTATTTTGACAACCATGAAGCCGCTTCCGCCTTCGGCCTGAAGCAGTTGAATGTTTATCTGAAAGGAGAACCCGAAAAATGATCAAATGTGAAAATGCTTGCCCCCGTGGAAAATTTGATGGGTGTTGCCACAAATGCCCGGATTTCCACACTTGTCCTGATTCCTGTCAGGAAAACCCGAACGCCTGTGGTTCGGCCACCTTCGATGAAGAAACGGCCCTTCAGGAGTTCAAGAACACCCAGCTTGCCACCCTGAACGCCATTGCTTCCCTGACCGTCCACAAGAAGGCCATTGAGGAACAGGAAAAGGAAATGAAGGCCAAGCTGTATGAAGCAATGGTGAAGTTTGGTGTGGATAAGTTTGAATCCAATGTTCTGAACCTTACCCTTGTGAAGCCCACCAATGCCACCAGCATTGATTCCGCAAAGCTGAAGAAGAAATACCCGGACATTGCTTCCGAGTGTTCCAAGACCACCGCCAAGGCCGGTTATGTGAAGATCACCCTGAAAGGCGGTGCGCAGTAATGGAAGGTTTGACCCCGAAAGAAGCTAACGCTTGGGCAAGTGAAATGACCCGCATTGTTGGTGGCACCATTCGTGAACTGATTGCGGCGGCTGATAAACACAATATTGACTGTGATTCCGCTGTTCAGTATTATTCCGATCTGTTTTCGGCTATAGCAAGTGTGGCAACCTTTGAACATTATGAAATGGACGGTGGGGCCGATGGCAAGGGATGAAGTGTGGGATGCCCTGAAAAATCATGCCAAACAGGTTCATTCAGAACGGGTTGCAAAGAACCCCGACCGGATCGCCTATGCCATTCAGCAGTTTGAAGCCCACGGCATTGAATACCAACTGAAGAATGAGCAAACCGGACATTTCCATTGTTGGCGGAAGTCTGATGATAAACTGTTCCAATTCTACGCTGGAACGGGTAAAATTCAGGGCTACACCCAAGTCAGAGGTATTCACAGCCTGATTCAGATGTTGGAGGGGTGAGCCGATGGCCGGTGAAAAGAACTTTGAAAACCGCCTGAAGGACTGGTTGGAATCTGAAGGCATTTACCCATTGGGCCACCCTGAAGATAAAATGACCGTTCCGCCTTGTGGCTTCTATGAAAAGCGCTGGGGTGGAAGCCGGTATGTGAAAAGCGGCCTTCCCGATATGCGGATCACCGTGAAGGGCATTGCCCTTGAAGTGGAGCTGAAGGCCACCGATGGAACCCCATCTGTGCTTCAGAAGCGTAATTTGGCCCAAATCAACGGTTCACAGGGGTTCGGGTTCATCCTTTACCCAGAAGGCTTTGAAGCCTTCAAGACTATTGTGAAAGGGGTGAAACAATGCGAGTTTCCCACAGCCGGGTTGAAGTCTTTGATAGATGCCCATACAAATACCGCTTGCGATATGTGGAAGGGATAGACACGATCCCGAACACGGACGCAGACAACGCCCTGATCCTTGGCACCGCCCTTCACACCGGCATTGAAGAAGGGGTTGAACAAGCCCTTGACTTCTACAAGAACAGCTTCCCGGTTCTGACGGATGATCACATTCATGAAATGATGAAGCTGGAAGCCATGATCCCCAAGGCAAAGGCCATGTTGCCGCCCGGTGGTTCCTTTGAATTGCCCATTGGGAACGGTGATTTCATCGGCTTCATGGATTATCTGTGGCCCTGTGGTTGGGATTCCAGAACCAATGAAACCTTGTTTGATCTGTACGATTTCAAGTATTCCAACAACGCCAAGAACTACGCCGTTTCCGGTCAACTTCACGAATACAAGTATTGGTATGAACTGACCCATCCGGGCCACCGGATCAGAAATATGTATTTCCTGATTGTTCCCAAGCCCAAGATCAGGCAGAAAAGCACCGAAACCCTTTCCCAATTCCGTGACCGCTTGCAAGCGGCCTTGAAAGATGCTGAACCAACGCTGATGCCGGTTCAGTACAACCCCATGAAGATTGTGGACTTCCTGACCGATGTGAAGCACATGGTTGAAGCCACAGACTTTCCCAAGAACCCAAACCATTTTTGTGGATGGTGTGAGTATGAAGAATATTGTCAGAAAGGATGGGATTATATGTTACTTCCCAAGAATGAACGCCGTGATCTGAACGCCACCAAGAAGAAGGTTGTGTGGCTTTACGGCGCACCCTTCAGCGGCAAAACCTTCTTTGCCAATCAGTTCCCCGATCCCCTGATGTTGAACACGGATGGCAACATCAAGTTTGTGGATGCCCCCTATATCGCCATTCGTGACACCGTAACGGTGGAAGGCCGTATCACCAAGCGCCGTTTGGCCTATGAAGTGTTCATGGATGCCGTTACCGAACTGGAAAAGAAACAGAACGATTTCCGAACTATCGTGGTTGACCTTCTGGAAGATGTTTATGAATCGTGCCGGGTTTACATCTGTGACCGTCAGGGCTGGAAGCATGAATCTGATGATTCCTTCCGTGCATGGGATATGGTCAGAAGCGAGTTCCTGAACACCCTGAAGCGGCTGGTAAATCTGGACTATGAAAACATCATCCTGATCAGCCATGAGGACAGAAGCCGTGACCTGAC
>OLGF01004367.1_pt1 | contig 10555 bp, 10 predicted proteins | sample 1604971 | NCBI WGS metagenome assembly OLGF01 (sample SAMEA3888902, study PRJEB22519) | human gut metagenome | biome: human gut; feature: human-associated habitat; material: faeces | place: Denmark | collected 2011 | reverse complement strand
ATATGAAGAACGAGAAGAAAATTGAACTGAGTTGTATTGAAAAACTCAAAGAGTTAAAATATATATACCGAAAAAATATTAAAGATAAAGCCTCTTTAGAGGAAAATTTCAGAAAGCATTTTCAGCGTGTTTATCCTGCGTTTTTTATTATACATTCATTTTAATATGAGGATAACGGATAATATGAACGTATCAATTTTCCTGTTTGTATCAGAGTGAACATTTAACAGCGAACCCGCATAAAGTTGGTAGCGACAGCGAGCTGTCGTGAGGGCGTTTACAACCGAACAGGTGAGCCTAGCGTGACTTTTTGCGAAAGAGGAGGAGCAAGGAAGTGGGCGGAGGTCTTATTTTCTGTTGCAGACAAAAAAATAAGTCGGAGCAAAGCGAACTTTGCTCCGACGTGTGTAAGCCACACGAAAAAGATATTTTCGGCATTTTGGCGGTGAGATTTGAACTCTTGCATTAGCATATGTGTATAATGGGCGCTTCAAAAAGCCGAGCGATTTATTTTCTAAGTGAAAAATATCAATGCTTGTAAAAGTCCTCCATAGATTCTGCTTACTCTGCACGATAGTCATCTTCTCCATAATCGGTGATATCTTCTTCTATTGTTTCGGCTTCATCAAGGTGTAAAGAAATATCCCACTCATTAATAAGTTTTACTGAAGCCAATTCTACTTGCGATAAGCTGCCATCATCAGCAAATTCAATTCTAACTTCGCAATCAACTTCAGCTAATGCATTTTGGAATTTCAAATGGGTATATGCATAAAAGTAATAACATCGGTCTTCATTATCCCAAACTGAGCGGTTTTCATCAAAGAACTCAGAGCATCCATCTGCCGATAAAGTTGCCGTTATTTGAAGCAATACAGAATTCTGTGTTACTTCGAGAGGCACTATCATATCATTGATATCAACAACAGATATCTTTTCTATATCAACTTCTTCAGCGGTATCAATTTCATCAATACAAAAAGCTTCGCTTATTGAATTTCATTGATCACCTGTTCGCTGGCAGCCTGAAGAGTATATGGTACGGCCATGACGTCTTTACCATGGCAGGCCACAGCCTTTTCGGGCCGCCCGATTCAAAAGGCGCTGCTCTAAGCCCTTGATATGGAGCTCATACCGCAGGTCGCTTTCGGTGGTGATCAGTACCGCATTATGGTCCTGCAAAAACTCTAATATTTGAATCAGGATGGCGGGATCGTGGCTCAGGCGGGTTAAATCCCGAACAAGCACAGCACGGACATGACCTTCTTTCACAGAGCGCATCATTTGTTGTAATCCCATCCGAGCCATGCTTCTGCCAGTCCCCATATCCTGTGAAGTGCCTACAACCGTGTAACTGCGGCGCTGGGCTTCCTCCGACAACTCGTGCATCTGCTGCATGAGAGCCGATATTTTTTTATCGCTGCTTCGGCTGTATAACCACATAGGACGGTCTATATAAGGATATTCCTTTTCTGGTTCCGTTTTCTCATTCATCTATATCAATCTCCTTATTGGTAAAAATGCAATGCAACTGCTCTCATCTGTCCCAGCCTTTTTTCATGTGTTGTTGCTGCTGTTTCAGAAGGTTTTCATACTCGGCATATCCCTTATCATCCAGTTCTTTCAGGCGTTCTGGATGAAAGTGATATTCCGGATAAACTACAAATCCGCTTTGCTCATTTCGGCCTGTGGGGGAACCCAGCCCGTTTTTCTCTATCCACGAAAGAATGTCATTTCCAAAATTGTTGACGTCAATAAAAGCACAGTCCTTTGCAATGGATTTTCCCAAATTTACGCTCAGATCTCCCCATGGCTGCGGATCGCCTTGACTCCAATCCACTAACAGCAGAGCCAAATTTCCGCCGCTGTAATAAGAGCGTACTTGGAGTTCCAAGGATGTTTTTTCTCCCATCCAAGACATTTCCAAAAGAGCCTTTCCGCTGAGAATATCCTGATATTTCTTATCGCTGTATCCTTCCCAGCGCAAATAGTTCCAGTCCGGCTTGGGACATTTTTCGGCAAGAGCTATTTCTTTGGGGACGGTTTTTAATTCCGGGACAGGAATGTCACCCATCTGAACCTTGGCATAAATGGGAAGAAGCTTTTGCGATAAATATGCTTGATCAGGGCAAGTGTCAATAAGTCCCATTCTTGCAGTTAAAAAAGATCGGTCGTCCACAGTTCCAATGGCAGACATTTGTGCCCACTGGTGCTGCATTAAAAATGCTGTGATATTTTCGGGAGTCGCTTCAAAAAAGACAGCATCGTTTGGACTTTCCATATTGCTGGAAAGTCCCTGTAAATATTTTTGATTCATAGGTGGTTCTCCTTTACGGCATAAAATAATCCGGGCTTTTCTTTGTCCGGATGAAATCTTCTACATCTTCGATTTTTCTGGTCATATGAAGTGGAGGCAGGGTTTCCAGCACAGCTCGGTGATATCGTTCTCCGGGTGCTGCACGATAGTCCAGAATGCTCACCACACAGGTATCCGTTTCAGTACGGATAGCCCGTCCGAACCCTTGCCGGAATTTTACCTGCATATCCGGGATAATGACTTCTCGGATATAGTCCTGCAGGGTGGGATACTGCTCCCGTTCCGCTTCGCTGATAGGATCAGGAACAGGAAAAGGCAGGCGTACAATGATGAGCGACGATACCATATCGCCGGGAAAGTCCACACCTTCCCAACAGGAACCCGCTGCGAACAGCACCGCATTCTGCGCCTGCTTGAACTGGTGGATAATATCCTGTGAATGCCGCCATACCACCATTAACGGAAAGGACAGCTGCTTTTTTAGCTGGTTATAAACAGCGCCCATCAGGGAGTAGGAAGTAAACAGCACCAGAGTGTGGCCATGAGTGGCTTCCACTAAGCGGCAGATCTGCTCTGCCAAACACTTGGCTTCTTTTTCGCTGCCCATTTGCGCTTTTGGCATATCATCGGGAATGTAGAGGAGACAGTTTTCTTTATAATTGAAGGGAGAAACCGCAATATAATCATCCAGCCGCTTGTTTGCGGACAAACCCATGAGCTGGCGGGTTCTGTCAAAACTGCCCCCGGCCATAAGGGTACCGGAGGTCAGAATCGCTGGCGTTTCCTTCGACCACAGTGCATGGCGAAGCTGTTCCGGCATTTCCCGGCTGGCGACGCACAGGCTGGGATTTCCATCCCTGTCATACTGAATATAAAGAATATATTTCCGGTCGCCGGTAAAAAACAAGTTGAGGGTTTGCTCTGTTGTTCCCAGCCGGTAAAGTATCCACGGTGGAAGGCGAGGTGCAAGCTGTTTTTGGATCTGCCGAAGAAGGGAGAGACAATCCCGAAGGGCGGCTTCCCGATCCGGCGTTAAGACAAAGGCGGTACGCTGCGCTTCTTCCAGCAGTTCGCCCCGGCAGATAGCACCCATAAGGGCAGTAAACTTTTCTTTCAGCCGCTGGGCTGCGAGAACATATTTTTCTTTTGCCAGCAGAGTGCAGAGCTCACTGAAATCTTCTGCCGACAGGCTTCTCCCATACATCTGCTGAGCTGCGTCCGGCAGCTTGTGAGCTTCATCGATTACCAAAGCCCGATAGTCATTTAAAAGAGGGCGGAGTTCCTGCAAACGATGGGCAGCATCTGCCAATAAGTAATTATGATTGCAGATCTGGACGAAAATCTCCGCACTTCTGGCTTCCTTCAGGTATTGATGATACCGGCAGGCGCTTCGCAAAGGGCAAGTTTTCTCGCAAACTTTGGGGACGCACACCTGCCGCCGGTCAAATCCACTGAGGCCGGTTACGGAGTCCAAATCATAATAAGTGCGAAGGGAAAGCAATGCTTTGAGCTGTTCCGCATTCTTATTCTTATCTTTGACCGCTTCCAATCTTTGAGAAAGCCGGGCGTCACAGACAAAACGCTCTTTTCCTTTTCTTACGATTGCTCGGATGGGTTTGGAAATAACACGATTCTCCAGAAAAATCCGGGATAAAAAGGGAATGTATTCTCCGATGATAGCGTCCTGTAAAGCAACGCTGGAGGTAGAAATCACCACCGGCTGAGAACCTGCAGGTCCATGCGGGGCAAACTTTTTCAGTAAAATGCAGGCGGTCAGGTAAGCATAAGTTTTGCCGATCCCAACGCCTGCGTCGCACAGAGCGATATTGTTTTTGAGCAGGGTATCCAGCATGGCGTGACAGAGGGTGATTTGTTCTTCCCGAACCGCCAAACCATTTTGAGGCAAAAGAATTCTGAAAATCTTTTCAATCTCTCCGTGGGCCTGCTCTTTCAAAGTAGGCTTATTCATTTCGGCACATTCTCCTTTGAGCAGTTTGCTCGTATGTGTTGGCGGCAAACTAATGCGGCGCAGCTTTTAAACTGCGCCGCACGGATTCGCCGTCAACGGCAATCTGAAAAATTAAAAGGTTTGATTTTGATGTGCCGTATTTGCTGCTCGCCCCCCGGCAACCTTGGGAACCATACGGGCAGGCTTGCAGTTTACAAACCGTTCACTGGCTCCCCAAAGGTCTTGCTGATTACAACCCAAGGTCGACCAACCCATCTGACGTGTGGGCAAACGATAATGCGTATCATAATACCCCGCCCAAGGTCGTGGCGAAAAGGGAAACTACTCCCTCTTTCCGGTCAAAATGCATCGCTCAAAACCAACAACACAAACCACCGTCCCACGAATAAATGGGAGGCGGTTTGTATGCGGCTCGTCATGGCGCTTTTTCCTGCGTCGCTCACTTAGGCGGGAATGTACCCGCATGGCTGGTATTCACTTTTCAAGCTACAAGGCGAACGTTTCTTTTTCCCCGTTCGCCCCATAGCCCATGAAAAGAGGCGGAATATAACGCAGGTCATAAATATTTTTTTATTTTTTTTCGTAGGCGGTAAATTCGCATATTGACAGCGTACTCATCCATTCCAAAAGCAGACGCTATTTCTTTGCTGCTATATCCATCCATTTTCATAAAGAGAATTTCGAGGGTGAGCTTGTCCACAGTATGTAACAAAGAAAAAAGTTCCATGTCCTCGATACTATCCAGCAAGGATTTAGTATCCTCAACAGGCAGTTCCAAATCCTGTGCCGATACCCAGTCCACATAGGGCGACCATTCCACCTGTCGCTGTAGGTATTGGCGTTCCTTATTAAACTGAGCCCAGTCGTATGTATGCAGGCGCTGGATGGTTTCCTCATCCACGCCGAGTTCTCTGAGTTTCTTTTCTTCTGCTTCTTTCCAGCGGAGCCATTCTTTTTCCGCTTTAGCTTTGTTGTATGCCATAGTTATTTCCTCCGATCAATCTGAAATTTTTTGAAAATTCAGATTGTCGGGGGAGGCGACCGACCGCTATGGGTTATCAGCCAGAACTTGCTCGATGGAAAATAAAAAAAGCGCAATTGTCCGTAGACAAAAGCGCTTACTGTACATAAATTATATATACCCGATATCTCTAAATGAAACACGGTAAAACTCCCCTAATTGGAGGAGTTTTATTTTGCTTTCCTTTCTTAACCTCCTTCAGGATAAGTCATTTCATATGTTAGCGATTACCATTGGTTTGTTTAATAGTCTTTACCCGGAAAACAAAGTAAAGGATATGGAATACCCAAACACAAGCCAGAACGATCCTTCCCACCGGAACAGCATGCATCATAATAAAGCCGATCGACATTAGAACCGTCACGGTAATCATAATCCGGATTTTGGTCTTCCACGTCATGCCCTGTCCTTTTACATAGCTTTCCAGATTGTTTTTATACAGCTTTGTTCCCGTAAACCAACGGTGCAGTTTTTCAGAGCTTTTGGCAAAGCAAAACGCCGCCAAAAGCAAAAACGGAAAGGCCGGAAGAAGCGGCAGTATGGCCCCAACGGCTCCGAGTGCCAAACCGATACAGCCTAAAATCACATATAAAATCTTCTTTATTTTCACCTTGATTCCTCCAGTCGTTTTTTCTCTTTTTTCGATTCTATTACATGGGAAATAGCCATCACCGGATGGGAAAACAACATCCTCGGTCCAGAAAACCGCATGACTTCCCGGATTTTCTCCCGCATAACCGGTTTGTAGCAATGCACCTTGCAGTTGGAGCAAAAGGTTTTGGTCTCCATAAACGGGCACTTGTCGCTGCGCATCCGGGCATAAGATTCCAGCTCTGCGCATTCGGGGCAAAGGCCGCCTTTGGTGTGATGTTTTTTGCGGCAGTACAGGGCAATCATCTCTGACACCATCCGCTTTTCCCGTTCGCGCTTATTGGCTGTGCTTTTCATCAGCTCATCCTCCCGTGTTCCACCGAATAGACGGTATCGGCGATGCGCATGGTGGACTGCCGGTGGGAAACCAGCACCACGGTTTTGCCTGTCCGTTCTTCCCTGAGGGATTTTAAGATTACCGCTTCGTTTAAGCTGTCCAGATTGCTGGTTGGTTCATCCAACAGCATGAAGGGTGCGTCGTGCAAAAATGCCCTCGCCAGTCCCAGCCGCTGACGCTCGCCGCCGGAAAGAGTATCGCCCAATTCGCCTACCGGCGTGTCGTAGCCTTTTGGAAGCGTCATAATAAAATCGTGGACGGAAGCCTTTTTACAGGCAGCTTCGATCTCTTCGTCGGTGGCCGACAGTTTGGCAATCCGCAGGTTGTTTTTGATGCTGTCGTGGAACAGCTGAGTCTCCTGGGTGACAAAGCTTTCCAGTTCCCGCAAGTTTTTGGTGTTGATCTCTTCTACCGATCTGCCGGAAAGCTCCACGCTGCCTTTCTGCACCTTCCAGAACCGCATTAGAAGCTTTAACAGGGTGGATTTTCCGCTTCCGCTTCTGCCCACAATCCCTACTACGGCGTTTTCCGGAATGGTCACCGATACATCCGAAAGAATAGTCTCATTGCCGTAAGAGAAGGAAACGTGTTCCGCCTTTGCGCCGGAGAATGTGATTTCCGGTTTCCCGGTGATTTCTTCTACTACCGGCATTTCGTCCAGAATATCCAATACCCGGTTGCCGGCGGCAAACGTGTTTTGAAGCGTACTTCCCAGCGCCGCCAGAGCGATCACAGGACCAAAGGAGGAAAACAGCGCCAGGGTAGGGATCAAAACGCCGTCAAAGCCCACTGCGCCGCTTTGATACAGCAAGGCCGAGGCAAACAGCATGATAAGATCAAATGCTAACACCACCGTATTGGTAATTGCCGTATTTCGACCGGCGATCCGTTTCATTTTTTCTTCGTCTCGGGAGAGTTCATCCGTCTTTTCGTTCATCTTGGCAAGGCGTTTTTTCCCCTGCCCATACTGAAGAATTTCGGAAAGCCCCCGCAGACTATCGAGTACAAAACCCGAAAGATCACCGGATTTGGTTCGGAAACGCAGTCCGTCATCCCCGCTGCATCTGGATATCACCATTGGAATTACGATTCCCACGATCAGATATGCTGCCAGTGCGATCACGCCCAGAATCCAATGGAACGAGCCGATAAACAGGCACATGACGATGGTAAACAGCAGTGCAATGGCAGCCGGGGAGATGGTGTGGGCATAAAACACCTCCAGCAGTTCAATATCGGAGGTAATTACCGAGATCAAATCCCCCTTGTCCCGGCCTTCCAGTTTTGCCGGACAGAGCTTTCTCAGCGCGCGGAACACCCGGTCGCGCAGCAGTGCCAGCAATTTAAATGCAATAAAATGGTTGCACGCCTGCTCTGCATACCGCAGAAATCCCCGGAGAAGGGCGAAGACAAGAACGGAAACAAAAACTGCCGTCAGGGCAAGCGGAATATCAAAACGCAGAGCCGCCAGCACGCCGTATCCGCCGAAGATCGTAATAAAAGCGGCGCACAAATGTCCGATGAGTCCCATCAAAACAGCCAGCACCATGTAACCACTCAGGGGTTTTACCAGTCCGATCAGCCGTGCCATAACGGCAAATCCGCTTCGCTTTTTCATACGCCTGCACACTCCTTTCCAAATTGCTCTAATGTCTGCTGGGCGGTCCACAGCCGTTCATACAGACCGTGGCGGGAAAGCAGTTCTTCATGAGACCCGCTTTCTGCAACGGTTCCGTGATCGAGCACATAAATATGGTCGGCGCCCACTACATTGGCAAGCCGGTGGGAAACGAGGATCACCGTTTTGCTTTTTGCCAGCTCATGGATTTCACGCATAATATCGTTTTCGCTCTCCACATCAATGTTGGAGGTGGCTTCATCAAAAATATAAACAGGGCTGTCGTGCAAAAGCGCCCTTGCAAGCGCCAGCCGCTGGCACTGCCCGCCGGAGAGGTTTGACGCTTTTTCCAAAAGCCGGGTATCAAGCCCCTGTTCCGCTTTCAAAAACGCAGCGAGATTTACTCTGGAAAGCACGGCCCACAGTTCTTCATCAGAAGCGGCGGGTTTTCCCATAAGCAAATTATCCCGCACCGTGCCCTTGAACAGGTAGCTCTGATGGCTGATGTAGGTGATGTTCCGCAGAAGGCTTTCTTCCTGAATGGAGGAAAGGGGCACGCCGCCCACTGTTACCTTACCGGTATATCCTCTGTTTCTTCCCATCAGGATCGAAGCCAGTGTGGATTTACCGCAGCCGCTTTCACCCACCAATGCCGTAAAGCTGCCCTGATGGAAGGCGAGGTCAACATTATGTAGGATTTCCCGGTCCGGCTCATAGGAAAAGGAGAGACCGGAGCAGCGGATTGTATGCTCCGACGGGAAACTTTCAGTAATCTCAAGCTTTGTTTCTTCCAGATCCAGCAGACGAAAAATCTTGTCGCTGGCCGCCATGCCGTTCATGGCAATATGGAAAAAGGAACCCAGCTGCCGCATGGGAATAAAGAAATCCGCCGCCGTCATAAAGCCATTTTTCCGTTTCCGGGAGCAAGGCTCCTGTAGGCCTCATTCCGCAGGCTTTTCTTCCCGTATATTTCAAAAACAGCTCCTGGCTTTTCTCAACATACTCCTGCTGTTGTTCCAGTGTGTTTCCGTATCTTCCCGTATGGTCATAACCATGATGGGAAATCTCATGTCCGCCGTCCAGAATTTTTTCTACAACCGCCTGGTGCTCCTCAATCATTACCGCAGGAATAAACCAAGTTGCCTTTAAATCAAATTCCTTTAAAATCTCCAGGATTCTGTATGCGCCCTTTCTCGGACCATAGCCTCCGATCGACGGCCCCTTTAAAAAGCTGTCACCTCCCGGAAGTCGCCTTGCTTTATTGCGCCATATAGTCTCTCCATCCAAATCAAATCCCAGATTAAATGCGCTTTTCGCCTGATTCGGCCAAATCATTCTCTTTTCTCCCTTTATACAAGCATTCTCTTGCCGCCATTTGGAGCAACAATCTGCCCTGTTACATAATCCGCTGCCTCAGATACCAAGAACAATGCTGTGTTTGCCACATCCTCCGGTACCGCAATACGTCCCAGCGGAATCATCGGAATTTCATCTGCAACCAACTCAAAGTCTGCCTCGCGCAGTCCTGGCGTATCCGTTGTTGGAACCGGAATTACATTTACATTTATTCCGTAAGGAGCCCCCTCCTTTGCGATAGAAGTGGTCAGACCGATAATACCTGCCTTTGCGGAAGCATAGTGCGCACAAAAATCTCCTCCGCCGATGGCGTAACCGGAGCTGATATTTACAATCTTACCCCTCTTCTGATCCCGCATGTAAGGAAACACCTCGCGGATCATGTAGAAGGCGCTGTACAGGTTAAAACGGATATAGTAATCCCACCGCTCATCGGTAATGCTGAAGAAATCACAGGGCGGCTCTCCTCCTCCTGCATTGTTTACCAGAATATCAACGGTTCCGAAGGCTTTCACGGTTGCTGCCACTAAATTTTTAATGTCCTCAATCCTGCACACATCGCAATGGCAGTATTCTGCCACACCACCTGCGTCAATAATCTCCTTCTTTACATTGTTTCCGTTTTCATCATTAATATCTGTCACCATAACCTTTACGCCGTAGGAAGCCAAAGCCAAAGCAATTCCACGGCCAATTCCACGGCCCGACCCAGTTACGATTGCAGCTTTTCCATCAATTCTTAAATAGTCCTTCATTGTATTCTCCTTATTCGCTTTTATTTTTTTCTACCCAGATATGCCGCAACTACATTCTCATCCTTTGCAATCTCATCGCCGGTTCCGTAACGCACGATTTTCCCCTGCTCCATAACACAGGCATGATGGGCAATTTTTAACGCCTTGCGCGCATTCTGCTCAACAAGCAGAATTGTAACTCCCTGTTGGTTTATCTCATCAATGTAGGCAATCACCTCATTTACGATCAAGGGTGCCAGGCCAAGAGATGGCTCATCCAGGATCAGCACCTTGGGATTTGCCATCAGTCCTCTTGCAATGGCCAGCATCTGCTGCTCGCCGCCAGACATGGTTCCTGCTCGCTGAGACCGCCGCTCTTTCAATCTTTTAAACATAGAGTAAGCCCGTTCAAGCCCCTCTCCTCTGTTCTTTGAAAGGTAGCCTCCCATCAGCAGATTCTCTTCTACTGTAAGATTGGGAAAAATCCATCTTCCCTCCGGCACCATGGCAATTCCCTTTGCCACAACCGCATTGGCTGTTCTCGGAAGCACC
>OLGF01004345.1_pt1 | contig 10585 bp, 5 predicted proteins | sample 1604971 | NCBI WGS metagenome assembly OLGF01 (sample SAMEA3888902, study PRJEB22519) | human gut metagenome | biome: human gut; feature: human-associated habitat; material: faeces | place: Denmark | collected 2011 | reverse complement strand
CATCTCGTCCTTTGCCTTCGGAGCTGTCCAGAAGAGTACCGGACCTTCATACGTCCATACCATCTTCACCTTCTTTACTTTACCTGGAGCCTTATCGTCCATAAAAGGAGATTCAGGAATCAAAGCCGGATAACGATGATACTCCTTCTCCAGCATAGTGCGGTAATTGCCGGCATTATCCACCACTGCAGCAGCATACCATTGACAACTTCCCTGCACGGTAGGAAGCGACCGTTGCAACTTCATTTTGGCAGGCATCTGGTTTTGTAACGGATTACGGGCATCCGCCTTGTTCACCGTACGCATCACATCCTGACCGATAAATAACGGACGCGAAGCGGCATGTTTTGCCCACCAATGTATCAAGTTGTCATAATCGGCAGCAGGATGACCTATTTCCCAATAAATCTGAGGGATATTATAATCTACCCAACCATTATTAATCCACATCAGCACATCTGCATACAAATCATCATAATTCTGAAGACCGCGTGTATCACTTCCATTCGGATCATTTTTCTTGTTGCGGTAGATACCAAAAGGAGAAACACCGAACTTCACCCACGGCTTACACTCGCGCACAGTTTCGTGAATTTCCTTTATCAGCACATTCACGTTGTCACGGCGCCAATCGGCTTTATTACTGTATCCGCGACCATATTGCGCAAAACTGACATGATCAGGAAAATCTTCGCCCGGGTTGGGATAAGGATAGAAATAATCATCCATATGAATGGCATCCACATCATAACGGGTAACAATATCGCGCACAATCTTGCAAATGTATTTACGGTTTTCGGGCAAAGCCGGATCAAAATAAAGTTGACCAGCATAATTCACGAAACGTTCCGGATTCTTATTATACGGATGAATGGGTGATAAGGCAGTAGTTCCCTTTGTCTTGGCACGGTAAGGGTTAATCCAGGCATGGAACTCCATTCCACGCTTATGGCATTCATCAATCATGAACTGCATCGGGTCCCAGTAAGGTGAAGGCACTCTGCCCTGCACTCCTGTAAGAAAGCGGCTCCACGGCTCATAAGAAGATTTATACAAGGCATCGGCTTCTGCACGTACCTGAAAAATTATCGCATTAATGCCTGCGCCCTGCAGACTGTTTAGTTGATTTATTAACAGCCGCTGTATCTTCTCTGTCGGCATTCCCTGGAACTGTCCATTCACACACTGAATCCATGCACCGCGGAACTCACGTTTAGGATAACGTGTCTGAGCACTGACAACAGAAGTAAAAAGTAGTGCTATCAATAAAAGAAGAATAGTTTTTGCTCTCATTTTGTTATTCTTGTTTAATACGCTTGCAAAGATAAGAAAACTTATAATTATCTTTGCATATTAAACCAAATTCAATAAAGAATGTCAGAAAGTAACTATATATCCATAAAAGGAGCAAAGGTAAACAACCTCAAAAACATCGATGTAAACATTCCACGCAACAAGCTGGTCGTCATCACGGGACTATCCGGTTCCGGAAAATCATCCTTGGCTTTTGATACATTATACGCTGAAGGTCAGCGACGCTATGTAGAAAGCCTGTCATCATACGCCCGCCAATTTCTGGGCCGCATGAGCAAGCCTGAGTGTGATTTCATCAAAGGTATACCACCCGCTATCGCCATAGAGCAAAAAGTGAACAGCCGCAATCCTCGTTCCACCGTGGGTACTTCCACCGAAATATATGAGTATCTGCGACTGCTCTATGCACGCGTGGGGAAGACTTATTCCCCCATTAGCGGGCAACTGGTGAAAAAACATAGCATTGAAGATATTGTAAACTGTATGCTTTCCTTTCCTAAAGGAACGAAATACACGGTTCTCACTCCTATGATGCCCCGTGAAGGCCGTACACTGCTCCAGCAACTGGAAATGGACTTGAAACAAGGATTTACCCGTATAGAGGTGAACCGTGAAATAGTCCGTATAGAAGATTTTCTGCAACAAACAGCTGCCGAAGATAAAAAACAAAACATCTATCTGCTGGTAGATCGCATGACAGCCGATGATAGCAAAGACAGTATCAGCCGCCTCACCGATTCTGCCGAAACGGCCATGTACGAGGGAGACGGGAATTGTCTCCTCCGCTTCTACTCTGCTGACGGAAGTACGCAGCTGTTCTCTTTCAGCACTAAATTCGAGACCGACGGAATTAAATTCGAAGAACCGAATGACCAAATGTTTTCATTCAATTCCCCTCTCGGCGCTTGTCCCGAATGCGAAGGCTTCGGTAAAGTGATAGGTATAGATGAACATCTGGTGATTCCAAACCGTGCTCTGAGTGTATATGACGGAGCTGTCCTTTGCTGGCGTGGTGAAAAGATGGGGGAATGGCTACAGGAATTCATTCATGAAGCTCCCGCCCACGATTTCCCCATCTTCGCCCCTTATTATGAACTGACACAGGAACAAAAAGATTATTTATGGCATGGACCTAGAAATAAGGCCTGTATAGATTCTTTCTTCAAAATGCTGGAAGAAAACCAATATAAAATACAATATCGTGTGATGCTGGCACGATACAGGGGAAAAACTATTTGTCCTGTCTGCCACGGAACACGCTTGAAAAAAGAAGCCGGTTATGTAAAAGTAGGTGGAAAATCCATCTCTCAACTGGTTGACTTACCTATTCACGACTTAAAAGAATTCTTCCGCACTCTAGAACTAGATGCACATGACACAGCCATCGCCAAACGGATCTTAACGGAAATTACCAACCGCATCAACTTCCTCATGGATGTGGGTTTGGGATATCTTACACTGAACCGTCTCAGCAACTCGCTCTCCGGCGGTGAAAGCCAGCGCATCAATCTGGCCACCTCATTAGGCAGCAGCTTGGTAGGCTCACTCTATATCCTGGACGAGCCCAGTATCGGATTACACAGCCGTGACACCGACCGGCTGATAAAAGTACTTCGTCAGTTACAGGAGCTGGGAAACACCGTAGTAGTGGTAGAACATGATGAAGAAATAATCCGTGCTGCCGATTATATCATTGATATCGGTCCTCAAGCAGGACGTTTAGGAGGACAAATAGTATATCAAGGCAACATGAACGATCTTCAAAGAAACAGTAACAGTTATACGGTGCGCTATTTGTTGGGAGAAGAAAACATAGAGATTCCCCGATGTCATCGTCCGTGGAACAATTATATAGAAATAAAAGGTGCGCGTGAAAACAACCTTAAAGGCATTGACGTAAAATTTCCACTGAATGTAATGACGGTAGTTACGGGAGTCAGCGGTTCGGGGAAGAGTACGTTGGTACGTGATGTCTTTTACAAGGCATTGAAACGCGAATATAGTGAAGCTAGCGAACGGCCGGGTGAGTTCATCTCTTTGGAAGGAGATGTACAGCTGGTGAAAGATATTGAATTTGTAGACCAGAATCCTATCGGAAAATCATCACGCAGCAATCCGGTAACCTATGTAAAAGCATACGACGAAATACGAAAACTCTTTGCCGAACAGCCTCTTGCCAAGCAAATGGGATATACTGCCGGATATTTCTCATTCAATACCGAAGGCGGGCGCTGTGAGGAATGCAAAGGTGACGGTACGGTAACCGTTGAAATGCAATTTATGGCAGATTTGGTACTAGAATGTGAGTCTTGTCATGGAAAACGTTTCAAGAGCGACACGCTGGAAATAAAATTCCAAGACAAGAGCATCTATGACATTCTGGAAATGACAGTGAATCAAGCCATTGAATTCTTTGCCGAATACAATCAAAAAAAGATAGTGAAGAAACTAATTCCATTACAAGAAGTGGGATTGGGATATATAAAGTTAGGACAAGCCTCCTCCACTCTTTCCGGCGGCGAGAACCAACGCGTAAAACTAGCTTATTTTCTGAGCATAGAGAAAGCACAACCCACTATTTTTGTATTCGATGAACCAACCACAGGTCTGCATTTTCATGATATCAAGAAACTGCTGGAAGCATTTGAAGCCTTAATCAGCCGCGGACATACCATTATCATTATCGAGCATAATATGGATGTGATAAAATGTGCCGACTATGTGATTGACCTAGGACCCGAAGGAGGAAATATGGGAGGAAATCTGGTAGTTGCGGGCACTCCGGAAGAGGTTGCAGCATGTGCGGCATCTTATACGGGACAGTTTTTACGTGAAAAACTGGCGATGGATTCTCCTGATTGATTTTTTATTCACCGTTGATTATCCAAACTGACACAAATTATTAAATATGATTATACGCAATATACCACTAGATGATAAATGGGAATTTAAAAGTGATTTATTCCGTTCTATAAGTTTAGCATTTTGTGGTATGATTGCAGAATCATTTTACTAAAAATCTGTTTTAATGTTTTCCGCATTGTCAATCTAAACGAAAATATGAGTAAATTTAGAATTGAATTAACAACCTTATAAATCAACAGAATATGAAAAAACTTTTTTTACTACTCTTGCTGTTCCCTTTCCTATTGGGATGTTCACAAAAAGAGAAAGAATTCACCGTTCTTCAATGGAACATTTGGCAAGAAGGAACTGTAATTCCCGGTGGTTACGACGCTATTGTGAATGAAATAGCCCGTCTTCGTCCGGACTTCGTCACATTGAGCGAAGTACGTAATTACGAAAACACCAATTTCACTGCCCGCCTAGTGCAATCATTAAAGGAAAAAGGAGAAACCTATTACTCCTTCTATACCTATGATACAGGTCTGTTAAGCCGATACCCCATCACTGATTCATTAACCGTTTTTCCCGAAAAGAATGACCACGGCAGTATCTATCGCCTTACAGCCGATATAAACGGACAGAAAATAGCAGTCTACACCGCTCATCTTGATTATTTGGATGACGCCTATTATAATGTACGCGGATATGATGGCTCTACTTGGGAAGAAATCCCTATCCCCACTACCGTAGAAGAAGTATTAAAGAGAAATGTAGCCTCACAACGCGATGACGCCATCAGACTATTCATTGAACAGGCAAAAAAAGATCGTGCAGCCGGCTACACCATCATTTTAGGAGGAGATTTTAATGAACCGTCACATCAAGATTGGACTGAAGAGACCAAAGACCTGTATGACCATCATGGCTTTGTAATCCCCTGGACAGTTCCTGTCCTGTTAGACGAAGCCGGATTGAAAGACGCCTATCGAGAATTCTATCCAGATGTATTAAACTATCCCGGCTTCACTTATCCTTCGGATAATCCGGCAAAGCCCGCCGACAAAATAACCTGGGCTCCCAAAGCAGATGAACGCGACCGTATAGATTACATTTGGTATTATCCCGAAAAGGGGTTGAAAGTGAAAGACGCCGCCATTTTCGGTCCGAAAAATTCCATAGTCCGTGCACAGCGTGTTCAGGAAACATCTAAAGACAAGTTTATAGAACCATTGGGCGTATGGCCTACAGACCATAAAGGAGTACTGGTTACTTTCCAATATCCCGCCAAATAATATCGTTTTTCCCAATATTTCTGTTATCTTTGTCCAATAACCTAATTTATTATCCTATGACCAAATGTACACATAAGCAGTTAATGACCGCCTGTATGTTAGCAGGCACATTGATGTTGGGAGCATGTACCAGTACTCCCCCTGTAACAAAAGAGGTATCCATTGTACCCATAACCAACCATCTGGAGGAAACAAACGGTGCTTTTGTATTGAAAAGTAATACCTCCATCGGTGTTATTGACGCCGAACTAATTCCCGCAGCCGAGTATTTGGCCGATATGCTTTCCAGTGCCACAGGCTACGACCTTAAAGTAAAAGAAGGCGAAGGAACCATCACCCTTGCCTTGGGGGATGTTCAAGGAAAAGAAGGTGCCTATACCCTGACAGCCGAGAGCGATAAGGTCAACATTACAGGTAACTCTTACGGAGGTGTCATTGCAGGTATCGAATCCCTCAGACAGCTGTTTCCCCCGCAAATAGAATCTAAAGAAATTGTTAAAGGTACAGACTGGGCCATACCGGCCGTTAACATTCAAGATGCCCCCCGCTTTGAATGGAGAGGCATCATGCTGGACGTATCCCGCCATTTCTACACAATAGATGAGGTGAAAGAATTACTGGATGTCATGGCCCTTTACAAGATGAATAAATTCCACTGGCATCTTACCGATGACCAAGGATGGCGTATCGAAATCAAGAAATATCCTTTACTGACGGAAAAAGGAGCCTGGCGCAAATTCAATTCCCATGACCGCGAATGCATACGTCAGTCAAAGACTGATAACAATCCGGATATGGCAATTCCCGAAGACAAGATACGCATCGTAGAAGGTGACACCCTATATGGAGGCTACTACACTCAGGAAGATATCAAGGATGTCATAGCATACGCCAAAATACGAGGCATAGATATTATTCCCGAAATTGATATGCCGGGACACATGCTGGCAGCTGTGAGTAACTATGAAGGTGTTTCCTGTTTTAACGAAACCGGTTGGGGAAGCGTCTTCTCCTCACCTGTTTGTCCGGGGAAAGACTCTGCATTGGAGTTCTGCAAGAATGTTTATGCAGAACTGATAGCCCTTTTCCCCTATAAGTATGTACATATAGGAGGTGACGAAGTAGAAAAAACCAATTGGAAAAAATGTCCGGACTGCCAGAAACGTATGCATGACAATAATCTGAAAACCGAAGAAGAACTGCAATCATGGTTCATTCATGACATGGAGAGATTCTTTAACGGGAAAGGCAAAGAAATGATAGGCTGGGATGAAATCATTGAAGGCGGATTGTCTAAAACAGCCACCGTAATGTGGTGGCGCAGCTGGGTAAAAGATGCAGCGACCAAGGCAACGGCACAAGGCAACCCTGTCATTTTCACTCCTAACGGACAATTTTATTTGGATTATGCAGAAGACAAGAATTCTATGGCAAGCATTTATAATCTGGATACGACAGACAACCTGACTCCCGAGCAGCAGTCGCTGATTTTAGGAGTGCAGGGAAATATTTGGTGCGAATGGATTCCTTCCAACGCACGTATGCAATATATGACCATTCCACGTTTGCTGGCTATTGCCGAATTAGGTTGGAGCAAACCGGAGCAAAAAGACTGGAATGCCTTCAAACAACGCCTGTCTGATCAGTTTGAACGTCTCAATATCATGGGTATCAATTACCGTATACCCGATTTGGAAGGCTTTAATGCCGTCAACGCCTTTATCGGTGAAGGAACCATCAATGTAACTTGCCTTGACCCCACTGCGGAAATTCACTATACCACTGATGGCAGTACTCCTACTTTACAATCTCCCGTATATGAAGGTCCCATCAAAGTGACTGAAACCACAGACTTTACTTTCTGCACCTTCCGCCCTAATGGAAAGAAAGGTGACATAGCCAAGACACGTTTCATCAAAAGTGAATATACCCCCTCTGTAACTGCCGCTCCTTCCAATCCGGGTTTGAAAGCTACATGGCACGAATTTAAAGGAAATAAATGCAGTGAAATAGAAAAAGCTCCGATCAATGGTACTTATCCAGTGGAAGACGTTATGATTCCTAAAAAAGTAAAAGGAAATATCGGACTGATTATCAAAGGATATTTCAATGCTCCTCAAGACGATATCTACACTTTTGCACTCCTGTCCGACGATGGTAGTACATTGACCATAGACAGTGAACAGATAGTAGACAATGACGGACCTCACGGACCTAAAGAAATAGTGGGACAAAAGGCATTGGCGAAAGGATATCATCCAATGGAATTACGTTATTTCGACCAAAACGGAGGACAACTGAAATTAAAAGTAACAGGTAGTGATGGTAAAGAAATTCCGTTCACGCATCTCTATGCGCATTAATCTCACATAAAAAGTTTTTCCACCACAGATTATACAGATTTACATAGATTGAATTTCAATGAATTCTCCCATTCAATAATCTGCGTAATCTGTGGTGGAATTACATCAATCAGAAGTAAACTCCGAACCCTATCTTGAAGCCTAATTTACTAAATTCTGAAATATCACTAAAACTCAAGTCATAATATACAGACGGCTCAATAGTCACATTTCTGCCCAAGAAAAAAGCATATCCGACTTCCGGTGTCAAACAAACCAGATTCTTTTTAAATCCTACACAAGAAAGGTGCTTATACGCCATTCCCAATCCTCCATAAATACCGCAACTGGAAAAATAATAACGTCCTTGTGCACCAATACTGGTTTCATCCATTCCATGTTCTACATAATTGCCCTTAAAATTCAGCAATACAGCCACATTATCGGCTACAAACGCACCACCGGTCAAAGCGAAACCAAAATTTGTACCCTCATTCTTGCTATGAGATAGGTCAAGCCCTGTCAATGAAGCATTCACATACCATACCTCCTTCTCAAATTGAGCATGCGCACTCAGTGCAGTCATTACCAACAGCATCAAGCTGACTAAAATTTTCTTCATAATGTTGTCGTTTAATAGTTATTTTTTATTTTCCAAATCACGTTCACGTCTTTCCTCCGCCTTTTCTTTCTTACGAAGGACAATCCATAACAACGCTATTATCATATAGGATAAACCTACTGTGAGATACTTTTCCGTATCACTTATTTCCGTATTACGCGGAATAAAATAAACGGCCATCGCTGTAGTATAAACCAACAAAGCGACAGGCAACCAAATCGATTTTCTATATTTTTTCATAAACTATGCTGTTTTGTTTCCTATACCAACTTACAAACCCTATAGCGGCTACCAACGTGTAAAGACCACCGATTATATAAGATACATAATCAGAAAGTGCCAATCCTTCGGGAGCAATGCAAATATAAGTAGAACATACAGCCGTCATAAACAAGGCAGGAAACAAGGTAATATAATAATTCTTTTTCGCACGTACCAGAAAAACAGTGACCGCCCACAAAGTAAAAACAGACAAAGCCTGATTACACCAGGCAAAATAACGCCATATCATATCAAATCCCGCCGCATCACGCTGACTGTACAACAATATACCGATAGTTACCGCAAAAATAGGAATACAAATCAATAAACGTTTCGCTATACTTTTTTGTTCCAAATGCATAAAATCGGCAACAATCAAACGAGCTGAACGTAAAGCGGTATCTCCACTGGTAATAGGAGCGGCAATTACCCCCAATACAGCCAATAAACCTCCTATCGTACCCAACCATTCCTTGGTTATGCTGTCCACAATAATCGAAGCATTACTCTCCTCCATACCATTTTGATGAAAAAAACAAGTAGCGGCAGCAGCCCAAATCAATGCCACGATCCCTTCGGTCACCATCGCTCCATAAAAAATAGGACGGCCATACTTCTCATTCTTCATACAACGTGCCATCAACGGAGATTGTGTGGCATGAAAGCCACTGATTGCCCCACAAGCAATAGAAACAAACATGATAGGAAAAATTGGTAATCCGGCAGGGTGGGTATTATGCAGCCCGTCCGTAATTTCGGGCAATGCCGGATGATTCCATAACAACATCACCAAAATCCCCACCGCCATAAACAATAAAGCAATGGCAAACAACGGATATATTTTTCCTATAATCTTATCTACCGGCAACAATGTAGCCAACATATAATAGACAAATACGACTATAATCCAAAAAGTAACATCCATATACTCCGGAGTAAGTTTGGCAAGCAATCCGGCAGGTCCTGCCACAAAAACCGCTCCGACTAATATCATCAGCACAACCGTAAAACCGCGCATCAACTGCTTTGTGGGAAGGCCTAAATAACGACCGATAATTTCCGGCAAACTCTCGCCATCATGCCGAATGGAAAGCATTCCGGACAAATAATCGTGTACCGCCCCGGCAAAAATGGTACCTAAAACAATCCACAAATAAGACGCCGTACCAAACTTCGCTCCCATTATAGCACCGAAAATAGGTCCTAAGCCGGCTATATTCAAAAATTGAATCATGAAAATCTTCCAAGTAGGAAGTGGAATAAAGTCAACACCATCCGCCATGGTCAGGGCAGGTGTCTTCCTTATCTTGTCAGGACCGAACACACGTTCCACATAACTTCCATACAAAAAGTATCCGCCTACAAGAACCAATAATGCAATAATAAAGGTTATCATATTCTATTTTTTGTTTTGTTGGGGCAAAAGTAACGAATTAATTGATTACTTCGTATCTTTGCCCTAAAATTAAAGTAAATGCGAACATTCTTTATAACTTTATTACTAGTCATAGTGAGTTTATCACCCGTTTTCTCACAACCTAAATATGAAATCCGTGCCACCTGGCTCACTACGCTCGGAGGAATGGACTGGCCTCGTAACAAGGCAGTAAACGCATCAGGCATCCGGCGTCAGCAAAAAGAATTATGTGATATACTGGATCGCCTGAAAGCCGCCAATTTCAATACGGTATTGTTGCAAACCCGTCTGCGCGGAGATATGATTTATCCTTCCGCCATAGAAACTTTCGCCGAATCACTGACAGGTAGCACAGGAGGGAATCCCGGATATGACCCTTTGGCTTTCGCCATCGGAGAATGCCACAAACGCGGCATGGAACTACATGCATGGATTGTTACGATTCCTGCCGGAAACACCCGTCAAGTACAATTGCAAGGACGTAGCTCCG
>OLGF01004326.1_pt1 | contig 10618 bp, 10 predicted proteins | sample 1604971 | NCBI WGS metagenome assembly OLGF01 (sample SAMEA3888902, study PRJEB22519) | human gut metagenome | biome: human gut; feature: human-associated habitat; material: faeces | place: Denmark | collected 2011 | reverse complement strand
GCGGGTGAATCAGAATCTGCCTTTCCTCGGGGTATTTCTCCATATCGGATTTACTTATCACTTTGTGACGGACGGTCTTCAGGATATATACTTTTGCCGGAACACGTTCCAGGCGTGAACTCTCTTCCTTTCCGATTTCAATGAATTCATCCTTAAGCCTGCCTTCCTCGTCTGTTGTCCCTTCAGGGTAAAGATCAACAACCTCTACAGGCAGTGAGGAAGTGTCCAGAGACTTGCGGACCGGTTTTTCCTTGACTTTTATAGTTCTGGTGATTTCTTCTTCACTCTTGCGGACTTCCTCCTCCATCCGGGATATTTCCATGGAGGACATTTCCTCCTTTGAGAACAGAAACAGCTGGTTGGGATCAAGCGGAAGACTCTTCTCGCTCATCCGTCCGAAGACTTTTTCCGGAGCCAGTACAGCGACTGTTCCGGCGAGGATAACCTGCAGATAAGCGCTGCTTTACCCTGACGGTGCTTCTCTAATTCTTCCAATAAGGCTTTTTCCCCTGTTCTTCTGCAAGCATCTGCATCTCATTTGTTTCACAATGTAAATATACTAAAATCCAATGACATACAAAATCAAACAGAGTAAGAAAACGGCACTATTTTCAAAGTTTCTGCAGGTTTTCAAGTCTCGTGCGACGGGAGTCGCAGGATTCCATGATACCCTCTACTATCATGACAAGTTCCTGCCATTCAACATTTGAACAGACCTCATTGTCGTTAGCAAAATTAGGTTTACCTAAGGTACCAGCTTATAGAAGTTTGGAACACAGTAGCATGCCGCCTGGCTCCCAATGCAGGAGTTTTATACGGTCACGGGTACGGTTTATAAAGATATACACGTTGCCGTTACAATGGTCCTGACTCATGGAATCTGTGATGATACCGCTGTGGGCGTGAAAACTTTTGCGCATATCAGTCGGGCGGTTATACAACAGATAGCGCATACTGTCATTAAGGCCGAAAATTGCTGCAGGCCTGGATGATTGAAAACAGTTCCTTTTCATTTAGCTCACCACAAATGCGTATGGCACAACCGGTAGGTATACGTATTTCGATCTCTTTCAATCCGATTGGCGTGGTCGGTTACTTTTCTGTTTCCGACCGGTTGTACCGACAAATGAAGGAACCGGAACAAAAGATCCGCTGTGCGGAAGTTCGATAAACTCACCTTGAGCCGTTTTACCAGATGACTCCTCGGCGGCAAACAGGATTTGCTGTCATAAAACCGCCATACAGGGATATTGAGTTCCTCTAATCTTGACTTATAAGTCACTTCGTGCTCTTTGCAGTAGTTCATTATCTCTACTACTTCTTCTCGTGTCATCATAACTTGGCTTTTTGGGCGTAAAGTTAATGATATAAGTTGGAGACGAAAATACGTGGTTTACCGAATTCTTACTCTTGAACTGGCTAAGGAATTCTTTGCTTAATACCTCCATCGGGCACTACTTGATTCTTTTCTTTCATAATATTCTTCTTTTTGTAAATGTATAAAATAAAAAATACGAGACTCATTTCTGATTCCCGTATTTCCATTTACACAAAATATTTTATAGTGCCTTTATAAACTTAATTCCTAAACAGAATAGATTGACAACAATCAAAAATTATCTCATGATTTCTTTCGCTAATTTTTCAATTCTTATCAATTCGTATAATTCATATATTAACAATCCTGAACATATAATACACAGTAAGTAAGCAACACATATTGGCAGATACTGATGGAACATGAGAAGAACTAACATAAATAGTATGTTCCCAGATATTGTTACAAAAGACAAATTCTTAAAATATTTATCTTTTTTCATCCAATACTCATATTCATGTAATACATTTTGTATTGGTTGATATATATCGACATAAAAATCACCTGATACCTTTGGTAATAATGACTTCGTTAGCCGTTCGCGATTATATTTCGGTGAAATACCTTTCAAATATTCAAGGCTATATTCACCAAAATTTTTAGCATGATTTTCATCAAAACCTACATTATTATTAAAATCACTTAGATTTTTATCTTCATAATACCAAATGCCATTTATTTTTTCACAAATTGAATCTAATTCTGTTGCGTTAAAAGAATATATAGAGAAATCTTGCCCACTTATTATAGCTTTTCCTCCATATTTAGATATTTCCTCTACACATTGTTTCATACTCTTCATATATGAGGTCGTACATTTTTTCCAACTAAAACAAGACTTAAATGAAGAAACAAACTTAACATAATTAGTAAAACTATGAAAAAAAGGATTCATTCTTTGGTGAAGACGTTCTATTACATAAGTCGTTGTCTGCTGATTCTCTATAAATAGCATAAGAAATCCTCCTGTTAATAATGCTGTAAGAATTGTGATAATATTTGTAATTTGATTTTCCATAATAGCTAAAATCTACTATATTTTTTATAATAAGCATCTGCCTTTTCACTTATTGCTTTATAATTTTCATAGCGGCCTCCAAACATACCTTGCTTTATTGGAGCCCATTCATTTTTTAGTGAATCAGCACTTCCCCAGAATATCATATATGGCTCTTCTTCATTACCACGTACCTTGTACATAGATTCTCGTCTAATAAACTCGCCAAGAGGAAAACTTTCCGACAATATGTAGCATTTATTATAACCATAAATTAGAGATTTCATATGCTCCCAAATATAGAAGGTGTTTTCATACTCAGAATCAACAATAAAATAATCTTTAAAAAGAGGTCGCAACTCTTCAAGAAAAAAAATACTGAAAGGATAGTAATAACGTTTCCCCATTAATAAGTTCCATCTATCATAATTCCAATGTGTGCAACCTAATAAATATAATAAAGGACGTCGTCGTGCAATATCTATAAAATTAGGAGCCGGGACTGATAATCTTAAAATATTATCAAGTTCTCTGAATCGGTTATATTTTACACAAGCAATCCCCATTACATTGAATAAAAGCATTGGAGCAAGAGCGTGTAAATATTGCGTGTCTTCAATAAAACTTTCGCCATTTCTAAATGGTTTTATACATAACTTCACTAATAAGTCGCCAAATGGTTTTACGTGAAACCATTTTCCCCATCTTACTGCCAATATCGCAATTTCCAATAAAGGCGATATTGCAGTTTTGTGGATCTCCAAATATTTTGAAAAAGAATCCTGTGTTAGTTGAAAATTATATTGAGCGTGTTCAATTACAGTATTATAAGCATTATTACTTAATCCGTCAAGCATATCTGTATATTCTATGTCATACTGATTGGATGATAAATACTTCTTAAATTTTGCAATCATTATATCAGGCCCCATATTTTTATTGACATGATTTTCATTTAATGCAGAAACTTGCTCCCAGAGTTCGGAAAACATTTCATCTGCACCAGATATAGGCAACAGTTCTCCGTGTCTTAAACGAGATAAATCTTGTATGTTTTCTTTTGCTGTACCAACAGTTGCAAAAAATGAATTATATCTGGGTAAAGTCGATTCCGAGATAATATTGATAAGCCCTTTATCCCATTCGCCAGACCAACCGCAAGTTATGAGTCCATAATCCTCAAATATTCGTTTAAGATACTGCTTCATTATTGGTGGGTATTCGTCCAGCTCTTGCGTTGTATTCCTAAATTGGCAATCAATATAATCTCCATTGATCTTCACAATAGTAGGAATCTGACAATGAACAAGTGGAGTTGCCTGAGAAATAGCAGCCTCATGAGAAATAACTTGTGGAGTTATTCCTTCTGATTCAAATGCCTGTTCCAACAATCTGTCAAAATTTGTGGTTAAGATAACACGTACATAGCCAGCTTTGGCTAATTTGGCAATGGCTTTATGTGCTTTTGTCGGTTGCTTCCATCCTAAATCCTTTTCATCATCAGTAGGTTCAAAAAACTGTTTCATTAATTGCACTCTCTCAGTTGGAGTCTGTACTAACTCTTCCAACAAAGATGAATAGGAAGCCTCTTTCTTATATTTTTCTTTAAACCATTGATGTGCATCCTCCTTTATAATTTCCCTTTTAACAGTTGCCAATTGTTCTATAAGACATGATTCAATTTCCCAACCTGTTGGAATATGTGCAGAACGTGATATTCCAGAACCCAGTAAAAGAACATAAGCTCCTTTATTGGAATACATGGAAAACGCCAATGTAGTTAATCTTTCTATTTTCATAATACATGAACTGATAATACTTTTGTTTATACTTTAAAATATGTCTTATTTTGCAATAATAAGGCATATCTCACTATTAAATTTAGAATCCACATTGAGATTAGGTTGCATTTCCTTTAATTTATCCCTTTTATTATAAATAAACATTCGATAATGTTCGGCATCATTTGATACTGCAGCATTTAAAATTTTAGCTAGTTCATTCATGCTTGGCCATCTGCTATAGTTTACAGATAAATCTATAAGAAACGATATTAATTGCTGATTAGTAGCTATATCCAAACTTGAAGCAACTACACACTTTCCAAATTTAACAAATTGATCTATATCTCCAAATTGAATATAATCTGAAGTACTGCTAATGCATTCTATAAAATGGGAGGCAAGATTGTTAATATAATCTTTTTTATACTTCAACATTTCCATCAACTCGTTCTCACCTAATTGACTTAAAGACTTTCCCCATTCCATTGATTCGTTAGATAAAAAACAGAAATGTTTATACAGCTCTTCATTAAATTCGATAGACCCAGATTTATAATTCAATTTAATATCTTTTATTGATTTAGGAAGTTTATCTATAGTCTCAATCACCTCTTTATAAGACCTCAGTTCTTCTATAATAGTAGCAATAGAGGCATACCTCTCTTCTGGATTTTCTCTAGTTGCCTTTTCCACAATTGCGGCAATTTGAGGTGATATTCGATTGAGCCTAATATTGCTTACATCTCCTCCATGGCTAAATAAAAAATAGATAGTTTTCCCTAACATATAAATGTCACCTTGAACAGTTCCTTCTTTGAATCCACCACTAGAATATTCTGGCGGCATATAACCTTGCGTTCCCGCCGCTAAAGAAGTTGCTGTAAGAGTTGTACTATCCCTATCCGAGAAACGCGACAATCCGAAATCTGCTATTTTAACAATACCATCTTTTATAAGTATATTTTGAGGCTTTATGTCTCGGTGTCTTACTCCATTTTTGTGCATATATTCAAGACCTTCACACAACTGCATAGTTAATGCTAATTTATAATAATCATCTGAAGAAGATGCAATATCTACAAAAGAATTACCACATGAAGGCATTACATAATACGGGCATTCTCCATCATAATGTTCCTCTAGAACTTCAATTATATAAAGATGCTTTAAATCTCGCAGGATACGCATCTCTCTACGGAATAATTTCCTTTGTTCATCATTAGCATTTTCTTTAAGTCGTTTTAACACAAATCTTATTCGAGCTCCTTCAATCGCGACACGGTATACCTCTGACATTCCTCCATTCATTACCTCCGTAATTATATATTTATCAATATATTCACCAATCTCCATAATTGTAAATTAAAATTTTAAACAATACTAAACCATTATATAAGTAACAATCATTATATTATTATTTAATAAGATTTCGCCAATCTAACGCCTCACTAAACATATCCATCTCTCGTTTAGATATCCCTAATCGAACAGCCAATTTTCTCCAACCTTTTATTGCTTCTACAACCTCTAATATAATCCTCTTTGCCGTTTTGCAGTTAAGCATATAATCCTCACAAGCATCAAGCAATATATTAAGGTCTGCTTTATTAGAAATTGCTGAAATAAGCAGACTATGATACTTATTCAACGTAGGATTCATATCATAAGCAGGAGACAAAGTCCATCCCTTGGCGGTCAGAAGGAAACCATGATTACGAAAATGATCATCTGTGTTACCGATACAAATGTTGAATGCCACCCTACGATACAACTCTTTCAGATTACCCTCCACATTCGTACAATTCTGAAGCATGAAATCGACAATATCCAGATAGCCATGTCCGGTATTAGCATTGTCACCATCATTCAAACCCAAAAGAGTCATGGCTGAAGCAAAATGTATGCGCTTACCGTCTTCCCTTCTGTCAAATCGTCGAGAAAGCAAAGCATGGTATTTGTCGCTAGTAGAGATTACTCTTGTATCTGCAGCATTGACACCAGCCTTCTTTGCCAACAGATGTGAGAAATGTTCCCAAAGTCCCACATCATAATCATCTTTGCGGGACGGGAACTTTGCTATATACAAAATCTTGTTCTCGTCAATTACACTTGCCTTTGGACGTGCTCCGCCAAGAGATGAACCAGGTTGTACCAGTTGAGCAATCCAACGCATTTCAGGTAACCTGTTCTCATCTTCACTTTTCTCTATTTCGGAACTAGCTGCAATCAACTCACGAATATCTGTCAGTGGTGGTATGCGCATGATTTCGCTTGCATTGATATAATCTCCATTTACAGACTCCTTGAATCGAAAAGCCCCCATGCGAGAAAAGTCCTCAATCCCGATAAGATAGTCGAATGAAGAAAGCCTTCGCACCGGTCGCTTTTCTTCCTTTGCCATAATCTGTTCCCTGCGGTTTATCAAGGTTCGTCCCCACCTGTCTGGAAGAGCATCAGAAAAGCATCCGAAAATATCCTTATCAGGAGCCGTGTACTGCTGACCAGGATAGTTGTTCAAATCATCACCGAGGAACAGACTGCCATAGTCCTTCAGCCACTCATTACTATAACAGAATCCATAACTGTCTGAGCCACGAAGTGATTCGTAACTCAGCTCTCCAACAAGCCTTGGTTCTTTCAGCCAATCGAAATCGGCAAATACATAAAGTTTTTTCATCACTTATTCTTTTTTGGATGCTCTTTCTCGTTTCTTAAGACTCAAATCCTGCAAGGCCTTTCCCATTACATCTTCTTTTGCAAGCAGCAGAATATCATCATCCAGCTGAAGTGCATAAAGCACCCTTAGATAAATACCAATTGCCACAGTAGGTGTACCTTTTTCTATACGTGAAACTGTGAGAGGCGAACAGGTGGCACGTTCGGCTACCTGAGCGACACTGAGATTCCTGCGTAGTCTGGCCAGCTTGATCTGCTCACCAACTATCTGCATCTTCTGCTCTAATTTTCTTGGCAGCTTTGTACCCATCGTTGTTTTTACCATATATCAACTTATCATATAATATACAAATATAAGTATTTATATTTATTTTATGATATATTGATAGATATTTTAATCAAAAAAATAATTCTACTTCAAATACTAATACCCAAAAACATACTTACGGTGATATTTTCAGCAAGGAGAAAAAAGGATATAGCCAACCTGTCAAAGGAAGACTTCAGGCCTACTCTCGCTTATTGCAAGTTTAAAGTTTAGATTTACCAATGTTGTATATGCCTTAAGGCCTTGAAAAGTTTTTTGTATGGGAGGCAGACTGAAAAGTTAAAAAAATCTAGGGAATAGGTTTACTAGTACTTGCAGAATGCGACTTACACATTAAGGAAGTCGTAAAAACGATGATAAAACATAGCATTTTTCATGTGTAAAATAAGTATAGTAAAGAATTATTACCATCATAAGACCTAATATGGTCATTGGAATGGAACAATATTACTGAAGGAATTTAATAGGAATAGCTCAAAAGGATGGAGTAAAGTATAATAGTATAGTTATGGTTGGTTCGCTACCAGATGATGTAGAATAAAAGGTTTCAGCAAATAAAAAAGAAAGCAGAAGAAAGATAGAATTTCATAAACAACTATCTCTAAAAAAGGTTATCAGATATGAGTATTCCATTCCCGATACATATAACATTGAAACATACGGTTAATTCAAACTTATTATATCATTTTTAATATGATATATAGTTGTAATATAAAATATTCTTATTATTTTTGCTACGTTTTAATATACCATTAAAATAGAGCATAATGGCTTTGGAAGAAATAAACATATTACATAGAAAAATACGGATAAATACCTGTGACAAGCACCGACTGAAAGGCTTATCAGTCGGTGAGAAATTGTCATACACATTTTATGAAGGAATCTATCAGGACACATCCATGATATTTTTGGAGCCAAGGAAAGGTAATCCAACACCAAAGGAATGTGAAATTACTTCCGACAGGATTATGGCATTATTAGGTGTTCCAGTTGTATTTATTCTGAAACCAGGACCTACATACGAAAGGCAAAGATTGACTGACAAAGGAGTGTATTTTGTCATGTCTGACAAATATGCACATTTACCGATGCTCATTGCCCTAGAAAAGACCAGCGACAGAAAAATAGCTTCTGCTCTCACACCGGTTGCACAATATATCCTCTTATATCATCTTCAAGAGAGAAGTCTTGAAGGACTTTCTGCCAAAGAAATAGCAAAGTTAGTTCCATATTCATATGAAAGCACGACACTGGGCATAACCTGCATGGAGGATCTGGGACTATGTGAAAAGGTCCTTGTCGGTCAAAGAACGAAGCAGATTCATTTCAAAAAAAGAGGTATTGAATTATGGAAGAATGCAAAAGAATTCTTTATATCTCCTGTGGAACAACGAATCTATTGCGATGCTCTTCATTCAGAACAGGAATTTCCTATTTGTGGAATAAATGCCCTGGCACATTACACATGGCTTAATCCGGATCCGGAAAAGATGTTTATGTTGACAAACAAGGAATATCGTACATTAAAGGATTCTGCAGTCCTAGAAAACCCCAATACTTATGATGGTAGTATTATAATAGAAGTATGGAAATATCCTGCTATAGGATTAGCCAATGAAAATTTACAATGGGTTGACCGTTTATCCCTCGCCATTACATTGGCAAAGGATAATGACCCACGCATCGAAAAAGAAGTAGAACGAATGATCAATGATATAGAATGGAAGGATTAGAAAAATTCCGAGAGGCATTTGCCGGCTTCTCAGACAACTATGTAGTAATCGGCGGAACTGCGTGTGACATAACAATGACAGGAACTACTGTAAGACCACGTGCCACACATGACATAGATATGATTGTCATAGCAGAGAATATAACCGAGGCATTTGGTGAACAGTTCTGGAAATTTATACGTGAAGCCGGTTATAGGCCGGAAAAGCGTAAACATAAAGAAGGAGAACCTCCGAAATATGAGTTATATCGTTTTCTGGACGGAAAGGCAGGTTATCCCGAAATGATAGAACTATTATCCCGACATCCTGATGTGTTAGGAGAGCCCAAGGGTGTTGTCGTCGAACCGTTACCTATCGGTGATGATGTTTCCAGCCTTAGTGCCATTATAATGGATGACGATTTTTATTATTTCACCATAGAACACAGCAAGCAGACTGACGGAATACGCCATGCAGACCCAGCCGCATTAATAGCCCTTAAAGCTAAAGCATATCTTAATCTCGTTGCTGATAAACAGAATGGGAAGCATGTAAACAGCAAGGATATACGCAAACATCGCTCAGACGTTCTGAAGAATATCGTAATCATGGAAGATTCTCAAATTGAAGCACCAGAATCAATCGTCAGATGCATCAATGACTTTGTTGATTCAATACATAGAAATTGGGATGAATTGTCGGATTCTTTAGCTGTATCTTTAGGACAAGACAAGGAATTTGTGTCAGAATTACTGAATCAACTTACAGAACTTTTTGTAATTAAACCATAATATGTAACATGAGAATTCAATACGCATCAGACCTACATCTTGAATTTGCCGAAAATGGCAGCTATATCAAACATAATCCCCTACCCGTTACTGGTGACATCTTAGTCCTGGCTGGTGATATCGGCTATCTCGGGGATGAGAATTACAGCCGCCATCCGTTTTGGAGCTGGGCATCGGATAACTATCGGCAAGTAATTGTTTGTATGGGGAACCATGAGTTCTACAAAAATTATGACATCGCCACTTTAGAAGACGGATACTGTCTGGAAATACGCCCAAATATACATTGTTACTATAATGGAATTGTACAATTGGACGAAATAGATTTCATCATTTCTACATTATGGGGGCATATTTCCTTAGAAGAAGCGTACTTTACGGAAAGTGTGATATCTGATTTTAGAAGAATACTATACAAAGGAGAAGTCTTGACTTTTACCGAGTTCAACAAAAAAAATGAAAAATGCATAGACTTTATCCGTAAAGCCGTGGCTGTCAGCAAGGCAAAACATAAAATAGTTGTTTCGCATCACGTTCCTTCTTTCCGCATGCAACACCCTAAATTTGCAGGAAGCAAAGCAAACGGAGCCTTCACTGTAGAATTGGAGAACTACATAAAAGATAGCGGCATTGAATACTGGATATACGGGCATTCACATTATAATGTTGACGTACGGATTGGTGATACAAAATGTGTAACCAATCAATTGGGATATGTATTCCACAACGAACATCTTTCGTTTGATCCAGGAAAATTCATTGAAGTATGATTGTACATAAACTAAGGAGTCATACAATAGTCAAATGTGTTACTCCAAGTTGAAGAAAACCGCATATTATTTCTTAATTAAGATGTAATTTAGTAAATTTGTGCTCAACGTTAATTTATTAAATATCAATAGTTCGTTAAAAATTAGCCCAGCCTAAGCGGCTCTGGCAGTAAATAAAA
>OLGF01004306.1_pt1 | contig 10665 bp, 7 predicted proteins | sample 1604971 | NCBI WGS metagenome assembly OLGF01 (sample SAMEA3888902, study PRJEB22519) | human gut metagenome | biome: human gut; feature: human-associated habitat; material: faeces | place: Denmark | collected 2011 | reverse complement strand
GCTCCACTTTGCCACGGATAGCATATTCGTCAGCCTTACCCGATTTCATTTCGATGAAAGACGACATATCGCGCTGCATATAATCCAGACGTCCCTGCAAACCCAATGCTTCGCATATATAGGACGGTTCTAACACAGCATCCGTTTTATCCAGTTCATAACCCGATTCCCGGAAAGTCTTTGTTACCGTTTGCCTGATATTATCAAAATGCCGTTTGCAGTCAGCAAAAAATTCACGTTCCTTTTCGTGGTCGCGCAAATCGGCACAGGCAGCCAATTCAATGGGATACGAACGGAATGCTTTTTTCATACACGCCAAATAGTCCGGTTCTCCCTCTGCATGAATCCATTCATCCAGAAAGAGATTGGCTATATTACCCAACAAAAGCGGACGGGTATTATCGGGCGTTTGCAATCTTGCCAACAGGTAATTTGCCGGATGATGCCCATACTCCCTGAAACATTCTGCCAACGAACTGATGTCGAGCAAATAATCCGGCTCCAAAATTATGAAAGAAGGCGTAAGCACACCCGATTCATCAATCGCCACATCCAGCAAATTAACTTGGGCATGCCGCCACAACAAACCGCAAGTTTCTGCAAATTCGTCATTGATTTGCGGCACATTATAGCGCACCCGTAACGGCTCGTCAGCCACAGTGTCTACGGGTAACACATACAGATAATTCTCATCGGCATACTGAAAACTGACACGCATGCGCCGTACACGTTCCTTTGCCACAGGAGCAGCAATATACGTAGCATCCGCATGCGGCAACAAGCGGTACAGCTCGGCCGGAACAGCTTCGCCCGTCAAACGTTTTACAAAAAAAGACAATGTTTTGGCATCGCGCAGCAATTGCTCCCGCGAAGGTTCTGCCTGACGGTTCAAAACGGCATTGGAGGTAAGCCGGAAAGTATGCAAACGATTTTGCTCGGCGACAGTCAGTCCGAGCTTGGAAGATACAAAGTTGATACGGGCGGAAAGGTCGGTCATTTGCAGACTGCTGTCCGCCATTTGCGTACGGCACAAGTGCTCAAGCAGTTCACGCAACTGCCGGTAAGCCGATCTCAAGGAAAAGTCCTCTGCACAACAGGCTTCCAACAGTAAATCAAAATATTCCTTTATTTCCGAATTCATTCCTTTTCCGCCTCTGCCACTTCTTCAACCCCGTCAGTTTTCTTATCCTTAATCATCAGGATACTCATCTCATAAAGCATATAAAGCGGTACGGCAACTACGGTCAACGTAAACGGGTCGCCTGTGGGCGTTATAATGGCAGCGACAATGACAATGGCCACCACAGCATGACGCCGATAACTACGTAAGAGCGTCTTATGCACCAACCCCAGCAACGAGAGCAGCCACGTCACCAGCGGAAGCTCAAAAGCGAGTCCCATGCAAAGTACCAGCATCATAAAATTATCAATATACGAATTGAGGGAAATCTGATTCTCTATCGCCGCACTAAGCTGATAAGTGGAGAGAAAACGCAATGTCAGCGGATAGACCATGAAGTAGCCCAGCAACACTCCGACGAAAAACATCACCGTACCCAAACAGAGCGCTTTCTGCACTCCCCTGCGTTCACCGGGATAGAGTGCGGGCCTAATGAACCTCCATATTTCAAAAAACAAGTATGGCGCAGCCGTCACCACCGACATCCAAAAAGCCGTAGATATATGGATGAAGAACGGTGCAGCCAAATTTATATTGATCAGTTTTATATGGAACTCCTGCGTAAAGAACTCATCGTGCAAATCAAATCTCTCACCGATATAACGCAACAGGTCATAGAATATGAAATCATCGTGGCATGGAGCAAGCACTACATTATCAAACAAGTAGGGCATCGCAATGAAATAACCCACAGCCAATATGAACCACACGCCGAGAATACGAAACAATACCCGGCGCAGTTCGTCCAAATGATCCCAGAACGTTAATTCTTTATCTGACATGGTGAGGATATGCCAATGTGAGAATGATTATTTATCCGCAGGTTTATCCACCTCTTCCTTTGCTTTGTTTATTTCGTCTTTAGCCTCATTCACACCTTCCTTGAAGCTCTTTACGCCTTTACCTAAGCCACGCATCAATTCAGGGATTTTCTTGCCGCCAAACAACAGCAAAATAACCAGTGCGATGATAATCCACTCGGAACCGCTGGGCAAGAAGCCCAATAAGAGTAAGTTTGTCATAGTCATATCGGATTAAATTTGCTTGCAAAGATAAGAAGATTTATGATTTATGATTTACGATTTGCAATTTATTCCGTTGGCATGCTCACATTATGCCGCGGATTACAGTTCACAAATCAGGCATCACACCCCCTTTCAATCCTGATAATATATTCTCTTCACACGTGTCGAGACACTTGTCAGCACCTCATACGGAATGGTTTCAAGCACATCGGAAAGAACGGTTATAGGCAGATGATCCCCGAAGATTTCCACACTGTCACCTTCCTTACAGTCAATATCCGTTACGTCGATCATGCAGACATCCATACAAATATTGCCTACATAGGGAGCGCGTTGCCCGTTCACCAGGCAATAGGCGCGGCCGTTGCCCAAATGGCGATTCAGCCCGTCGGCATAACCGATAGGAATGGCTGCGATGCGCGAAGGGCGCACCAAATGTCCCTTGCGGCTATATCCCACCGTATCCTCTTCGGGCACATCACGTATCTGCAGAATGGTGGTCTTTAACGTACTGACATTATTCATAATGGAATTGTCTATCGGACTGATGCCATACAACCCGATTCCCAGTCGCACCATATCAAACTGCGCCCCCGGAAAACGTTCAATGCCGGCAGAATTACATATATGGCGAAGTATCTTATATGGAAATGCCTCCTGCAACAGCATGGAAGCCTTTTCAAAAGTCTCTATCTGCTTACGCGTAAAGGCATCGAATTGCGGAGCATCACTCCCCACGAAATGCGAGAACACCGAACGGGGAATAACCGCGTTCTGCCCTTTCAGACGTTCTATGAGCCGGGGCATATCTTCCGGAGCAAACCCCAACCGGTGCATACCGGTATCCAGCTTCACATGGATAGGGAAATTGGTAATCCCCTCTTTCTCGGCTTCCTTAATCAATGCGTCCAGCAGGTGGAAGCTGTACACTTCCGGCTCCAGCTTATAATCGAACATCGTCTTGAAAGCGGTCATTTCCGGATTCATAATGATGACGCTTGCCGTAATGCCGGCTTTACGCAGGTCCGAACCTTCATCTGCCACGGCAACAGCCAGATAATCCACATGATGCTCCTGCAAAGTTTTGGCTATCTCATACGATCCGGCACCATAGGCGGAAGCCTTCACCATACACACCATTTTGGTTTCGGGTTTCAGTTTACTGCGATAATAATTCAGATTGGCAATCATCGCACCAAGATTCACCTCCAATATCGTTTCGTGAACCTTTCTCTCCAAAACCTCCGTCAATGCATCGAAACCAAACTTACGCGCGCCCTTAATCAGGATTATTTCATTCTCCAGCGACAGTTCACCTTTTCCAATGGCATCAATCAGCGCAGCCGTATCAGGATAAAAAGCTTTCTCGATATTAAATCGTGAGGCACATGAGGAGATTTCATTTCCCACACCAATAACACGTTCTATTCCCCTGCTGTTCACCAACTGTGCCACCTGGCGATAAAGAGTAGGAGTATTCTGCCCGGTTTCCAATATATCCGAAAGAATAAGTGTCCTCTTCAGTCCCTTGCTCTGTGAGCGACGAAACAGAAAATCGAGCGCTATGTCCAAAGAGCCGAGATCCGAATTATAACTATCGTTTATCAGCAAGCAACCATTTTTACCCTCTTTCACTTCCAGACGCATTGCCACCGGCTCCAATTTTGCCATACGCTCCGTTATCTGCCCGGCAGGAAGCATCAGATACAGGCAGGCTGCCAAACAGTTCAACGAGTTCTCGATAGAAGCATCATCTATGAACGGCAATGTAAATGTGTTGTCCATATCCAAATAACGATAGGAAATAACGGTAGAGTTCTCCTGCTTTTCCACCTTGTTGATATACAAGGGGCGCTCCATATCTCTCCTGCTCCATGCTATTTCGCGGGCCGAAAAGATGGATTTACTTACACAATTACTGATAAACTCGTCATCACCATTATAAATCACGACATCACAATCCTTAAAAAGCGCCAGTTTTTCCATGCACTTCTCCTGCAAAGAGAAAAAATTCTCCTGATGTGCGCCGCCTATATTGGTTAGAATTCCGATGGTCGGCTTGATGATATTTTGCAAAGCGCGCATTTCTCCCGGCTCCGAGATTCCCGCCTCCAAAATGGCAAGTTCTGTTTGCTCGTTCATCTGCCATACAGACAAAGGCACGCCTATCTGCGAGTTGTAACTGCGGGGTGAACGGGTGATAACACGTTCCGGACTCAGCAACTGGTGCAGCCATTCTTTCACAACGGTCTTTCCGTTGCTGCCGGTAATACCGATAACAGGAATCTGGAACCGGTCACGATGTTGTTCCGCCAGCTTCTGCAATGCTTTCAACGGACTTGGCACAACCAATAAGTTGAGATCCGGAAGTGGAGAGCCAAGCGCTTCCGCTTCTTTAAGCCCTTCTTCACTAACGACAAAGTTGCGGACACCGCGCGCATACAGATCGCGGATATAACGGGCTCCGTCATTCCGTTTGGTTGCCAAAGCAAAAAACAATGTTTCTTCAGGGAAACTCAAGGAACGACTGTCCGTAAGTAACCAGTCAATCGTAGCGGACAACTCTCCTATCCGCCGCGCACCAATGATTTGAGCTATATTTTCAATCGTATATGACATAATTCTCTTTCTTTTTGAAAATCTAAGTACGGGTATTTTCCGTTAAGTCGGTCTATTTTTAACACAATTTGTCCTAAAAAACGCTTATACTCCTCAGAGCCGGGATGAAAGGGCTTGTGTGCCAATGCCCTACGTATATTTTCACTTTCTTCTATGATCTGTAACGTCTCCGCTGAAAAACAGGCGGACGAGAAGCGTTCCCACACATACTGCACAGCCACTTCGGAAGGATGCACCATATCTTCAGCGTAGAAGCGGTAATCCCGCAATTCATCCAAAACCAATTCATAGGCGGGAAAATAGAATACATTCTCCGGAAAAGCAGCTTGCAGCCGGTCCACCGCCAACAGCAGAGTAGCCTTGCTGAGTTGATTGGCGTGCAACCCGTCGCGCACGTGACGGATAGGGCTGACTGTGAAAATCACTTTCAAGTCAAGATTCCGCGCCAACAATCCGGAAAGCAATGAAGTATAGTCCAATACTATTTCATCAACCTCCAACCGCCTGCGGGTAAATTCTTTCTCCGGTTGCTTATGGCAGTTGCCCACAATGCGTCCCGTATGCTTCTGTTCGTACACCCATGCTGTGCCGAAAGTCAACAGTAAGCAATCCGCATTAAAAACAGTATTGTGAGCCGAGGCAATCCGCTCATTGATAATGCGTAATGTTTCTTCTACCGATGAGGACGAAAAATCCCCATGATGCATCGGGCTGTACCAACATTCACGAAAGAAGAACAAATCGTCTTGAGCATATCTCTTTCCTTCAACGATTTCCCGTAAAGCGGCAGAGATGGAAAGCGGATTATACAGCACTCCGTATGGATTGACATCACAGCGGAACTTGGCATTGGTGAGCCTCATGCCGATGTGTGTGGCAAAGCAAGAGCCGAACAACATCAGTCGATCGGCATGCGTCAACTGCGGCAAACTTCCGGGAATTTCCACAGGGGTATAAAAATTCATAAGCAAACCGGTATTAAATATTCATTCTTCAGACTTGATATATACGCGGTGACTGCCAAATCCGCTGAAGCCGATGCCCGTTCCCGGTGTATGCGACAACTTACGCAGCTCGACGGTTCCTGACGAACGAAGCAATCCCGTCAGTTGGCAATACGTACGGACGGTGAGAAAAGGATGTGCTTCCAAATGTTTTCGTGCTATCTCCAACCGTTGTCCGGCAGTATATTCTTGCGAGGAGCGGACAGGCTTCCACGGTGCGCGCCGCAGCGTACAGTGCCTATTGGTTTTATACACCAGTTCCTTTTCCGCCTGAAAATTAATTTTCCCCACAAAGATGCTCTGCGCATTGCGATGGGTGGCGTCACCGTCCGCTTCTTCACGCTCCTTGTCGGCGCCTATCACCAGCCCCGGAGTGAACGTACCGATGCCGTCTATCTTTGCCGAAAAGCCCCGCGCCATTGTATGCGCCATTGCCTCCGCCAGTTCGCAGATGATGCCCTCGACCATCCCCGGAGAAAAGCCGCTCCGTAGGGAGATATATTCCGCCAATTCGCGGGTTGAACTTTGTCCCAACAATACCATTTGCGGGTAAGTCACCCGTTCGCCCTTCCCTTGCAGGTCAGGCATTTCTTTCATTACATAATGCGTAGGCATTTGCTATCTTCTTTTTTTAAAAGGTTCCACACTCTTATTTCTTCCTGTACTCCCTATCCAAACTTACTTCATCCGGCAAGGAAACCTATCTTTGTAGTATCCAAGACTTGGAATGAAGGCTTCATTTCTTAGAATTAAGCTTTCATTCTAAGGAATTGAACTTTCAGTTTCAGAAATCAAAGCTCAATTCCAAGTCTTGGATACTACAAAGATAGGTTTTCCCGCCGGGCAAAACAAGTTTTCATTGTATATTTCATAGCGGAAAGGATTTATCTCTCTTTTCCATGTAAAAGGAAGACGACAAAATAAAAAACAGATAAAATGATATAGTCATCCATTTTCTTTTCGTATTTTTGCATTTTGTAATCTTCAGTACAGTGATGAAAACAGAGTCAACAACATATAACTTGCTAAATTCCATTTCTTATCCGGAAGACTTACGTAAATTAAGCGTAGAACAACTTCCGGAACTTTGTGAAGAATTAAGGCAAGACATCATTCAAGAACTTTCATGCAATCCGGGACATTTTGCTGCGAGTTTGGGTACGGTGGAACTGACCGTAGCGCTGCATTACGTCTACAACACTCCATACGACCGCATCGTATGGGATGTGGGGCATCAGGCTTACGGGCACAAGATGCTCACCGGACGTCGCGAGGCTTTCTGCACCAACCGCAAATTCAAAGGCATACGTCCTTTTCCCACTCCCGTAGAAAGCGATTACGACACCTTTACCTGCGGACATGCCTCCAATTCTATTTCGGCGGCTTTGGGTATGGCTGTCGCAGCAGCCAAGAAAGGAGAAAAAGACCGCCACGTAGTAGCCGTCATTGGCGACGGCAGCATGAGCGGAGGACTGGCTTTCGAGGGCTTGAACAATGCTTCGTCCACGGCCAACAACCTGTTGATTATCCTCAACGATAATGACATGGCGATAGACCGCAGTGTGGGTGGCATGAAACAATATCTCTTCAACCTGACTACATCGAACCGCTACAACCAGCTACGCTTCAAAGCATCCAAAATGCTATTCAAAATGGGCGTACTGAATGAAGACCGGCGTAAAGCGTTAATCCGCTTCTCCAACAGCCTGAAATCAATGGCAGCCCAGCAGCAGAACATCTTCGAGGGGATGAACATCCGCTACTTCGGTCCAATAAACGGACACGATGTAAAAAACCTGGCACGCATCCTGCGGGATATAAAAGATATGCAGGGTCCTAAGATCCTTCATCTGCACACAGTCAAAGGCAAAGGCTTTGAACCGGCAGAAAAAAATCCGGGCATCTGGCATGCACCGGGCAAATTCGATCCGGAGACAGGCGAACGCATCACGACCGATACCAGCAATCTGCCCCCTCTGTACCAAACCGTATTCGGAGAGACATTGGTGGAATTGGCCGAGAAGAATCCGAAAATTGTCGGTATCACCCCCGCCATGCCCACAGGATGTTCCATGAACCTATTGATGAAAGCCATGCCCGACCGCGCCTTCGACGTGGGTATTGCCGAAGGACATGCCGCCACATTCTCCGGCGGTATGGCAAAAGAAGGGCTGCAACCTTTCTGCAACATTTATTCGTCCTTCATGCAACGGGCCTACGACAACGTGATACACGACATTGCCATCCTGAAGCTACCCGTCGTACTTTGTTTGGACCGCGCCGGACTGGTAGGCGAAGACGGACCTACGCATCATGGAGTATACGATCTTGCCTATTTCCGCCCTATCCCTAATCTGACTATATCTTCACCTATGGACGAACACGAGTTGCGCCGGCTGATGTACACAGCCCAACTGCCCGACAAGGGAACGTTCGTGATAAGATATCCGCGCGGCAGAGGAGTGATGACCGACTGGGAATGTCCGTTCGAAGAGATAGAAGTAGGCACGGGACGTGTACTGCGCGAGGGCTCCGACGTAGCTGTATTGACGCTCGGACCGATAGGAAACAACGCCGCACAGGCCATAGACAGCCTGAAAGCTGAGGACTGCACTGCCTCGATTGCGCACTACGACATGCGCTTCGTGAAACCGCTCGACACGCGTCTGCTCACCGACATAGCCCACCGATTCAACCGCATCATAACCATTGAGGACGGCGTACGTGCCGGAGGATTCGGCTCGGCAGTGCTCGAATGGATGAGCGACAACGGATATCATCCGGAGATTATACGCATGGGCCTGCCCGACGAGTTCGTGGAGCACGGCAAGGTGGAGGAACTCCAGAAGATTGTCGGAATAGACATAGAATCGATAAAGAACGAAATAAAGAAAGCGCTCGCACACGACGCTGACTGAACAAAAACACACTGACATGAAAATAATCATTGCAGGAGCATACGCCATAGGCACTCACCTGGCGAGGCTTTTCGCACGCGAACATGAGAACATCATACTGATAGACGACGATGAGGAAAGGCTCGCACGCGGACTGGACGACCTCGACCTCATGACAATAAACGCTTCGCCTACAAGCATAAAGGCTCTGAAAGACGCGGAAGTGGACGACACCGACATATTCATAGCCGTAACGCCGGACGAAAGCACCAACATCACGGCCTGCGTACTGGCAAAAGCCATGGGCGCCAAGAAGACCGTTGCAAAGATAGACAACGCGGAGTATATAGCGCCTGACCTGCAGGAGTTTTTTTCGCAGCTCGGCGTCAGCAAACTCATCTACCCGGAGATGCTTGCAGCCACCGACATCAACAACGGACTGAAGATGTCGTGGGTGCGACAGCGCTGGGACGTGCACGGCGGAGCATTGGTGATGCTCGGCGTGAAGCTGCGCGAGACATGTACCATCCTCGACCGACCGATGCGCGAGATCTGCGGACCAGATGATCCGTACCCCATCGTGGCTATCAAGCGCGCCGGCGAGACCATCATCCCGGGCGGTAACGACTGCTTGCAGATGTACGACCTTGCCTACTTCATGACTACCCGCAACTATATTCCATATATCCGCAAGATTGTGGGCAAGGAACATTATGTAGACGTGAAGAACGTGATGATCATGGGTGGCGGACGCACTGCCGTAAGAGCCGTCAAGAAGATGCCTGAATACATGGAGTGCAAAATCATCGAGAAGGATGAGAACCGCTGCGAATATCTCAACGACATTCTGGACGAGAACAAGACCCTGATTATTCATGGTGATGGACGAGACATTCCATTGCTCACCGAAGAAGGAATCAGAAGCACCCAGGCATTCGTTGCCCTGACCGGCAATGCAGAAACCAATATCCTGGCTTGTCTTACTGCCAAGAGAATGGGTGTGCGAAAGACGGTAGCTGCCGTTGAGAATGTAGACTATGTGAGCATGGCAGAAAGTCTGGATATCGGTACCATCATCAACAAAAAGATGATTGCCGCCAGCTACATCTATCAGATGATGCTGGATGCTGACGTGATGAACGTCCGCTTCCTGATGAATGCCAATGCCGATGTGGCTGAGTTCATCGCCAAAGAAGGTTCCAAGGTTACCAAGAAACCGGTGAAAGACCTTGGTATGCCTATCGGTGTAACCATTGGTGGACTGGTACGCAAGAGCGAAGGTATGCTCGTTTCGGGTAATACCCAGATAGAACCAGGCGATTCGGTGATGGTATTCTGCCATAACATCAATATGAAGAAAATAGAGAAGTACTTTGTGTAATCAGCACACAAAGAACGATGATACAAAGGAAAATCAGATAAAATGATAAACAGTAAACTGATATACAAGGTCTTGGGGCAGCTGCTTTTCATCGAGGCATTCCTGCTCTTCATCAGTCTGCTGGTAGCCTATTACTATCAGCAGGATGATATCTTCGCCTTCATTGTGGCAACACTCATCACCATCGGAGGCGGACTTATCCTGAAATGGAAGGGTCATGGAGCCGACAACTCGATGTCGCGCCGTGATGCTTACCTCGTGGTTTCGCTCTCATGGATTATCTTCAGTCTCTTCGGTACGCTGCCCTTCATGGTAAGCGGCTACATCAACAACTTTACGGATGCCTACTTCGAGACGATGTCGGGATTCACCACCACGGGTGCCACCATTCTTGATGATGTAGAATGCTTCCCTCACGGTTTGCTCTTCTGGCGATCGCTCACACAGTGGATAGGCGGTCTGGGAATCGTGTTCTTCACTATCGCCCTGTTGCCATCGCTTGTTGGAGGACAGACCAAGGTGTTTGCTGCCGAGGCTACGGGTCCTATCAAGACCAAAC